>Ga0102932_1000386_pt1 | contig 21824 bp, 13 predicted proteins | sample SalPonR1_C_D2_MG_FD_78212 | JGI IMG/M metagenome (GOLD analysis project Ga0102932, IMG submission 78212) | Salt pond soil microbial communities from South San Francisco under conditions of wetland restoration - Salt Pond MetaG R1_C_D2_MG | ecosystem: Environmental > Aquatic > Marine > Intertidal...
AGCGCGTACGATCCCTCCGACCACTTCTCGAGTCCCGGCATACACGACGTTTTCTCCAACCGCAATCGTGTTAGCCGTTCCATCCAAGATATCGCGGAAACGAGTGAAGTGACGTGCGCGGAAAACGCCGCGAGCCCAGCGCGAGCCAGCCTGGTCCCCCCAAGTCCCATCACCACTTGAATTGCCGTTGCCATCGACGCCCGAGTGATGCTGCTCGAAAAAAGCATCGCCCGCACAGGCTGCGTAATTGGAGAATGCAACTTGGGCCGAGTTCGATGTGATCACTGTAGGATCGCTAGGACATCGGAAGGTGTTCACCTGCGTCAACCAAGGACGGTAATTGGTGTCCCAAGGATTGGGGCCCATCGCCGGGTAGGGTGGATTGCGAACGGACCCGTTGCGGTTGAAACCGAAAGGATTGCTAATCTGCTCCCACAGCGGCTGGTGCTCGATGAAAGGCAGAATGCCGACACGCCAACTGAGCCACAATCGGTTGCCGTTTGCCCCGCCGCGATCGTCGGTCCCCCCCGCGTTCATCGGGAACATTTGATAAGCCGAATGATAGTTGTGCAGACCAAGCCCGATCTGCTTCACATTGTTGCCGCACTGCATGCGTCGCGCGGCCTCACGAGCTGCTTGAACGGCTGGCAGCAGCAAGCCAACCAAGACCCCTATAATGGCAATCACGACAAGCAATTCCACTAGCGTGAAAGCGCGACGCCGCTCGAAACTCGATGAAAACAGAGCATTACCTCAGTAAAAATAGAAAATAGAGAACCGTTCGGAAAAGGGAAAAATGAGAATGCCCGATCCGGCCTGGTCGGAATCTATGGGACTGACAAACCAGTGTCAACAAAATTCCCCTTAAAAAAGCCTTACGAGCCCTAGATCCCCAAGACCGAGATTTTTCTCATTTTCAGAACGCTGCCTGGAAGTCAGAACAAAAAATGCCTGACAAAACCCCGGCCGCCGGTTCGGCCCCGCCCGCACCTGACAGCCAACTTTGTTTCGCCTGCCTGTCGGGCCTGACATTTCGATTCTCCCAGCGGCAGCTAGGACCCACAGAAACGGTGCTTTGAGCGAGAGATGCGTGTTTCAAGCAAGAAGAGGAGGCACGAAAAAACGCCGGGCTCGAAGGGAGCCCCGGCGTTTCCGAGAATGATCTTGAAAGCAGTAGAGAGAAACTCAGTTCATACCTTTGGGCGAACCGGTTGCGGGATCGATCTCCATCGACTCCTCATATTCCTGTGCTGCCTGCTCTTCTTCTGGCGTTATCGCTGGGACGTCGCCAGGATCGGTGGTACCGGTAGAAGCGCCGCAACCAGAGAAGCTTGCCATGGCAAGGACAACAAAGGCGACCATGAAACTCTTACGCATAGGAAAAACTCCAAACAGGTTGACTTGAGGGAACGATTTGAGAGCCAGCTAAGCTTTGGATTCTGTATGCTCCCCGAGAGGTCGTCAACACCTGGCGATCCGAAGACGGCAGGAGGAAGTATGCAACGTTTTGAAAAAGCGAGCCCTTCGCCCGACTCCGATTTCCAAATTCGCTAAACTAGAGCATCCCGCTTCTCGCACCCGACGGTTTGCCGTCGATCGAACCTCTTGCTTACCTCCCGTGGCGACGGCTCTCCTCACGGGGCGTCGCGATGTCTTGTCTCCCTACCGCAAATCGAGACGCATGATTGTGTCTATGAATTTCAACCACAGCAAATGCTTGTTGCTCGCTTTACTGGCTTGCCTTGTTTCCACTGGTTGCACCGGAGATGACCGCAGCGCGGAACTGGAACGCCTGCGGGCGCGCAGCGCGCGGAACGACGCTGCCAAGCTACCTGACGCCCCGTCCACCGATTCGGAGCGGCTTGCCGTGGCAAGGCAAGGAGTATTGTCCCAGGAGTTTGCCGCCGCGGAGTTGTCGCTTCAGCCAATCCTTGCCCAGCACCCGCGGCACGCCGAGGCGCTGCTGCTGCTGGCGGAATGCCAAGCCGGTCGCGGCGACTTCCGTACAGCGATCGAAACGGCATTGTCGACTCCGCCTGAGGAGGCTCCGTTTGGATCCATCGCTCGCGGACGGGCGGGTGAATGGATGCTGCGAACCGGACAAGTCGAACAGGCCGAGCAGACTTGGCGTAGTCTGTTGCAGACCGCTGCGATTGATCCGACAGAGGTTCATCGCAACTTAGCCGAGTTACTCAATCAACAAGGACGCCGCATCGAAGCAGCGGTCCATCTGCGGGAGTTGGCCAAGCGAGATCAAGCGACCAGCGAAGAGCTGTTTTGGCTGATCACGCTTGGCGATCCCTATATCGATGACCAGACCTTGAGCGCCGATCGTCGGTCTCGGTTTGGTTTAGGCATCGCCAAAGCGATGCGGATCGATGGTCGTTTAACCGAAGCGAAAGAACTGGCGGAACGGCAAGCGCGCACGTTTCCCGAATCGTTACCGGTGCTGGCTTTCCTCGGCAAGCTGTACGAAGAACTGGGTGAAGACGAGCGGTTTCTCCAATGGCAGGCATCTCTACCCACCGGCATCGAAGGCGAAGCGGAGTATTGGAGTGCCATGGGAGCCTGGGAACGTCGACACGGCCGCTGGGAAACCGCGGCTCGCTGTTTCGGAGAAGCCCTGGCGCGAGACCCGACCGATCGGTGGTCTCAACTGGCACTGGCCCAATCGTTGCAAGCCGCCGGAGAGTCCGCACCGTCGACACTTGCGTTTGCTCGCTATGAGCACCTACAAGAAGCGAGCGAAATTGCGGAAGCTTTTTCACGCAGCGACCTGCCGACGAGCAAACTTCAGCGGATGAGCACGTTACTAGAGCAACTCGGTCGGATCGATGAGTCGCTGGCTTGGGAAAATCTGGCAGCCCAGCAGAAAGCCAATGAACCAGATGCCACGGAGTCGCTAGCGTCTGAGTCACCGGCTCGTGAATCACTGGCCCGAGTGGACTATCGACGTTACCCGCTACCCAATCCGATCGACTGGTCCGGTGCGCCGGACCAAGCAGTCGACGACGCGAAGCGCGCGGCGATCGAACTGGTCGATGTCGCCGCATCGGTGGGCTTGTCATTTACTTATGACAACGGGTCCCAAGGCTTAGAAGAAACCTACCTGCATCAGATGACCGGCGGCGGAATCGGAGCAATCGACTACGACCTAGATGGCTGGGTTGATTTGTATTTGACGCAAGCGGGCGGCGATGCTTTTGCCAGGAATGGTTCTCAACCGAACGAGCTGTTTCGGAACCTGGGCGGCCAACGTTTCGAATCGGTTTCGAAATCGGCGAAGGCCGACGATCGTGGTTACGGCCAAGGCGTGTGTGTCGCCGACCTCAATCAAGATGGCTTCGCTGACTTGATCGTGGCCAACGTGGGCCCCAATCGCGTGTTCCTGAACAATGGTGACGGCACCTTTAAGAGTCAGTCCAATGCTTTGACGAACGAACCGGGATTCTGGACGACCTCGATTGCCTGTGGCGACTTGACTGGCGACGGATTACCCGAGGTGATCGAGATCAACTACGTCGATGACGCGCACGCTCTGCAGACACCCTGTCGTCCTGGACAATCCGATTGCCAGCCGCGCGCGTTCCGTCCGGCGGCCGACCGATTCTTTCAACTGCAAACCGATGGCACGTTGCATAGTCGCCTGAGCGACACGCTGGAGCAGCGACGAGCGTACGGTTTTGCGGGACTGATCACCGACTTGGACGGCGTCCCGGGTAATGACTTGTTCATTGCGAATGACTCCAACGACAACCAACTGTGGTGCCGTGGCGGCTTGGCATCTCCCGTGGCGGACCTAGCTCTGGAGGATCAAGCGGCGCTGCGCGGCTGTGCCACCGGATTACTGGGAGATCGGCAAGGCTGCATGGGCATCGCCTGGGGGGACTTTGACGGCAACCAATTAATTGATCTGCACATCACGAACTTTGCCAACCAACCGGTCGACTTGTACCTTCAAGAACCGGCCGGCTTATTTGTGAACAAGACCACGAACTTCGGTTTGTATAAAGCCTCCTTACCCGAAGTCGGCTTTGGCACCCAAGCGGTCGATTTCGATCGCGACGGCTGGCTGGACTTGGCCGTGCTGAACGGCCATGTGATGGACCGCTCGGCGCAAGGGTTTCCCTTTCGCATGCGTCCTCAACTGTTCCGTGGAAGTCCTTCTGGATTTGACTCCGTCGCCCCTAACAAGTCGGGGGATTCGTATTGGTCGACCCCGACGCTCGGCCGCACGCTGGCGGTCCTGGACTGGAACGGAGACCACCGCGCAGACCTCGTCGGCAATCACTTGGATGCTCCCGTGGCGTTGCTGGAAAACCGATCCGAGGGAGGCAACTGCGTGCGGGTTCAACTCGTCGGCCAAACTTCCGAACGTGAGGCGATCGGAGCTCGCGTCACCGCCCGCTTTGAAGACCAACGCTGGACCGCTTGGGTGACTGGTGGAGACGGCTTTCTTTGCACAAATGAACCAACCGTCGAGATCGGCGTGGGCGACGTCCAACAACTTGACGAATTGATTGTTGAATGGCCGAGCGGAGAGACTTCGTCCTTTGCCAAGGTGCCCGTGAATAGCGGCCTATTGGCCGTCGAAAACCAGATCACGCTATTCGTTTTGGGAGACGACCAATGAGCCATTCGCGTTGGTTGCTGACTTTCTTGTTCGCCGCAACGATGCTCGGGTGCAACCGGTCGTCTAGCGATCCTCCAGTGATTCCCGCGGAGAGTGCTCCAGCGCTCTCCGCCCAGCAGGATACTGCGGCTTCGTCGGGAGACCGTTCAATCGCGGCGCGAATGAACGAAGTTCAGCAATTGGCTGGAGCGGGCCAACTGCAGAGAGCCAGCGAGCAACTGGAAACGTTGCTCGTCGAAGCCCCTCAAAATCCGGAAGCCTTGATGTTGGCCGCAAACCTTTATGCGGCTCAAAACGAACCAAAGAAAGCGGCCACCGCGTTGGTTTCGGCCGCCGCCCACATTCCCACGACGTATCGGCCGGCGATGCTAAAGCAGGCCTGCGGCTGGCAATTGCAAGCCGGTGACTACGAGGGCTTGGAAAACGCATTGCAGCAATTGGTTGTCCTTCAACCCGACGACGTGGGAGTACGGCGAGGCTTGGCCAAACTGTATAACGAGCAAGGACGTCGCCACCTTGCCAATGAGCACATGCGTGCGGTCACTTATCTGACCCCTCTGTCGCATCTGGAATTGCTCAGCCTGGTCGACTCGACGGAACCCTTTGCCAGCGGTGACTATGCTGCCCGCGGCGGCCAAAAGGGCTCGACGGCGACGACGCTGTTTGCACTGGCCACGGCGCGCCAACTGCATGCGAGCAAGCAGACCGCACAAGCACGCACCGTGCTGGATCCGTTGGCCGTGGCGTTGCCAGAGGAACCTGCGGTCGCCGCCTTGCGGGGCCGCGTCTTAGCGGAAGCGGGAGACTGGGAAGCGCTGCCTGATTGGCTGGACGGGGTTCCCGCGGGCATCGAATCCGAGCCGGAATTTTGGACGGCGATGGGTCACTGGCTGGTGCAATTGAAACGGCATCCCGAAGCGATCCGAGCGTTCGGCGAATCGCTACGGCGTGACCAAACGGGTCGACAAAGCTTGCGCGCGATGCTGACTGCATTGGATACGCTGGAAACCTCCGCGTCACTGCAACGGCTGAAGTCACGCCTCGCCGATCTCGATTTCATCTATCGCGTGGCGGCCATCGCCGACGCAGACCAACAGCGGGAGATTGCCCAACGCCTGGAGACGCTTGGTCGTCCCTGGGAAGCGTTTTCCTGGCGCGTGAATCGAATGCGCGAGCAGGGTGGCTTGGAGACACGGCAGATCGAAGTTGCCAAGCTGCGAGCGGATTATCGCAGCCGATACGGCACCGTGCCGCAGGCGACGAACATTGATGAGTGGTTGGGGCTGGAACTGGAGCGTTGGCCGTTGCCCGATCGATCGACCCTGGGCCCGGTATCGGCTACTCCGCCAACGCTGGCTGCCGACGAATCGGAAAAGCTTTTCTTGCCAGACGTTGCCGCCTCCGCCGGACTGGTTTCACACTACGACAGCGGACGTGGCATCACCGATCGCGACCACTACCTTTACCAAATCAACGGTGCTGGCATCGCCGCTTTGGACTATGACCTGGATGGTCGCTGCGATGTGTATGTGATGCAGTCGGGCGGTCCTCCGAATGATGCGACCGGGTCGACCAGCAATCAATTGTTTCGTTTACAAGACACCCAACAGTTTCGCGAAGTTACCTCGCTGGCGGGCGTTGAGGATCGTGGTTATGGCCAAGGCGTGTGTGTCGCCGACCTCAACCAGGATGGTTTTGCCGACCTGTTGCTGGCGAACGTTGGCGTCAACCACCTGTTGCTCAATCAAGGGGACGGCACGTTTCGTGAAGCTCCGGCCTTTGGCTCAGCAGCGAACTGGACGTCGAGTATTTCCACGGGAGATTTGAATGGCGATCATCTACCGGAGATCGTCGAAGTCAACTACATCGACGATCCCAGCGCGTTCTCAACGATGTGCGACATTCAATCCGATGCCTGTGGCCCGCGTGACTATACGCCGGCCGTCGATCGCATCCTCAGGATGAACGAAGATGGCACGTTCCAACCGTGGGATGTTATCGGCAAAGCAGATAAGAACTATGGATTTACCGCGGTGATTGCCAACTTTGATCGAGAGGCAGGCAACGACTTATTTGTCGCCAATGATGTTTCGAACAATCAGTACTGGGTCAGTGTTGCCAATGACTTGGCCAAGACCGACGACCCTCGGTTTAGCCTGCGTGAACAGGCGGGACTGCGGGGCTGTGCGATCGGAGCAACAGGGTTGTCGCAAGCCTGCATGGGGGTCGCGGCGGCCGACCTCGACCACAACGGGACGCTCGATTTACACATCACGAACTTTCACGCCGACGCTGCAAACCTCTTCCTGCAGAGCCGTTCGGGGATGTTTTCCGATCAGGTCTTACGGTTTGGTTTGCAAGAACCTTCCTTCAACGTGCTTGGGTTTGGAACGCAGGCCGCCGATTTTAACAACGATGGGCATATTGATCTGGCGGTCTTGAACGGCCATGTCTACGACGCACGCGCCCAGGATGTCCCGTTTCAAATGCGACCGCAATTGTTTCGCGGCCAAGCGAACCGCTTTATCGAACAAGCGGCATCTCCGCCCCCCGAAGCTGCGGACCATGATTATTGGCGGCGTCCTCAACTGGGACGTTCGCTGGCGACTTGCGACTGGAATGCGGACGGTCGCACCGACCTGCTGGCAACGCACTTGGACCACCCGGTGGCATTGCTCGAGAACCGCTCCCCCGGCGGCAATTGGCTACAATTAAGTTTGGTCGGCACTCGCAGCGAACGTGATGCAATCGGCGCAGCGGTCCGCGTCGTCTCCGGTGACCAAGAGTGGCATGGATGGCGAATCGGTGGTGGCGGATACATGGGCTCCAGCGAACCGCTGGTTTCCTTTGGGCTGGGTGATCAACAACGGATCGACAGCGTGACGGTGACGTGGCCAAGTGGCGACGTGCAAGCCTTTGAGCAACCGGCTCCGAATGCCCGATACCTGTTGGTGGAAGGCCAAGCGGAGCTGATCGTGCTGAGTCCCCACGGATAGGCCAAAACGCAAGTCGCCGCCTATACGCCCTGGTCTGCCACTGGCCCCCTCCCCCAACCCGGTTGATGTTTTCGGTGCCGTTCCCACTGCTTCCCATTTCCCAACGTCTTTTTGAATGCAATACGCGCTACGACTTGCCGTCGATGAGACGAACAAGAGCAAACATGGCGTGCATCTTTGCAGCGACTTGGATTGCCATTGTCACTGGTGGCTGCGGTCGCTCTTCAACCGACGGCGGATCGCTGGACACTCCGACTGATGGCGACCAGGCGACCGCCCCGGTCGTTGAACCGAGTGCGCGAGAAGCAGCCGAAGCGGCACTGCGGACGGCGCGTTGGCCAGAAGCCGAGCAGCATTTGCTGCGTTACCTAGAGGCGTCGCCGAAAGACTTCGCGGTGTGGGAGTTGGCCGGCGACGTTGCGCTGCGGCAAGACGCGACGGAACGAGCGTGCCAATATTTCGCCCGCGCGATTCCCGACACGGGACGTCCCACACAAGCCTTGCTCGAAAAACTGGCTCGCCACTGGACAGCGCTCGGACGGCCTTTCGAAGCTCTCGAAGTGTTGGAATTGACGGCGCGGCACTATCCCGAGTCCCGTCAAGTACGACGCGACATCGCGGGCTTGGCGGCGATTTTGGGGATCGCCGACGTCGCCCTTCCGCACGTGCGTTGGCTGGTACAGCACGGCGAAGCGAGCCCGGAAACACTGACCGTCCTGGCCGCTCCCGCCCGTACGAAGCCCGATCGGCGTCTGTGCCAAACGGCACTGGATCGTTATCCATCGGACCTCCGTCCGCATTATTCCTTGGCGCTTGCCGAAGCCGCTCGAAATGACTGGCAAGCCGTCGCCATCCGTCTGCAGCCGGTCATCGACCAACATCCCGACTTCGTCCCAGCCTCGCTCTTGTTTGGTCGCGCGTTGATCGAACTGAACGAGACGCAGGCGGTCGCACAGTGGCATGCACAACTGTCACCGGAAGCAAAACAGCACTCAGCATTTTGGCGGCACGCGGGCACTTGGGCTGATCGGCAACAGCGGCCCGAGCAAGCGGTTCGCGCGTTCTGGGAAGCGGCCAAGGCTGAACAGTCGAGCAACGGCGAAACGCTCGTCCAACTGATGGTGGGACTGCGGCAAATCGGACGCACAGGCGAGGCCCAACAAGTGGCTGAGCGAGTCGACCAACTGAGCGAGATGCGTGACTTGGTCGACACATTTTTTGAACGTGGCGGCCAATCGCAAGCCGACGCGCTTCGCGTGGCCAGAAAAATGGCCGAACTTGGGCGGCTCTGGGAAGCCGAAGGCTGGAGCCAATGGGCACTGTCACTGCGACAAGCAGCGGTTGCCGATGCGCGGGAATTTCAGCTTCGAATCCGCCAGCAATTGAATCCTGCCAGCGATTGGCAGCAAGCCACCGGCAACATCGCGTTGGCCCTGGATCTGGAAAAACTTCCGCTGCCCGAGTGGTCTGGACCGGCGTCGAATTCGTCACCCGTACCCGACGCCATCGCGCGAGAGCCTGCGACGAGCCGACCTTTTCAGTTTCAAGACGAGGCGGCCGAGCGGGGCTTGAACCATACTTGCGCGATCGCTCCCGAGGCGCTGAGCGAAGGGCATTGGATTTACCAAAGTGTCGGTGGGGGGATCGGCGTGATCGACTTCGACCTCGATGGCTGGCCCGATCTGTCGGCAGCGATGCTAGACGGGCAACCGCTGAAACAGGACTCCGGCATCAACCGGTTGTTTCAAAACTGGGCGGGGCAATTCCACGACGTCACCACATCGGCGGGCTTAGCCGACCACGGCTTCGGTCAAGGTATCTGCGTTGGCGACTACAACGACGACGGCTTTCCAGACATTTTTGACGCCAACATCGGTGTCGATCGGCTGTACCGAAACAATGGAGACGGCACCTTTAGCGATGTCACTGAAGAAGCCTTGGGAACCTCCGGGCAGCGGGCCACTTGGACCACCTCGGCGGCGATTGCCGATCTGGACGCCGACGGCATTGCAGACCTGTTTCTGACGCAGTACTGCGCCGGCAACCAACCCTATCAAGTGCGGTGTGGGAAAGCTCGCATCGCCACCTGCCCTCCCCTGGAATTCGATGCCGAACCCGATCGCGTCTTGCGAGGCCGGGGTGATGGGACGTTTGAAGATGTCACCGATGCGTGGTTCACGCCCACCACGGCCGGTCGCGGCTTGGGCGTGATCGTCGGTCCGCTCGACGCCGAAGCGGGGCTGGATGTTTATGTGGCCAATGACATGACAGGCAACCACCTCTGGTCCGCCCAGCTCTCAACATCCGCGTCGGCCAACGCATCCCCATCGGCCTCCGCATTTAGCCTGCAGGAACGTGCCGCGATCAGTGGGCTCGCTTTCAGTGGCAAGTCGCTTTCGCAAGCTTCGATGGGGATGGCCGCCGGAGATGCCGATGAGGATGGCGACCTCGATATCTTGCTGACTCACTTTGAAAGCGACCACAACACCTACTACGAACAGGTCAGCCCTGGATTGTGGGCCGATCGTAGTGCCCGTGCGGGTTTCGCAAAACCGTCCATGCCGATGCTCGGTTTCGGTTGCGAACTGGCAGACTTCAACAATGATGGGCGCCAGGAATGGATCGTCACCAATGGCCACGTTGATGATTTGACGCATCAAAACATTCTGTACAAGATGCCGCCACAACTGTTTGCCTATGACCGCATCGGTTCGTGGTGGGAATGGGATCGCCAAGATTTGGGCGAGTACTTCCGCAACGATCACTTGGGCCGCGCTCTGGTAACCCTCGACGCCAATCGTGATGGCCTGATCGATGTAGCGATCACCCATCTTTACGAACCGATTTCGCTGCTCATCTGTGACAGCCCAGGGGCGGGTAACTCGCTTCGCTTGACCGTCAAGAGCCGCACTGGCCAGCGCGATGCCATCGGCACACGCATCACCGCCACGATTGGCGAGCGAACGCTGACGGCGGTGCAACTCGCCGGCGATGGCTATATGTGCAGCAACGAGAAACAGTTTCGCTTTGGGCTGGGCGATGCGACCGAGGTCGACCAACTGACCGTGCAGTGGCCGACCGGCAAAACAGAAACCTTTGGCCCGCTGAGGGCGGGCCAAGAATGGTTGCTTGTGGAAGGACTGGACCGTCCTTTCGACGTGTCGATCAGTCCTGCGCAGGTGTCAGACGACGCACCTTGATGTTGCGGAACGCGACTTCATTGCCGTGATCCTGCAAACAGATGTGCCCCGTGGCCGCCTTTCCAAAGCCCTCAAAGGCAGCGAACTTGCTGGCAGCGACTCGCTTGTTCCACTCATCGGTTCCCTTGGTGAACTCGTAGTAGTCGACACCGTTGACGGAAACCTTGCTGCCCTGGGGAGAAATCCGCACCGTCATTTGGTTCCACTGACCGGCGGGCTTGGTCGCATCGACGATCGACACATCGGATCCATCTTTGGAAGCCGGTTTGTACAACTGATACAGCCACCCTGATTTTTGCGGATCGTGGCCATCGACGTTGTCTTGGATCTGAATCTCAGGACCGGTGCGCCAGGGCGGGCCGTCCCCCTCAACGACGTGGAACATCAAGCCACTGTTTCCACCGGAAGAGATGCGATACTCAAGCGACAACTCAAAAGCGTCATACTTCTGCTTGGTGACGATATCACCGGCCCCTTTTTCGCTGCGCACCAGGGCACCATCTTTGACTTTCCAGCCCGACGAGAGCGTTTCTTTTTTGTAGTTGCGCCACTGGTCGGTCGACATCCCGTCGAACAAGGTTTCCCAGCCGCCATTGGCCGCGGAATCATCCGCAGGCCGCGCAGGCGATTTGGCGTGGACTTGAAAAGAGCAACAAGCGATCAGCAAACCGCAGCCGATCAGGCGAACAACCGATTTCATTGAAGATTCCGTGCAATGGAGGGGTGAAGGGGGGAAATAGCGTGACCGCGTAAGGGAGTCACCAAGCCACGGTGTAGTTTACTTTGCCAGATGACGCAGCGGTCGTGGCAACGGAAAAACGACGTTTTCTTCGCGGATTGTCTGGGTGTCGACCGTTGCATCGAAGTGTTTCTCCAGCCACTCAACGGTTTGGTTGACGACCGATTCGGGAGCGCTTGCCCCGGCGGTCACCAAGACGGTCATGCCCTTCTGAAACATCTCCAGCTTGAGATCTTGCGGTCCATCGACCAAGAAAGCCGGCTTGTCCATATCGGCCCCCAATTCACGCAAACGTTGGCTATTGCTACTGTTCTGGCTGCCCAGCACGATGACCGCGTCGGCTTGTTTGGAGAGTGCCGCGACCGCTTCTTGGCGATTCTGCGTCGCGTAACAAATGTCTTCCTTGGGGGGATTTTGAATCTGGGGAAACCGCTCTCGCAAGCGTCGGATGATCCGCCCGGCATCGTCGACACTGAGCGTCGTTTGCGTCAGATAAGCCAGCTTCGTTTCGTCGGACACTTGCAACTTGTCGACGTCCGCTTCGTCCTCTACCAACACGATCGCTTCGGGAGCTTCCCCCATGGTGCCGATGACTTCATCGTGCCCCTCGTGACCAATCAGCACGATCGTGAAGCCACTCTTTGCATACTTGATCGCTTCCAGGTGGACTTTGGTAACCAACGGGCAGGTCGCATCGATGGCACGCAATTGACGTTCTTGGGCCAGTTGCCGAATGGCTGGCGAGACACCATGTGCCGAGAACAGGACGGTCGAGCCTTCGGGGACTTCTTCCAGATGGTCGACGAACACGGCTCCTTTTTCCCGGAAGGTCTGCACGACGTACTGATTATGCACGATCTCGTGATAGACATAGACCGGAGCCCCAAACGCCTGCAGGCTCAGCTCGAGACTTTCCACAGCCATGTTGACGCCGGCACAGAAACCGCGAGGAGCAGCGAGGATGATTTTCATAGCACAAACGTTGTACGGGTAAACCGGTTTGAAAGACTTTTAAAATTACAGGGCTGCCGCTGTACGGCCGTAGCCCTCGCTCTAAGATAACCGGTAAACCCCTTCATCGCCTAACCGGGGTGGCCGGGGAAACCTCGCTGACCGGCGGGCGAATTCCTGACACTGCTGCGAGTTGACGTTTCCCCCTTGATTGCCCTCTCGAACGATCCGGTGTTGCGACAGGCCGAAGCAGCCTGCCGTCAACTTGCGAAACAGCACTACGAAAATTTCCTCGTTGGCTCGCTGTTTCTACCTCGTCGAGTCCGTCAAGATTTCTTCAATGTTTACGCCTATTGCCGCCGCGCCGATGATCTGGCGGACCAGTCAGAATCCCCCGAATTGGCGTTGCAGCGGTTGGCAGAGTGGCGTCGCGGCCTGCTGCAAAGCGTGGCTGCCGAGCTTGACCCAGCCACCCTGCCGCATCCGATCTTCGTCGCCCTGGCGGCGACGATCAGGCGTCACGCGCTACCAACGCAGCCTTTCCTGGACCTGTTGGATGCATTCGAACAAGACCAGACAACACCGCGTTATGAGACGTTTGAACAACTGCGCGACTATTGCCGACGAAGTGCCAATCCGGTCGGACGAATCGTGTTGAGATTAGCCGGTGTCGACGATCCCGAGCTCGACCGCTTGTCGGACGCGATTTGCACGGGATTGCAGTTGGCAAATTTCTGGCAAGACATCCAGCGCGACCTGCAGATCGGGCGAATCTACCTGCCGGCCGAAGACTGCCTGCGTTTTGAGGTCCAGCCAAGCGACCTGCAGGCCACCACCGCCACGCCAGCGGTCAAACAACTGATTCGTTTTCAAGTCGATCGTGCCGAAAGCTTTTTTCATCGGGGTCTGCCGCTTGCAGAGCAGGTGCCTGGCTGGTTGTCACGTGACGTTCGGTTGTTCGCCCACGGCGGCTTGCAGACGCTCGCGGCAATCCGTCGTGTCGACTACGACGTGCTGCGTCGGCGACCGACTGTCTCGCGTTGGCAGCAAGCCAAACTGTTGCTGCGTGCCAGCATCGGGAGGCTGACATGACCGAACACGTCACAGTCCGAGACAGCTACCGATATGCAACCGCAGTCGCTCGCGGAGCCTCCAGCAACTTCTATCGCTCGTTCTGGTTGCTACCACGACGCAAACGGGCGGCGATGCACGCGCTCTACGCATTCGCGAGATTCACCGATGACCTGGGCGACTGTGATGCGCCGGTTTCAATTCGCAAACGTTGGTTGCATTGGTGGCGACAAGCCACCGCGCTGGCGCTGCTGTCGGACGATCCGAATCGTCCGTTATCGCTACCGACCGATTCCCCCGCACACGGCGCACCGGGTGGCTACCAGCCGCACCTCCACCTCAACGCCACCCGCTTGCTGCCCGCCATCGCCGACACCGCACAGCAGTTTGGCATCCCTTCCCAGCATCTGTTGGAAATCATCGATGGGGTGTTGGCCGACCAGCAGAAGACTCGCTTCGACACCTTTGAACAACTCGAGCATTACTGCTACCTAGTCGCCTCGGCGGTCGGGTTGTGCTGCCTGTATATCTGGGAATTCCGCGAGCCTTTGCCGCTGGCCGCCGCGGTCGATTGCGGGGTCGCCTTTCAGTTGACCAACATCCTGCGAGACATCCGCGAAGATGCTCAGCGGGGTCGCATCTATTTGCCGCGACAACATTGGCAGCAACACGGTTTATGCGAAGACGACTTGCTGGACTTGCGGGGTGACAAGCGACTGCAATGCCTGATCATCGACGAGTCCAACCGGGCGGAGATTCTCTTTCAAAGTGGCTGGCAAATCTGGGATCAAATCCATCCCGACGGCCAACCGATGTTCAGTATGATGTGGCGAACGTATCGCCGCCTGTTAGAACGCATTCAAGCCGATCCCGGGGCTGTAGCGCTACGTCGGGTCAGGTTAAGTTTTTCAGATCGAGTGAACTTGGTGACGCACCATTTTGTGCCCCCCCTGTTTCGCCGCCTGCCCGTTCCACCATGGGAACCAAAACGATGAGCCGTCCACGCGTGGTGATCGTGGGAGGCGGTTTGGCAGGTCTCGCCACCGCGTGGGCGCTGAGCGATTTTGCGTTGGATGTGGTTGTGCTTGAGTCACGTCAGCGCTGCGGCGGCCGCGCGGGCTCGTTCCTCGACACCGATTCGGGACATGAAATCGACTACTGCCAGCATGTCGCCATGGGATGCTGTACCAATTTCCTGTGGTGGATGCGGCAATGCGAGTTAATCGACCAGTTCTCGCGCTTCCGCGAGCTGACGTTTTTCGCCCCCCATGCACCGCCGGCAAGGTGGGCCCCTAACCAGCGACTGCCGGCACCGCTGCATCTCGCCGCGACGCTGGGCAAGCTGCCATTTCTGAACAGGGCTCAACGGGCAGAGGTGCGCCGCGGCATCTGGCGACTGATGCGCAGCGAGCCGTCTCCAGCCAACGCCCAAACGATGGGCGACTGGCTGCGTGATGCCGGCCAGTCGTCGGCCACGGTAGAACACTTCTGGGATGTGATCCTGATCAGCGCGCTCGGTGAACAAGCACAGCATGTCGCCGTCGCCCCGGCGCGCAAAGTGTTTGTCGATGGTTTCCTAGCGGCCCATCAGGCTGCCGATGTTTGGATCCCGAAACCACCCTTGGCGGAACTCTTTGGACGCCAACTGACCGACGTGCTGCGAGCCCGCGGCGTGACGCTGGAATGCGGACAAATGGTGAAACGACTGTTTCATGAGAAAACCCAGGTCGCCGGCGTTGAAACGACTGCCGGCCGAATTGGGGCGCAGCAAGTCGTGCTGGCCGTACCTTGGCACGGCCTGGAGCGACTGGTGGCGAACACGCCTGCTGCAATGGCGATCGCCAACTTAAGTGAAATCACCGAATTACCGACCTCGCCGATCACCGGCTTGCACCTGTGGTTCGATCGCCCCATTACGCAACGTCGGCACAGTGTGTTGGTGGGCGGTTTGGCGCAGTGGTTGTTCCGACCTGAACATCCGGCGGCAAACTCCGCAATCGGTACCGAGCACTACTATCAAGTCGTGGTCAGCGCGTCGCGCGACCTGCGCCAGATGGAAGCATCGGAAGCGACCTCACAGATTTTGAAGGAACTGCAAAACCACTTCCCGCAAACGAAAACGGCCAACCTGCTGCGGTCTCGGATCGTGACCGACCCGCGTTCGGTGTTCTCTGTTCGGCCCGCCACCGAGGCGATTCGTCCCTCGCAACAGACCACCGATCGCGGCCTCCACTTGGCAGGAGACTACACCTTAACGGGCTGGCCGGCGACGATGGAAGGAGCTGTCATCAGCGGCTTCTTAGCTGCTGACGGCGTGTTGCGTTCCACAGGCTTGGGTTCGTTTCCGCCGCAACCACCCCTGCCGATGGGACGTCTCGCACGATGGTTGATGCGTCCCTCAGAGCAACCTTTCTGACTCGGGCCCATTGAAATCAAATGTTGGCAACCAGTCCCAATGCTTTCAACTCCTCGGCCACACTTGCCTGTGTCGGCTCATGCAGCGTATTGGCCACCTCCGTTGCCAAAATTTGAGCAAAGCTCTCACGGCTCTGCTGAAGCAACTCCATGACCCGCTCCGGTTCGACAGCCACTCCTGTATCGGCGCTCACTTGAACCGCGAGGATATCGGGTTTAACCACCGAGCGGGACATCGACTGCGAAACTTTGAGGACGGAATACTGCATGCTTCCGGGGTGTTTATGCTGCCGCTGCTCCAGTGCTCGCCAAGCATGCTCGAGCAAGCCTTGCTTCCAATGCCCCAGCCATGCTTTGGATTCGGGATCCAACGAACCGAGGTCGACATTCGGACGTTTTTCGGCAGGCAGTTTCGAGAGCGTTACCTTCGCGCCCGAGCGCATGCCGCGCATCAAATAATCACGCAAGCGACCATGGCTGTGCGAACCATAGCCCTTGCTGACCAAGTGACCAATAAACAACGTCAAGGCGTGCTCGCCAAGCGATTCATTGCCCAATGTTTCGATCAGTTGACCACGCATCGCGCTGACGTAGCGCATCACAAACGCGGCCGCACTATCAGCTCGCGTCCAAGGATGCGATGAACGGAGGATCTGGCTGGCCGATTCGTTTTCGGAAGTAGGCATGGCGTGTGGTGTGCGGCCTGCAAGTTAGGGACGGGCTCGCAGCGCAAGTCCAGGGGCTTTTTCTGGCTCAGATTCCTTGGAGTAAAACCGCAGCGGCTTGGAGGCTCCTTTACTGCGTACCAGAATAATCGTAATCGCGTCGCCAGCTTGCTGAATGGCATCGTCGAGTTCGGGACCGTACAGACGCACCGCATCGGTTTTATTTTTCAACACATCTCCAGAGTTGTCCGCTTCGATCGTTCCGAGAAAGCGGAGTTTTCCCAAATCGCCTGCCGCGGGGACATCCGACGCTTGCAGAGCGTTTTCGCCCGATTCCTGCCAGTCGCTGGACAACGCTTCACCCGCCGCGTAAGCCCGGATCTCAAACGGACTTTTGGGAGCGTCGCCGGTCAACGTTAACATCAGCACCGCGTGCTCAAGCTTCTCGCGGGGGGCTTCCCAGCGCGTCAAGTCAAACCGCAAGTAGAGGTGTTGTTGCTTTGCGGGCGGCTGGTCACTGGTGCCGGCAAGCGTCAATTGTTTCGCATCGCCGGCATCCTTCGCCGCCTTTTCACCAACACTCGTGTCGGCTCCGATCCCCGCCCACGTCCGCACCGTCTTGAAGCCCACCAGTTCGCCACTGCCAAAGTTCGTAGTAATGCGTAGTGGTGTCGTTAACTCGCTTACTTTCTGATGCTTTGGGGTCTCCAGCGTGACGACGGCCGTGTAATCGCCCAACGGAACCGAAGCGGTATTGAATCGAAATTCCAACGCACTACTTTTCCCAGGACTGGGCAACTGCTTGGCTCCTCGCCGCAGTGGCAACGCATAGTTTTCACGTCGCACCCCATCGGCGGACTGCAGATAAAGATGACACTCCGCGACGACCTTGGCACCGGCGTGGATTCGTGTCGGATCCTCTTTGTACGCCGCCGCTTGATTAACGAGATCAAACTTGAGGATCGCAAAGTCACCGCTGCCGACTTGGCTGCGCACCGCAGTCAAATTCTGCAGCACCAGCGGCTTCAGTGTCTGCGGAGTGATCGGCTTCTCCGGGCGACTCGCTTTGGGCAACGCCAATGGTGCCGCCGCACTTGGTTTGGGCGTGTCCCGAAATAAAGGCAGCACCAAGATTCCGATCACCACCAGCGACAATGCACTGAGGGCACTCACTCCCCAGAAAACTTTAGGATCGATTTTTTTAGGCTCGTCTTCAGAGCTCATCTGACCAGACACTTTGGCATCCTTTGCAGGCTTGGCAGCGACCGCCTTGGGCTCGGTCACAATCTGCAACGCCGCATGGCTTTCCGAATCAATCGCCTCAGCCACCTGGACCAATTCCGCCTCGAGTGCCAACGCCGAAGTGGGCCGCTCGCGAGCTTCCTTGGCCAACAAGCGATCGATCAACTCCGCCAGCGGTTGCGGCACATCGGGATTCAGCTCGCGGACCTTCGGTGCCGGATGTGAAATAATGGCGACCAACATCTGAGGAATCGTCTTGGCTTGAAACGGCAGTTTGCCGGTACACAGTTCAAACAGCACGACTCCCAACGAATAGAGGTCGCTGCGATCGTCGAGCGGTTCATTGCGGGCTTGCTCGGGCGAGAGATAGCCGGGCGTCCCGACCACGCTGCCGCGACCAGCCAACTGCCCCATCGGCCCCTCGGCAAGCGCCAAACCAAAATCAAGAATCTTCGCACGCTGCGTGTTGGCTTCGATCCAGATGTTGCCCGGCTTGATATCGCGATGAATAATCCCGCGTTGGTAAGCCGCCGCGAGGCCGAAGCAAACCTGCCGAGCGAGGGTGATGATCTGCTCCCAGCTGAACCGCTGATCGCTGGCGTTGATCGGTTCCAGCGAGCCGCCTTTGAGCAGTTCCATTGCCATGAAGGGCGTGCCCGCATGTTCACCGACTTCGTAGATCCGCACGACGTTGTCTTGGTCGACCGCCGCCATGGCGCGGGCCTCTTCCAAGAACCGGCGACGGCTATTTGGAGTGGCCGCGAATTTCTCGTTCATCACCTTCAGCGCTACCGCACGCTTTAGCCGCGCGTCTTCGGCGAGGTAAACACGGCCCATGCCCCCGGTGCCGATTTTCCGCAGCACACGATACGGTCCCAGCCGTCCCAGCTCGTCGGGCTGACGAGCGGGTTCTAAAGCATCGATTTTTGAGAGTGCATCTGCCATACGTATAGTGTAACAAGTCGCCCCCCCTGACAGCCATTAAGTGGTGCCGTAAGCGGCAATTCGGTTGACCGCGTTCAGAATAGCCAAAATAGTCGATTCGACCGTATCGGTACTGACCCCAATCCCACGATAGATTTCCCCCTTGTATTCGACTTCGATGCGAACTTCGCCCTGTGCATCCCGCCCCAGCGTCGCACTGCGAACGCGAAAGTCCTTGCAAACGGTTTCGATTTTGGTAATTCGCTCCACCGCCCAGAAGGCGGCGTCGATCGGTCCGTCCCCCTCTTCCACGACTTCCGTGAACTGCTCGTCGGCATGCTGCAGGGTTACCGAAACTTTCGGTTTCCGATTGCGTCCACTAGTGACTTCGAAATCGACCAAGGTCCACTCGGGATCGACGTTGTCACTGATTTCACGACCAATCAGCGCAACGATGTCGCCATCGTAGATCTCTTTCTTTTTGTCAGCCAGTTTTTTGAATTCCGCGAACACCGATTGCAGTTGTTCCCCGGTCAGCTGAAAACCAAGTTCACGAGCTCGATCGGCCAACGCGGCTCGTCCACTGTGCTTGCCCAAGACCAAATCGGTTTTGGCAAAGCCGACCTCTTCAGGCGACATGATTTCGTACGTGCTGCGATCCTTCAGCATGCCGTCTTGATGAATCCCCGCCTCATGAGCAAACGCGTTACGTCCCACGATGGCCTTGTTTCGCTGGACGGCGATTCCGGTCGTGGTGCTGACCAAACGGCTGATCGGCACCAAGCGTTTGGTATCGATGCGTGTCGTGCAGTCGTAAAAGTCGCTGCGGGTGCGCATCGCCATCACCACCTCCTCCAACGCTGCGTTGCCGGCACGCTCGCCGATGCCATTGATGGTGCATTCGATCTGACCGGCACCCGCTTGCACGGCGGCTAAAGAATTGGCGACCGCCATTCCCAAGTCATCGTGACAGTGAATGCTAATCACTGCTTTATCGATATTCGGAACCCGCTGACGCAGCATGCTGATGCGATCATAGATTTCGCCGGGAGTCGCATAGCCGACGGTATCGGGAATGTTGATCGTCGTCGCCCCCGCATCGATGGCCGCTTCGACGACGCGGCACAAGAAATCGTGCTCGGTGCGACAGGCGTCTTCCGGCGAAAACTCGATGTCATCGCAGTAACTTGCCGCCCGCTGCACGCTCGTCACGGCACGTTGGAGGATCTCTTCGGTGGTCATCTTCAATTTGAATTCACGGTGAATCGCACTGGTCGCCAAGAAAACGTGAATACGTGATTGAGGCGCGTGCTTGAGCGCGTCCCAGGCGCGGTCGATATCTTTTTCATTGCAGCGAGCCAAGCCGCAAATGGTCGCACCGCGAATCGTCTGGGCGATCTGCTTGACCGCTTCGAAATCCCCAGGCGACGCGATGGGGAAACCGGCCTCGATGATGTCGACCCCTAAATCGACAAGCGCTTGGGCCACTTCCAGCTTTTCAGGCAGGTTCATGCTCGCACCTGGCGATTGCTCACCATCACGCAGCGTGGTGTCGAAAATTCGGATGGGACGCGTTGACTGGTCGGTCGACATCGGGGGCTCTCCTAGACTCAAGGCACGATTGAAAACGTAAAGATATGAAAAAACCCCGAAGCCCGCTGGTGCGAGCTTCGGGGTTTTGAAAACATTTGATTGGTCCGCCGCAATGGCTATCCAAACCCCTAGCACTCGCCTCCGGAAAGGCCTAGCAGTAGCAGCAGGTTGGGTAGCAAAAGCATCATTGGAATCGACAATCCGCGGAAAGGATGGAGATCAAGTCCGAATTGTAGCAACACGGGGGTGGAAACAAGTTAGGCAAGGCACCTTCTGAAGTCAAGTGCCAGCTTGCCGGTCGGTTCCGTCCCGACCGAGTTCCACCAAACGCCTCCGACAAGGCGACCGCCCCTTGGACCACCAGTCCCGCAACCGTCATGATGCGGCAGTTCCTCGCCAACGCGACGGCACATCTACTCAGCTCCCTCCGCGGCAATGCATCACGCGGAGACGCTGCCTTGACCCTCGATCTCTGACCAGCCCTCCGTATGAGCGACTCTATCGAAGAATGGACCGCCTACCACGAAGCGGGACACGCTTTGATGGCGATCTGCTTGGGTGGCAAAGTGGTTTCGGTAACGATCGAACCCGACGATGACGACGGGCCGCAACGTTACGGGGACACGCTGGTCCATTGGCGCAGCGACCGCTCCGAAAGGCAGTTGCTGCAATTCGAAATTCTGGTCCTGCTGGCCGGCCCCGTCGCGGAAATGATCTACCGTGGCGAACCGCTGCATCCCGGCTTTGTCCCCGAATGGGCAGATGATTGGCGGAAAGCTTGGGAGCGCGCCGTAACGATTCATCCCGCCCCCCGGCAACGCCTCCATCAGTTGGAGCAACTCCTACGGCAGCTACACCAAACGCTCAGCAACGACGATCACTGGGCCGCACTGGCAGCGATCGCCGATGAACTGCTGGCCCATGAGACCTTGGAACACGAGTCGGTAGAAGCCATCGTCCGGCAATGGATCGGCTGAGCCGATCCTCGAACACGATCAATGGGTCGGCATGTCAATTGCTGCGGTGATTTGCTACCGCGCCGATTCATTCTTCCCGCCATCCCACTCGTCACCCGGAGTCTCGCCAGCATGCCTGATAACGATTCTTCCCAACCGATGGGCTCGCGTGGCGTCACCCGACCGATGGCGGAGATGCAAGCGCGGTCGCATGGTGAGCATGCCGATGGCAAGCACGACAGCCAGGAAGATGCGCACGGCGAACACGCAGGCCAGCATTCGATGAGCCACGAGGATCGCTTATCGATGCTGCGGATGCATCATCAGAAGACGCTGTGGATCTATTGGACCTTGCCGCTGCTGGGCATCTGGTTGCTCATCGCCCCTTTCCACTTCGGTTACTTGAACGAAAGCCTGTGGGTCGATCCGAGTGGCGGAC
>Ga0102932_1000387_pt1 | contig 21812 bp, 21 predicted proteins | sample SalPonR1_C_D2_MG_FD_78212 | JGI IMG/M metagenome (GOLD analysis project Ga0102932, IMG submission 78212) | Salt pond soil microbial communities from South San Francisco under conditions of wetland restoration - Salt Pond MetaG R1_C_D2_MG | ecosystem: Environmental > Aquatic > Marine > Intertidal...
ATGGCAGCAGGTCGTCCTGGCTGACGAAATCGTTCAGGACTTTGCCAATCATCGGCGTGCGCCCAAGCCCGCCGCCCACGAGGATGCGGTAGCCGATTTCACCGTCGCATTTGATCACCTGAATGCCGATATCATGCGCCTTGATCACAGCGCGGTCGTTGTCCGAGCCGGTGACGGCGATCTTGAACTTGCGTGGCAGGAACTGAAATTCGGGGTGATCGGTGGACCATTGGCGCAGCAGCTCGGCCACGGGGCGGGGGTCGGCCACCTCGTCGGCGGCGGCGCCCGCGAAGTGATCGGCGGTGACATTGCGGATCGTGTTGCCCGACGTCTGGATCGCGTGCAGGTTCACCTTGGCCAGTGCATCGAGCATGTCGGGCACGTCCGGCAGCTTGGGCCAGTTATACTGAATGTTCTGGCGCGTGGTGAAATGGCCATACCCCTTGTCCCATTTCTCGGCCAGTAGCGCGAGCTGTCGCATTTGCGCGCTGTTGAGCGTGCCATAGGGGATGGCGACCCTGAGCATATAGGCGTGCAGTTGCAGGTAGAGCCCGTTCATCAGGCGCAGAGGCTTGAATTCGTCCTCGGTCAGGTGGCCGGCGACGCGGCGTTCAACCTGCGCGCGGAACTGGCGGTTGCGTTCGGCCACGAAGGCGGCGTCGAAATCGGTATAGTCATACATTGGTCTTCTCCTCTCGGCACCGCGGCAGATGTTCCGGCACCACGCGGACGCGGCTCAGGCGCGGGGCGGGAAATGCTCTTGCTTGCCATGGGTGTAGTTGGATGGGCCTGTGCGGCGAAACTCCTCGCGGAAATGAGTCGGCTCGGGGCCGGTTTCACCGGGGGCCGCACTGGCGAGATAGACGCCCACAACGGTCTCGGACTGTCCTTCGGCCATGAGAAGGCGAACCTGCGCATGGGCTTCATCGGTCAAAAGCTCGGCCTCGGACAGGTGGCGCGACCAACGGTCATCTTCGGTGAGATAGACCACATCGCCTTCGAGAAGCGCATTGGCGGTGATAACCTTTGGGGTGAACGCACGGGCCATGTCAGGCAAGCTCCTGCTGTTGGGTCAGAGCGGCCTGAGCGGCACGGGGCGCCAGGCCGAGGAAGGTGAGGGCAGGGCCGGTGAGGCCCGCCTCGGCAAGGTCGGACGGCAGCGCATCGAGCGTTGTCGACAGCACCCGCTGATCAGGGCGTGAGGCGTTTTCGATCACGGTAACCGGCGTTGCGCGGTCGGCCCCGTGCATAAGCAGGCGGCCCTGAATGAAGCGCGCGGACTTCTTGCCCATATAGATGGCCGCAACCTCGCCAGAGCGGGCAAGCGCGGCCCAGTCGTGATCGGCAAACCCCTTCATGTCGTGGCCCGTCAGGAAACGCAGGCTTGAATTGCGGCCCCGGCTTGTCAGGCTTTGGCCGATAGCTGCGACACTGGCCGAGGCGGCGGTGATGCCCGGCACGATATGAAAGGCGATACCCGCCTCCGTGACGGCATGGACCTCTTCGTCGAGGCGACCGAATACCGTGGGATCGCCCCCCTTGAGGCGCACCACCTGCGCCCCGGTTCGGGCGTGGGTGACGATCAGTTGGTTGATCTCGGGCTGGGTCATCGAAGGGCCGAACCCCTCCTTCCCGGCGTCGATGAGCGTGGCCTCGCGGCGGGTAAGCTCGAGTATCTCGGGCGTCACGAGCCGGTCGTGGATCACCACGTCGGCCTCGTCGAGGGCGCGGCGCGCCTTGAGGGTCAGAAGCTCGGGATCGCCGGGACCGGCGCCGACAAAGGCGACATGGCCCTCGCGGGCGTCGCGGGCGGCGTGGCGGTCAAGGAGGTCGTCAAGCGCGGTCCTCGCGGTCTCTTCGCCTTCGTTCAGCGCGCGGGGACCATCGCGAAAATACCAGTCGGACCAGAAGTCACGGCGCGGCGGCCCATGGGCAGGACATCGGCGGACTTGCGAAAGGTTTTGCCGATCCGCGCGAGCAGGCCCAGATTTGTGGGCAAGCGCGACTCGAGATCGGCCTTGATCGCGCGGGCAAGAACGGGGGCGGCGCCTTCGGTGCCGATGGCGACGGTGACCGGATCGCGGTCGACGATGGCCGGCGTGATGAACTGGCTTGCCTCAAGATTGTCCACGACATTGATCAGTGCGCCGGCGGCACGGGCGAGTTTGGCGGTGCGGGCGTCGTCGGCCTCGTCTTCCGAGGCGGCATAGACCAGCGCGGCCCCGGTGCAGTCTTCTTGAGTGATCGCGCGGCGCCGCACGCTGAGGCGGCCGATCTCGGCCCAGGTGATGATCTCGGGGGCGGGATCGCGCGCGAATACAGTGATCCGCGCTTCGGTCTTCATCAGCAGGCGCAGTTTGGCAAGCGCGGCATCACCACCGCCCGCAAGCACGATCCGGTCGCCCTCAAGCGAGAGGAAGATGGGAAAATGTTTCATGACTCGGCGCCCCGTTTCGATTGACTTGATCCTCAATATAGAAAATATTCCCGATATAACGCCATATGCCTTCATTAATAAGGACATATGTTCCGACTGGGCGCGCCCCGCGTGCCCTTGTTCCACGATTGAAGGAAAGACCGAATGTCCGTCCGTATTGACGATCTTGATCGAAAAATTCTTTTGCAGTTGCAGCGAGACGGGGGCCAATCTCTTGACGATATCGCCAAATCCGTTGGCAGTTCCAAGACGCCTGTGTGGAACCGGATTCGCAAGATGCGCGAAAGCGGAGTGATCCGTCAGCAAACCTATCTGCTGGATGCCGAGGCGCTTGGGTTCGAGGCGTGTTTCTTTGTGCTGATCCGCACGTCCGAACATGACGCGGCCTGGCAAGGGGCCTTTCTCAAGGCGCTGCGCGACAGGCCAGAGGTGCAGGAGGCGCACCGGCTGGCGGGGGATATAGACTATATTCTGAAGGTGCGGGTGGCCAATGCGCGCGCCTATGACACATTCTATCAGGCGCTGATTTCCGAAGTGAAAGTGCACAATGTAACGGCACTTCTGTCGATGGAAGAGATCAAGTCCACGACCGAACTTCCTCTTTAGCCGTCAGAATCTGAGTATTTGAGGAAAGATGAACCCCATAACCTTCATCTTTCCAAAAAATACTCAAAAAAACGGGGCGCCGATCACGCGCCCCGTTGCATTGTGTGAATGACGTCGCTTCGTCAGCCGTTGAGCGCCTTGTTGAGGTTCTCGTCCACCTTTTCAAGGAAGCCCATTGTGGTGAGCCAGCCCTGATCGGGACCGACGAGAAGCGCGAGATCCTTGGTCATGTGGCCGGATTCGACGGTATCCACGATGACCTTCTCGAGCGTTTCAGCAAAGTTGCGCAGCGGCTCGTTGCCGTCAAGCTTGGCGCGGTGCTTGAGCCCGCCGGTCCAGGCATAGATCGACGCGATGGAGTTGGTCGAAGTTTCCTCTCCGCGCTGATGCTGACGGTAGTGGCGTGTCACGGTGCCGTGTGCTGCCTCGGCCTCGACGATCTTGCCATCGGGTGTCATGAGTTGTGACGTCATGAGACCGAGCGAGCCGAAGCCTTGTGCCACGGTGTCGGACTGCACGTCGCCATCGTAGTTTTTGCAGGCCCAGACGAACCCGCCAGACCATTTCATCGCCGCCGCGACCATGTCGTCGATCAGGCGGTGTTCATAGGTGATGCCGGCCTCCTCGAACTTGTCCTTGAACTCTTCGTCATAGACCTTCTGGAAGAGGATCATGAACTGACCGTCGTAATTCTTGAGGATCGTGTTCTTGGTCGACAGATAGAGCGGCCACCCCATCTTGAGCGCGTAATTCATCGAAGCGCGCGCAAAGTCGATGATCGAGGCGTCGAGGTTGTACATGCCCATGTAGACACCCGAGGACGGGGCCTGAAACACTTCTTCTTCCATCACCGTGCCGTCTTCGCCCACGAACTTCATCGAGAGCGTGCCGGGGCCGGGGAATTTCATGTCGGTCGCCCGATATTGATCACCGTAGGCGTGGCGGCCGATAACGATGGGCTTGGTCCAGCCCGGAACAAGGCGTGGCACGTTCTGACAGATGATCGGCGCGCGGAACACCACACCACCGAGGATGTTGCGGATCGTGCCATTGGGCGAGCGCCACATCTTCTTGAGGCCGAATTCCTCGACCCGGCCTTCATCGGGGGTGATCGTCGCGCATTTGACGCCGACGCCGACTTCCTTGATCTTTTCGGCCGCATCGACGGTGATCTGATCTTCGGTACGGTCGCGTTCTTCGATTCCGAGGTCGTAATAAAGCAGATCGACATCGAGATAGGGCAGGATGAGTTTTTTCTTGATGAAGTCCCAGATGATCCGGGTCATTTCATCGCCGTCGAGTTCGACGACGGGGTTTTCCACCTTAATCTTGGACATTGGGGCCATTTCCTTCGGGTATGGGTTGACGGAATCGCGGTCTCGGCCTGCGTTTTAGCGCATGGAGACGGTTCTGGAAAGACGGTATGCGACAGTATACCGATTATATGGCCCGGGCTTCGATCCTACGCAGGCGCACCATGAGGGCCGTTGCGAGGATCGCATAGACGAAAACGCCGGTCGCCAGTGGCAGCGGAGTGCCGTCGAAGGCAAGGCCAACGGGCACCGCGAGCAGCACCGACAGCACAGTCGACGCGGCACCGATGACACTCGCGGCCATGCCTGCCACATGGCCCAGCGGCTCCATCGCAAGGGCGTTCACATTGCCTAGGGTGAGGCCAGCCTGAAAGAAGATGCCGACCTGCCAGATGACGAACACATAAAACAGCGCCGGTTCGGGCACACCGGCGAGCCAGATCGTGATCATGGCCGCCGAAAGGCCGATCTGCGTGGTCAGCATCGCTGTCACCAGAAACCGCATCCCGAGGCGCATCACGAGGAATGCGTTGAGAAAGCTGGACGATCCGGCGAGGATGGCACAGACGCCGAACCACAGCGGGAAAGTTTCAGCGCGATCAAAGGTCAGCTCATAGACCTGCTGGATCGAGGAGATGGTGGCGAAGAGCATGCCGTAGCATAGCGCCTGAACAAGGATGGAGGTGCGCACCGACGGGTAGGAAAAGACCTCGGCCACCGCAGAGGCCAGCGCCCGAGGGCGAAGCGGGCGCCGGCGCGCCCGTGGCAGAGGTTCGGGCAGGCGCAGCATGAGCCAGAGTGTCGATATGCCCGAGAAGAAAATGAATGCGGGAAAGATACTGCGCCAGCCTCCCACCGACATGATCGCATCCCCGAGAAGAGGTGCCAGCGCGGGCACCAGTGTGAAGACGATCATCACGAAAGACATCAGGCGCGCCATCTCGCGCCCCGAGAAGAGATCACGGATGATGGCGAGGGTGACGACCCGCGGCGCAGAGGTGCCGATGCCCTGAAAGAGCCGCGCGGCCAGCACCAGTTCGAGCGTGGGCGCCCCCCAGGCCAGCGCCGCGCTGACGATATAGAGCGCGGCCCCCGCGACCACCACGGGCTTGCGTCCGAACGTATCGGACAGCGGGCCGGTGACGAAGGTGCCTAGCCCCATTCCGAGGATGAAAGCCGTGACGACAAGCTGTGCTTCGTTGATGTTGTCCGGCGACAGTTCCGTGCCGATGGCATGCAGCGCGGGCAGCATGGCGTCGATGGAAAAGGCGATGGTGGCGAACATCATCGCCATCATGGCAACGAATTCCACGCGGGATGGCTGAGACGGGGAGGGGGACATGGACAACTCGGTACAAACGGTCAGGCAAAACGGACGGACGCTGCGCGCGATACGTCAGATCACGGGGCCTGTCCCGCCTGTTCCATGATGTCGTCGATGACCTTGAGCCAAAGCTCCTTGGGTTGACAGCCCGGAACCGCATGCCGCCCGGCCACGATAAAAAGGGGCACGCCCGAGACGCCCATCTCGCGGAATTGCCGGTCGCGGGCCTGCACGTCTTCGATGTCCGACGGACCTTCGAAGAGGCGCGCAACCATTGCGGCATCCATGCCGCAGGTGCCTGCGACCTCGCTGAGTGTCGCGCGGTCGCCGATGTCTCGGCCTTCGCGGAAATAGGCCGAAAAGAGCGCATCGACAACGCGGTTCTGAAGACTTTCCGCCTCGGCCCAGTGGATCAGGCGATGGGCGTCGACGGTGTTTGGCGTTCGCCCGATGGCCGCAAAGTCGATGTCGAGCCCTGCCTCCTCGGCGCGTTCAACAACAGGTTTATAGGCCGTGACCGCACCGTCCTTGCCGCCGAACTTCGCCTCGAGATAGGTCCGCCGGTCCATGCCGCCCTCGGGCATGTCCGGGTTGAGCTGAAATGGATGCCAGACGATCTCGAACGGGTGATCGGGCCGATCGTGCAGCGCGGCGTCAAGCTCGGCCTTGCCGATATAGCACCACGGGCAAATGGGATCCGAGACGATATCAAGACGTACCATTCAGAGCCTCATAGATCGGAGTGAGCGCGCGGCGCTGAAGCTTGCCGTTCGGATTTGTGGGCAGCATGTCCACGTGAAAGAAGCCGCGCGGGCATTTGTACCCGGCCAAACGCCGCGCGGCCTCGTCCCTGAGCATATCCTCGCTGAGGGGGTCGGGGCCAGTGTAAAAGCCCATGATGAGGCGCGCATCGCGCTTGACCTCGATATCGGTCACCGCGATCTGGGTGATGCCCGGAATGTCGGCAAGCGCCTCCTCGACCTCAAGCGGGGAAACGCGATAGCCGCCCGCGTTCATCATGTCGTCGTCGCGCGCGAGATAGGTGATGGCGTCATCCTCGCTCATCACGCCCTGATCGCCGGTGAGAAACCAATCGCCGCGCAAACGCGTGCCCATTTCTTCCTGCGCGCCGAGATACCCCAGCATCAGGCCCGGGTCATCGCGATGCACGGCGATGATACCGGGCGCGCCACGTGGCACGGGGCCGTCTTCGCCAAGGATTGCCACGCGACGGCCCGGTTGCGGCCATCCCAGCGTTTCGGGTGGTGCGGGATGCGCCGGGCAGGACGAGATGAAGGTCGAACATTCCGACATGCCATAGGCTTCGAAAATGCCGGTGCCGGTGGCGGCGCGCCATTCGTCGGCAATGCGGGGTGAAAGCTTCTCACCAGCCGAGAGGCCATGCCGCAGACTGGGCAGCGCAAGCGTGTCGGATTGTGTAAGAAGTTTCCTGTAAACTCCGGGTGCGGCGCCGAAAATCGTGGCATCATGACGCTTGAGCAGAAGCGGCAGCTGCGCGATGGAAATGTCGCTTGCGGGGATGAGCGCGGTGGCGCCAACGCTCCACGGGTCCATGAGGCCGGTGCCCATTGTATAGGTCCAGTTGAAGGCCCCCGCGTGCAGCAGACGATCGTCGCTGCGCAGCCCGTACCAGCCGTCATGCATCATGCGCCGCGCCCAGATCGCGCGATGGGCATGAACCACCGCACGCGGCAGAGCAGCGGTGCCGGAGGTATACACGATGTAGGCCGGACGCTCGGGATCGCCCATCGCGTAGTCTGTGGGCGGGAGATCGCGCATCGCGGCAAGGGATTCGGGGCCGATCACGGGCAAGTCGGTATCGGGGCAGGCCACGTCCGGCGCGCGCAGGATGGCCCGCGGCTCAAGCCCGGGAAGAAGGGCCGAGACTTCGCGGGATGTGAGCTGTGGCGAGGTGGGCACGGGGACCAAACCCCCGGCGATGCAGCCGAGATAGGCGATGGGAAAGTCCACCGTGTTTCCCAGCCTGAGCAGCACTCGATCCCCGGGTGACAGCCCCTTTTCGGTCAGGCCGGTCGCCGTGCCGCGCACAGCCGCCTCGAGCCGGGCATAGCTCCAGCGTTCGGCGCGCGCCGGGCCAAGCACCGCCAGCGCAATCTTGTCGGGCACGGTGGAGGCGTGAGCCAGCACATATGCGGCCATGTTGAACGGTGTGGGGCAGGGCGTCGGAGCGCCGGTATCGACGACAGAAATCATGATGGCATATGGGTATGTCGTGCCGCGCACAGTTGCAAGTGACGCGGCGCGTTCGTATACATTTTTGCCATGGAACATCCCAACCCCAGAAATCTGATACGGATCGCGCGGCGCAGCGGGAGCGACGAGTCCGGTGAACCGCTCAACCTCGGCGAACGCGTGCGCGAGCTTCGCAAGGCGCGCGACTGGACCCTTGAGCAAGCCGCCAAGCAGGCCGGATTGGCCCGATCGACACTGTCAAAGATTGAGAATGGTCAGATGTCGCCGACCTACGAGGCGCTCAAGAAGCTGGCTGTAGGTCTTGAGATCAGCGTGCCACAGCTTTTCACGCCGCCACAGAAGGATCAGATCAACGGCCGCATGAACGTGACAAAAGCCGGAAGCGGGACCGAATACCTGACCACGACATACGAGCATATGCTCTTGTCGGACACGCTGACCAAGAAGAAGATGCTGCCATATCACGCGCGCATCCGCGCCCGCAGCATGGACGAATTCGATGGTTGGGTCCGCCATGATGGCGAGGAGTTCATGTATGTGTTGACCGGGGTCGTGCGGCTTTTCACCGAATTCTATGAGCCGGTCGAGATGCGGCGGGGCGACAGCGCCTATTACGACGCGACGATGGGCCATAACGTGATTTCGGTGAGCGAGGACGACGCGACCATCCTGTGGGTGACGTCGCTGACCTGATGAGGGTGGTGGGGCGGATGGCCCATCTTGCGCTGCGGGGAAGGTTTCGAACGAGGCCTATTTAGCCATTGGCTTTGAGCACCTTTTTCATCTTCATGGGATCACCAGCTGGTTCCGAAACATACCCGTTGGCAAGATAGAAGCGTCGGGCCGTGCGGGTGCTTTCAAGAGTGGCCAAGGTAGCTCCGCGCGCGGAGCTCTCGGCTTCAAGAGCTGAGAGAAGCGCTTTGCTGACCCCTTTGAAGCGTGTTTCAGGGGCCACGTAGTTCAGAAGAATCTCACCGTCGGAACGAGCCATGCCGACTCCGCATAGGATAGTGTTTTCCTCAGCAACAAAGACCGATGCATCTGGATGGTTCACCCAGAGACACCAGTTCTCTTCGGTCTTGTTTTCGAGCCAAGAGGCTATCTCCGCAGGGTCATCTTGATGATCCTCGCGACAGAGCTCGGAGATAGATCGGCGAAGCACGTCAACTGCTATCGGAGCATCGCGTTCGAGTCCTGAGCGTATTAACAAAGTCATTTGTTTCGCTACGTGTGATACTTGCCGTAAACACCTGACATTGCCGAAGGACACAATGTCAACTGTGTTCGTCAATCGGCCCCCCGCCGTCCAACGACCAACAGGTCAACAACGGTCTATTCTTCGTACCACCAGACTTCGGGCAGAAACGCCACCCCGTCGCCGTAGATCGGGATGCGGTCCTCGGGGAATTTCAGTTCCTTGTGATGGGCGATGCGGCCCACGGCGTATTGATGGACCGGAATCACATAGCGCCCAGATGTCAGCACACGATCAAGCGCGCGGGTGGCGTTCACGAAAGCATCGCGGGTGCGGGCGGTCAGCATCGCCTTGATCATCGCTTCGGCGGCGGGCGAATTCATACCCATGAGATTACGGCTGCCGGGGGCATCTGCGCCTTCGGAGCCCCAGTAGAAATATTGCTCATTCCCCGGGCTGAGCGACAGTGCGCGCCGGATGAAGGTGAGGTCGAAATCATAATTGTCCTCGCGCGCGGCGTATTGCGCTTTGTCGATGCTTTCGACAGTCAGTTTGATGCCCAGCCGTTCAAGCGCGCGGGCGTAGATTTCCATCATCGAGGTGGCCTGCTGCACCAGCGCGTCCTGCTTGAGCAGCACACTGAGTTCGAGCGGGCGACCTTCGGCATTGCGGCGGATGCCGTCCTGCACTGTCCATCCGGCCTCGTCCAGAAGCTTGGCGGCGCGCCGGATATTGCTGCGATTGCGCTTGGTGCCGTCGCTCACGGGCAGGCTGTACCCGTCGAGGGCGCCGGGCAGGAGCGTGTCACGGTAAGGTTCAAGAAGTGCGGCAACGGCGTCGGGCGCGGGCCCGTCGCGCATGCCCAGAACCGAGCCCGAGAAATACGAGGTGATGCGCGGCTGCCGTCCGCCGGTCAGGGTTTCGTTGATGAATTCGAAATTGAAGGCGAGGATCAGCGCCTCGCGCACCCGCCAGTCATCCAGCGGCGGGTTGCGCATATTCATGACAAACCCCGTGATGCCCGACGGTTTTTGGTGGGGGATTTCGGATTTCAAGATGTCGCCGCGCTGCACGGCGGGGAAGTCATACTGACGCTCCCATTGTTCGGCGTTGAATTCCCGCACGTAAGAGATCGCGCCGGCCTTGAACGCTTCTTTCATGATCGCATCGTCGCCATAGAATTCGATGCGGATCTCATCGAAATTGTTCGTGCCGCGCCGGATGGGAAGGTCGCGCCCCCAGTAATCGGGATTGCGGGTCAGCACGACATGGCGGTCCACCTCGTAATCGGTGACCGTATAGGGCGCGCTTCCTACGGGGATGTCCTCGATCCGGCTTTCGGTGAAATCGCGCCCGTCCCATTGGGATTTCTTGACGATTGGCCGCAGCCCCGCAAGCAGGGCGAGGTCGCGCTCAGGCGTGTTGAAGGTCAGCCGCACGCTACGCTGGCCGGTGGCCTCGATCTTCTCGACCTTGTTCCAGAGGCCGCGATAGCGCAGATGCCCCTTGCCGCCGATGGTCTGAAATGACCAGATCACGTCCTCGACGGTGACCGGGCTTCCGTCCGAGAATCGGGCTTCGGGGCGGAGGGTGAATTCGACCCATGAGCGGTCATCGGGCACCTCGACCGATTCGGCCAGAAGGCCGTAGATCGTGAACGGTTCGTCCTGGGATCGTAGCATCAACGACTCGTATGCCATGTAGCGCAACTGCCATGGCGGGGTGCCACGAATGATGAACGGATTGAGCGAATCGAACCCGCCGACATTGCCGGTCACGACCTTTCCGCCCTTTGGCGCGTCGGGGTTCACGTAAGGCAGGGACACAAAATCAGGTGGAAGCGCCGGAGAGCCATACATAGCTATGCCATGCGCGGGGTCCGACTGCGCGGCAAGGGGGGTGATTCCGCAAGCCAGAAAGGTTAAGACATGCGCCAGCTGGCGGAAAAAATCCGATGCCATTTCGTGAACAATCCTTGCCTGCCCTTGTTTGTCTGAGCCTGAGCGTAGAGACGGTTTCACGTATTTTCAAACTTTTAGCTTGGATCGTGGCGCAAGATTGCTTATAAAGGGGTCACTGCTCGATAGGTTTCTTGCCTGTATGAAACCTGCCTCAATAACTTAACGCCGGCCTTGTGCCGGCGTTTTTTTTGATCCGATCCGCCGTGAGCTCCCCGTGCAATTCGCATAGGCGGCATATATGCTGCAAGAGCAGCAACCGCGGAGAGATCATATGAGCGTCACTGGAAAAACCGCCATCGTTACCGGCTCGAATTCGGGGATCGGCCTTGGGATCGCCAACGAATTGGCCAAGGCCGGTGCGAAGGTAGTTCTGAATTCCTTTACTGACCGTGAGGAAGATCACGCGCTGGCCACGCAAATGAGCCATGAGCACGGTGTCGAGGTGCGCTATATTCAGGCGGATATGTCGAGCCCGGACGCATGCCGGGCGCTGATCGAGACGGCGGGCGTCTGCGATATACTGGTGAACAACGCAGGCATTCAGCATGTGGCCCCCATTCAGGACTTCCCGCAAGACAAGTGGGACGCGATTATCGCGATCAACATGTCATCGGCCTTCCATACCACCGCCGCGGCCTTGCCGATGATGCGCGCGGCCGGGTGGGGCCGGGTGATCAATATCGCAAGTGCCCATGGCCTGACGGCGAGCCCCTACAAAAGCGCCTATGTGGCGGCCAAGCATGGGGTTGTGGGCCTGACGAAGGTGACCGCGCTGGAGACTGCGCAAGAGCCGATCACAGCCAATGCGATCTGTCCCGGTTACGTGCTGACGCCGCTGGTCGAGGCGCAGATCCCCGACACGATGAAGGAATACGACATGTCCCGTGAGGACGTGATCAAGAACGTCATGCTCAAGCGGCAGCCGTCGAAGGATTTCGCAACGGTTGAGCAACTTGGCGGCACGGCGCTTTACCTGTGCTCGGATGCCGCCGCGCAGGTGACAGGGACGACGATCAGCGTCGATGGTGGCTGGACTGCGTTGTGATCATGGATGCGGACCGCGCGGCATGGGTTCTGTCCGGAGCGAGGGGCCAGCCCCTCGCGCTCCCCGGGATATTTTTAGCAAGAAGAAAGGCCGGATGTGGCTAAGGTGAAGCGGATCAACCTTGGGCTTCAGGGCGGGGGGGCGCATGGCGCCTACACATGGGGTGTGTTGGACCGTCTTCTGGAGGATGAGCGCATCGAGATTGCCGCGATGTCAGGGACATCGGCGGGGGCGATGAACGGTGCTGCGCTTAAGGCGGGGTGGGTCGAGAACGGCCGCGAGGGTGCGCGGGCCCGGTTGGCCTGGCTGTGGGAGCGGATGGGCGCGGTGGAGGATATGCGCTGGCCGGCCTGGATTGGGGCCGGGTTACCGACATCGGGTCTCAGCCGCACCATGGCCCTTTCGGTGCCCTTTGCCATGGCCGATAGTGTGAGCCGGTCGGTGTCGCCCTATGTCTATGGGCCGTTCTATCGTAATCCACTGCGACCGATTGCCGAGGCGTTCGAGTTCGACAAGGTGTGTGCGCCCGAGGGCCCCGCGCTGTTCGTCTGTGCCACGAACGTGCGCAGCGGTAAGATCAGGGTCTTTCCCGAGGCCGAGATCAGCACTGATGTTCTTTTGGCGTCGGCTTGTCTTCCGACGATGTTTCAGGCGGTGGAGATCGACGATGAGCATTACTGGGACGGTGGATACACCGGCAACCCGGCGATTTTCCCGCTGTTTCGTGAGGGGCTTCCGCAGGATGTGGTGGTGATCAACATCAATCCGCTCGAACGCAGTGAGGTGCCCCGCGCCGCCCATGACATTCAGAACCGGATCAATGAAATCAGCTTCAACAGTTCGCTTTTGCGAGAGCTGCGCGCGATCAGTTTCGTTCAACGGCTGCTTGATGAGGGGGCGCTGTCATCTGGCACGATGAAACGGGTGCTGGTCCACATGATCGCCGATGACGGCTTGATGCGTGATCTGTCGGTCGCGACCAAAATGGTGCCGGTCCCGGAATTGCTGTGGAAGTTGCGCGACGCGGGGCGGGTGGCCGCCGATGCTTTTCTCGCCGCGCATTTCGATGATCTCAACCAACGCAGCACGATCGACCTTGCCGAAATGTTCAGCTGAGTTTGCCGTCGCTGTCGTCTTCGGACCTGACGGTCTTTTGGCCCGGATAGACGAGGCCGGCGGAGATCACCAATTTGGCGGCATCCTCGATCGACATGTCGAGTTCGATCACGTCTTCCTTGGGCAGGAAAAGAAGGAAACCCGACGTCGGGTTCGGTGTGGTGGGCAGGAAAATCGACAGGAGTTCATCGCCGGTCTCGGCCTTGGCGGCTATCTCGCCCTTGGCCGTGGTCGAAATGAAACCGATGGCCCATATGCCCTTGCGGGGATATTGCAGCAGGCACGCCTTCTCGAAGCTGCGTTCCGACTGGGCAAAGACCGTTTCGGAAATTTGTTTCACCCCTGAATAGATCGAGCGCACAACCGGCAGCCTGTCGACGAGGCTTTCGGCCCAGGCGATGAGCGAGCGACCGATAAGGCCCTTGGCGATCCAGCCTACGGTGAGCGTGAAGAGCAGGAACACGACCACGCCCAGCCCGTGAATGTTGATCTTGACCCAATCGGATTCGTCGGGGCGTGTGTTGCCGAGAATGTAATTGTTGATCAGGTATTCGGGCTGATAGGCGTTGGGCAGGAACGGCAGGACCACACCATCGACGAAGCCGATCAGCGACCACAGAAGCCAGATCGTGAGGAACACCGGCGCGATGACCACCAGCCCCGTGAGAAAGCTCGCGCGGAAACCGGAGAAACGACCGCTTCGGGGGCGCGGCTTGGGGTCATCATCGAAAGGAGTGTTCATGCGTGGGCCATTCAAAGCTTGATCCGTTATATCTAAGGGTAAACACGCCGGGCGACAACGTCTGAGACTGGGGTCGGGACATTCGTCAGCCACCCCCTTGCGCCTTGTGCCAGACAGGGGTATACGCGCGCCATTCAATCCGCAGGCATGGGCGGGCTGATCGGGGGAGACATCCCCGGCGGTCCACCGGTTGAGGCGCTGTCTCTCTGTCCCTTGCCGAGGCGAAAACCGGAAAAGGAAAACGACCATGGCTCTTCCCGAGTTCTCCATGCGTCAGCTGCTTGAAGCTGGCGTTCACTTTGGCCACCAGACGCAGCGTTGGAACCCCCGTATGGGCGAGTTCATCTATGGCGCGCGCAACGGCATTCACATTGTCGATCTGACACAAACCGTTCCCATGCTGGACGCCGCGCTCAACGCGGTCCGGGAGACCGTCGCAAAGGGCGGCCGTGTTCTTTTTGTCGGCACCAAGCGTCAGGCCAGCGGGCCCGTTGCCGAAGCTGCCGAGAAAAGTGCACAGTTCTACATGAACCACCGCTGGCTGGGCGGGACGCTGACCAACTGGCAGACCGTGAGCAAGTCGATCAAGCGCCTCAAGGAGATCGATGAGACACTTGAGGCGGGTGCCGAGGGCATGACCAAGAAAGAGCGTCTGGGCATCGAGCGCGATCAGGAAAAACTTCAGGCGAGCCTTGGCGGTATCGCCGAGATGGGCGGCACGCCCGACCTGCTTTTCGTCATTGACGTCAAGAAAGAGGCGCTGGCCGTTGCCGAAGCCAACAAGCTTGGCATTCCTGTCGTGGCTGTCGTTGACACCAACTGCTCGCCCGATGGTATCGATTACATCATCCCCGGCAATGACGACGCCGCACGCGCCATTTCGCTTTATTGCGATCTGGTGAGCCGGGCCGCGCTTGACGGTATGTCGGCCCAGATGGGTGCGGCGGGCGTCGATGTGGGCGCGCTGGCCGAAGCACCGACCGAGGAGGCGCTTGTTGAAGGTGGCGTTGAGACCGGCGACGTGAGCGACGAGACCGCGCATGACGATGCAATGCAGAAAGGCGCGCCTCTGGACATCAAGTCCACCGAGGAAGTCCGCGAGGATGCCAAGGAAGAGGCCAAGGAAGACGCCAAGGGCTGAGCGCCCGACGTGTCACAAGCATGACATGGGGGCAGGGCACACCTGCCCCTGACAATACGATGATGTGAGGAGGCCGACATGGCAATCACTGCTGCAATGGTTAAACAACTGCGTGACACGACAGGCGCGGGCATGATGGACGCCAAGAAGGCGTTGACCGAAACCGATGGCGACATGGATGCCGCCATTGATTGGTTGCGCACCAAGGGTCTTGCGAAAGCCGCCAAGAAATCCGACCGAACCGCCGCCGAGGGGCTTGTCGCGGTCAAGGTCGAGGGCGGACGTGGTGTTGCCGTCGAAGTGAACGCGGAAACCGATTTCGTTGCCAAAAACTCGGACTTTCAGGCAATGGTTTCGGATATCGCGGACGCCGCGGTCAAGGTTGATGATATCGATGCGCTGGCACAGGCGGATATGGGCGGTAAATCCGTGGCCGACACGATCACCGACAAGATCGCCACCATCGGCGAGAATATGAGCTTGCGCCGTATGGCCGCGATCGAGGGCGAAACCGTTGTCTCTTACGTGCACAACGCGGCCGCCGACGGCATGGGCAAAATCGGTGTTTTGGTGGCGCTCAAAGGCGGCGACAACGCCTTTGGCAAGCAGATCGCGATGCATATCGCCGCGACCAACCCCGCCGCCCTGAACGAGGCCGAACTGGATCAGGATGTGGTCGAGAAAGAGCGTCAGGTCCAGATCGACATCGCGAAGGAGTCAGGTAAACCCGACGCCGTGATCGAAAAGATGATCGTCGGCCGCATGAAGAAATTCATGTCCGAAGTGACGCTTCTGGGTCAGGCTTTCGTGATAAATCCCGATCTGACGGTCGAAGAGGCCGCCAAGGACGCGGGCGCCGAGATCACCGGCTATGTCCGGCTTGAGGTGGGCGAAGGTATCGAAGTCGAAAAAGAAGACTTTGCCGCCGAGGTGGCCAAGGCCGCCCAAGGGTAAGAGCACATCAAGGTTCGTATTGAGCGGGGCACCTTCGGGGGCCCCGTTTTTCTTTGCGCGGTGGTTTTTTTGAATGACGTTCTGAGCCTGAACCGCGCGTTCATAAGGTTTGCCTCTGGCGCGCGGCTTGGCCCAGCCTAACGCTGGGGTGATGTCTCAGGCAAATTCGACACGTCCGGTTTACGACAGGCCGGGAAGTATGCGCGCAAGTGACGATCGCAAGATACGAAAAACCCCGCCCTGTGAGGGGCGGGGTGCATCGTGTCAGGCAGTTGGAGTGATCAGAAGCTCACGCCGACCTTGAACCCGACGCTGACGGCGCTGTTGTCGTTGAAGTTGGCGCGTGCCGTGTCGGGTGTGCCGGTTTCGGGACGTGCATCGCCCAGCCACGTGTAGCGAAGACCGCCCGAGAAATCGACATTGTCGGTGATCTGATACTTGCCGCCGATGGCGACCGAGGTTGACCCGTCGGTGGGCGAAAGGGGCGACACGAGATTGTCGGAGCCGCCTTCTTCATAGGCGACGGAGATGCTTCCCGAGAAGCGGTCGTTGAACCGACGGCCAACACCGATCTCATAGGTCCAAGCCTCGTCGATCTCGGCCAGGTTGGGAACCGCGCTTGGCGGATTGAGCGAGAACTCCTCCCAATCGGACCAGCGGACCGAACCGAAGACAAGCGTGCCCGGGGCGACACCCGATTGCACCGCGAGCTTGACCGATTGGGGCAAAGTCACGTTGGTGACACCGGTGGAAACAAAGCCGGGCGCGCCGACGGGCTGTTCCTGCGTCTTCATCGTGAGGTCGATTTCGGAGTGATAGGTCAGCGCCGCGCGGAAGGCGATGTCGGGGATCTCATAGGCCGCGCCGACAACATAGCCATAGCCGGTGTCGGAGGCGAAACGCACGTTGTAGCCATTGAGCGGGCCATAAGCACCACCCGAGAGCGAGATTGCACCGTCTGCGTTGACGAGACGCGGCCCACCATAGACCGAGAACCGATCAGAAAACTTGTAGCGTGCAAGTGCGGTGAGCCCGAAGCTGTCGGCCTCGGCCGAGGTGCCGCCGAGAAGCGTGGTGGCCGGGTTGCCAGAATACTGGACATCGGCGCCATAAGGCTGATCCATGATGATCGCGAACGAGAGTTTCTCGTTATACTGGTATTTGACCGCGAAGCCCCATTGTGTGAACTGGTTGGCCACGTCGCCGGGGTTGTTGCCCAGAAGGTCACGGCCGGTGACGTCAGGCACGGCGGTGCCGAAGCTGAGTTCAAGGCGGTTGCCGTCTTCGAAGATGATGTCGATCGGCGTGCCGCTGCGGTCAAGGCCTCCGGCATGGGCCGATCCGGCAGAGATTGCAAGCGCGGAGACCGCTGTTAACAGAGTGGATTTCATGGTTACGCTCCTCCAAAACCAATTGACCTGACCCTATCTAGGCCTGTTCCGCGCTCAAATACTGACGCGGCGTCATGGCAAATTGCTGGGGTGCAGGGTGTCGGAAATGACACAGATTTGTAACGGCTCACCGCTTTTTGCGGGTCTCGAGCAGGATATTGGCGTAATTCGCGGTAAATATGATGCCGGCGCCGACGAAGACGAGCATGTCGAGCGACTCGCCATAAAAGAGCATTCCGATCACCGCGATAATTGGCAGCCGCGCAAAATCCACCGGCATCACGACGGTGGCGGGCGCGAGCGAAAGCGCCTTGGTCAGACAGAAATGCGCAAAGAGCCCGCCAAGCGCGATCACCACCAGCCACGGCAGCGACACGAGGTCGGGCAGGGCGATATCACCGTCGATGCCCGCGCAGATCACGCCGAACGCGGCCTGAATCACGGTCATCCAGAAGAGGATGCAGGTCAGGCTCTCGGTTCGTGTGAGCTTGCGGGTGAAAATCGCGGTCACGGCAAAGCCAATACCCGCCGTGGCCGCCGCCCCGAGGCCCCAGCTTAGGGTGTCTGGGCTTGGTCGGGTGACGATGAGAATGCCGATGAACCCGACGAGCGCGGCAAGAGCGCGGCGCGACGTCAATCGCTCACCAAGCACCAGCGGCGCGAGCAGCAGCGCCCAGAGTGGCGCGGTGAATTCGAGCGCGAAAACCTGTGCCAGCGGAATGACGGTGATGGCATAGAACCAGAGGTTCTGACCGGCGAAATGCGCTACGTTGCGGATCACGTGGGTGCCCGGACTACGCAGGGTGATCTGGGATGCCGTCCCCATGAGGGTGGCCACCACGATGACAATGAGGAGCCCGAAAACACTGCGATACATCATGATTTCGAACGTGTCGAACGCGAAGCTGACCTCGCGTCCGGCCACAGCCATCGCCGAGAACGAGCAGATCAGCCCGATCATCCACAACGCCGCGCGCGCTGTATCGTCAAAGCGCGGAGTGGGAAGGGGATGCGGCGCGTCGGACATGTGCAAGCGTTACCGACGTGCTAGGAGGGTTACAAGTTCCGCGCGCTCTATTCCCTGAGAGGCAAGGAACAACAGCCTGTGACAAAACTCCGGTCGCCCGACCGGGTCAGAAGAAAATCGACCTGCCAGGGATAGTCGCGGTCACTCATGCCATCATTGCACTGTCGGGCTTCGACAATGGCCTCGCCGTTACTGCCGGGGCCTTCCATGGACACAAGAGCAGGCCACGCGAGACGCCCCTGCGCCACGAGGGTTTCCGCGATGTTGAGGTCGAGATCGCTGCCGCCGATATCTGAGTAGCGTGCCGAGGCCGCACCGAGGGACAGCCCCCAGAAGGGTTCGGTTCCGCTACATTCAAGGCCGACGGGCAGACCGCTTTTGCCAAGGGTCGGCTGTGGATCGGGGGCGAGAAACCGCATGGATATCCAACCGTTTCCCTCGTTCCAGAGGATGCGCCCCCAACCGCCCGAGGCATCGGTGCGTGACACTTCAATAGCCGTGGCATCAGGAGCGAGATCGCCGATATCCGCGCTGCTTGCATCGGGGGCGGACCGGACGTTGAGCGTGTCGTCCGAGGCAACGCCGGTCACGCGGTGATAGCTCGGCTCTGCCAAGGCGAGGGTGGGCGCGGTGAGAGCGGTGGCAAGGGCGAGGGTGAGGGCGCGCATGGGGCCTCCTTCGGGCGATGTCAGATGCAGGACAACCTAGCGAAGAACAGACCGGATTCCTACTGGCCTTTGCGACGTGGCATGGCCTGCGTCAGGCAAACCGGCGGATCGCCCCGATGCGAAGAGGACGCGCTCCGACCATATTGATCGTGGTCAAGTCGCGGGCTGTGAAACTCTGCTACGCTTGGCCGCAAACAAGAGGAGGTTCGTATGGAAGACCTGATCAAGCTCGGACGGGATTTCGTTGAGGCGATGGTGACGCGTCGGGGCATCGCGCATGTCGACGAAGTCTATGCCGAAAACGCGCAATCGGTGGAAGCTGTCGTGCCTCCCGGGCGCGATGTGCGGATCGCCAAGGGGCGTGGCGCAATCAGGGCGAAACGCGAGGATTGGGCGGCAACGCATGACATCCACACGCTTGAGGCGGATGGTCCTTACATCCATCCGCCCAATCGCTTCGCCGTGCGTCTCGAGGCGGACGTGACGCAGAAGGCAAGCGGGAAGAAAATGACCTTGCGGGAGATTGCGATCTATACAGTCGAGGACGGCAAGATCGCCCGCGAAGAGTTCTTCATGCTCCCGAAATAGATTGTGCGATCATGGCTGGCAGGGGACGCGCAACAGGGCTGCGCGGTAACGTGGTGCGCTTTGGTTAGGATTTAACTGATCTAAGGTTTCGAAACTTCGACTTGTTCCGGGTTTCGCCGAGTGTGCAGTGTTGGACTGCAACGGACTACCCGATACGCTTGGAAATCATTCTTCAACGCTGTCGCCTTCTGAGTCGGGAGACGTAATCATGGTAGATTCAACCGATCGTGCCTTTGTTGGAAACCATCAGTTCGGCATGGGCTATGAGCCGACCTATAGCGGCGCGAACAGCCTCTTTCGCAGGCAATATTCGCGTGATCTTGACGGTGTCGATATCGTCGCGTGGGGGGTGCCCTATGACCTGAGTGTCACCAATCGACCCGGCTGCCGGTTCGGACCGCGCGGCATTCGCGCCGCGTCGACCAACCTCGCCTGGGACGGAGGGCCGTGGTTTTGGGAGTTTGATCCCTTCGAAAAGCTACGGATGGTGGATTACGGCGATTGCACGTTCGACCCCGGATTTCCGACGGAAATCCCTGAAACGATTTACAGGGAAGCCAAGGGTATTCTGGACTCAGGCGCGCTTCTTCTGACGATGGGCGGAGACCATTCGGTGACCGAACCTGTGTTGCGGGCGTTGGCCGAACGGTATGGACCGATCTCCCTGATCCAGATAGATGCGCATTCCGACACATGGGAAGAAAAGCCCAGACGGTTCGATCATGGATCAATGTTTTATCACGCCGCTCAAGACGGCATTCTCGACGCGGAGCATTCGGTTCAGGCCGGGCTTCGCACCTACAACGCAAAATCGCACGGGTTCAACACCCTGACGGCCGAGTTCGTCCACGAGCAAGGCGTTTCAGCGACTGTGGAGCGGATCAAGCAAGTGGTGGGCGACCGCCCGGCCTACCTGACCTTTGACATTGACGCGCTGGACCCGGCCTTTGCGCCCGGCACCGGAACGCCGGTTTGCGGGGGGCTAAGCACATGGCAGGCGATGTCGCTGATCCGAAAGCTGGGCGGTGTGAACCTGATTGGCGCGGATGTTGTGGAGGTCTCTCCGCCCTTTGATCATGCAGAGATCACCGCGCTTGCCGGGGCGACCATACTGCTTGAAATGACCTGCCTGATCGCATTGCAAAAATAGGAAAGGACAGGCGGAGCGTGAGGATCGGAGAGATGATTTGCCGCGCCCCGTCGTTGCGCGGGCTTTAAGGTCAGGTTCCCGAGCTGTCGCTTGGTCCCGCGCAGAAGAGCGCCCCGGTTTGATTTCGAATGCCAGTCTCGGCATCGCCCTATCGGGAGCGCAGGCCTGCGCCGCCGACGCTCATTCCCACTCGATCGTGCCCGGAGGTTTGGATGTAACGTCATAGGTGACACGGTTGATGCCGCGCACCTCGTTGATGATGCGTGTCGCCGTTTCACCGAGGAAATCGTGACTGAAGGGATAGTAATCCGCTGTCATCCCGTCCACCGAGGTGACGGCGCGCAAGGCGCAGGCGTAGTCATAGGTGCGCCCGTCGCCCATCACGCCCACGGTGCGCACCGGTAGTATGGCGACGAAAGCCTGCCAAATTTCGTCGTAGAGGCCGTGTTTGCGGATTTGGTCGATATAGACCGCGTCAGCCTTGCGCAGGATATCAAGCTTGTCGCGGCTGATCGCACCGGGGCAACGGATGGCGAGGCCGGGACCGGGGAAAGGGTGGCGCCCGATGAAACTGTCGGGCAGGCCAAGTTCGCGCCCCAGTGCGCGCACCTCGTCCTTGAAGAGTTCGCGCAGCGGTTCGACAAGCTTGAGGCCCATCTTCTCGGGCAGGCCGCCGACATTGTGGTGCGACTTGATCGTGACCGAGGGGCCGCCCGAGAACGAGACCGATTCGATCACGTCAGGATAGAGCGTGCCCTGCGCGAGGAACTCCGCGCCATCGATGCGGTCAGCATGTTTCTGGAACACGTCGATAAAGAGGCGGCCAATAGTTTTTCTTTTTTCTTCCGGGGCGCTTACGCCCTCAAGCTCACCTAGAAAGAGATCGGATTCATCGGCGTGGATCAGCGGGATATTATAG
>Ga0102932_1000399_pt1 | contig 21582 bp, 20 predicted proteins | sample SalPonR1_C_D2_MG_FD_78212 | JGI IMG/M metagenome (GOLD analysis project Ga0102932, IMG submission 78212) | Salt pond soil microbial communities from South San Francisco under conditions of wetland restoration - Salt Pond MetaG R1_C_D2_MG | ecosystem: Environmental > Aquatic > Marine > Intertidal...
GTGGCAGCCCGTAGGGGAATCGAACCCCTCTTTCCAGGTTGAAAACCTGGCGTCCTAACCGATAGACGAACGGGCCACTCTTGGTGAGCGGTGTTTAGGCAAAGCGGCGCGGCCATGCAAGTGGAAATTCGAGGTTTTCTGCGGATTTTTCGGCAGACCGCGGCGCGCAAATGGGCGCAAAAAAATTCACGCGAATTCAGTGCCTTGAACAGATCAGGAGATCGACGGCGCGGCATCTTCCAGGCGAAGCTGAACCGTGCGGCGGCCACCCCATTCATTTATCTCCAGACGCCCGGCAAGGTGGAATCGTGCGCCACCGTGGTTTTCAAGCGCGGGCCCCAGCGGGCCGTCGAACGCACCGAAGCAGATGGCGTCGATCCGGGGTCCGATACCGTCCCCGAAGCTGATCTTGAGATGCGCGGACCCGACCCGTTTCGCGAATCCGATCTGGGTGTCGGGGAAGACGAATCTCGGGGCCGCGGCGCCTGCGCCGAAGGGGCCGGCATTCTCGAGCAGGTCCACCAGTTCCGGCGTCGCGGCGCCGGGCATGAGCGGCCCGTCCAGACGCAGATCCGACGCGCCAAGCCGATCTGCGCCCTGTTTCGCCAGAAGTTCGGTCAGGCGGGCCATGGCGGGTTCAAGCTGCGCGCGGGTCAGTGACAGACCTGCGGCCATCTTGTGACCGCCGCCTTTCTGGATGAGCCCTTCTGCCGCAAGCTTCTGGATCGATGCGCCAAGATCGATGCCGCTGACCGAACGCCCCGATCCCTTGCCGTCGTCGCCGTCGAAACCGATGGCGATCGCCGGGCGGTTGGTGCGTTCCTTGAGGCGCGAGGCGACGATTCCCACGACGCCCGGATGCCAGCCCTCGCCGGCGGCCCAGACCAGCGGCGCGTCCCACCCGCGCGCCTCGGACTGTTCGAGGGCCTGCGCGCGCACGGCCTCTTCGATTTCACGGCGTTCGGTGTTCAGCGCGTCCAGCCGTTCGGCCATCGCACGGGCTTCGTGCGGATCGGTGCAGGACAGGAGCCGTGCGCCCAGATCCGCCTTGCCGATCCGTCCGCCCGCGTTCACGCGGGGGCCGAGGACAAAGCCGAGATGATGGGATTTCGGGGCGCTTTCCAGCCGCCCGACATCGCAGAGCGCCACCAGGCCAGGCCGCGCGCGTCGCGCCATCACGCGCAATCCCTGCCGCACGAGGGCGCGGTTGACCCCCTTGAGCGGCGCGACATCGGCCACGGTCGCCAGCGCGACCAGATCGAGCATCGACATCAGGTCGGGGCCCTTGGCGCCAGCCTCGCGCAATTGTCGGCCGGCCTCGACCAGCGCAAGGAACACCACGCCCGCCGCACACAGATGTGCCAGCGATCCGTCCTCGTCCTGCCGGTTCGGATTGACCACCGCGTAGGCGTCGGGCAGCGTTTCGCCGCCAAGGTGATGGTCGAGCACGACAACATCGGCGCCGGTCGCGGCGGCAATCGGGCCGTGCGACAGCGTTCCGCAATCGACGCAGACAATCAGGTCGTGATCTTGCGCCAGGGCCTGCATCGCCGGTTCGTTGGGGCCGTAGCCTTCGTCGATGCGGTCCGGCACGTAGAGCGTCGCGTGCCGGTCCAGTTGCCGCAGCCAGTCGATCAGCAGCGCCGCCGACGCGCCGCCATCGACATCGTAATCGGCGAAGATCGCGATACGCTCGCGGTCGCGCACAGCCTTGAGCAGACGTTCCGCGGCGCGGCCCATGTCCCGGAGCGATCGCGGGTCGGGCAGCAGGTCGCGCAGGGTCGGTTCCAGGTAGCCGGGAACCTCGGCAGATTGCACGCCGAGCCGCGCCAGGGTCTGACACAGGGCCGGGCTGTGGCCGGTCTGCTGGGCCAGGGCCTCTGCAAGACGTGCCACATCTGTTCCCGGACCGAACCAGCGCCGTTCGGTCAGGGACCGGTCAACGCCCAGATATCCGGTCACGCAGCCTCCATCAGTGCATCGGGTTCCGGTAGGTCATCCGCCGCACCGACCCGGTCTTGGACCGCATCAACAGCGTTTCCGTGGTGTAGAAGCCGATCTCGCGCTTGATACCAGGCAAGAGCGATCCGCTCGTGACGCCGGTGGCCGCAAAGATCACGTCCTGTGTGACCATCTCGTCAAGGCTGTAGATCTTGTCGAGGTCGGTGATGCCGGCTTTCGCGGCGCGGCCCTTTTCGTCCTCGTTGCGGAACAGCAGACGGCCCTGGATCTGGCCGCCCATGCATTTCAGCGCCGCCGCCGCGAGAACCCCCTCCGGGGCGCCGCCGGTGCCCATGTACATGTCGATGCCGGTCTGGATCGGCTCGGCGCAATGCATGACACCCGCCACATCTCCGTCGGTGATGAGGCGGATGGCGGCCCCGGTGGAGCGCAGTTCGGCAATCATCTCTTCGTGGCGCGGGCGTTCCAGAACGCAGACGGTGATGTCGTTCGGGCTACAGCCCTTTGCCTTGGCCAGAGCCGTCACGCGCTCTTTCGGGGACATGTCGAGGGTCACGACGTTTTCGGCAAAGCCCGGCCCGATGGCAAGCTTGTCCATGTAGACATCCGGCGCGTGCAGCATTGATCCGCGCGGCCCCATCGCGATGACGGTCAGGGCGTTCGGCATGTCCTTGGCGGTCAGCGTTGTACCTTCAAGCGGATCGAGTGCGATGTCGACGCCGGGTCCATTGCCGTTGCCCACTTCTTCTCCGATGAACAGCATCGGAGCTTCGTCACGTTCGCCCTCGCCGATCACCACGACACCGGCAATGTCCAGCAGGTTCAGCTGTTCGCGCATGGCATTGACCGCCGCCTGGTCCGCGGCCTTTTCGTCGCCCCGCCCGATCAGGTCGACGGTCGCGATTGCGGCTTGTTCCGCCACCCGCGCCAGACCAAGGGACAACATGCGGTCATTGAAATCGGGATGCGCGCTCATCTGGCTCTCCAGTCAGGAATGAATTCAGGTATACTGTCTGTTAAGGGGGCGTCTGCGCACTGACAAGGTTGATTGCGCTAAAGCCGTCAGACGTGCTCGATCCGAAGCGCCACGGGTTCCCCTTCTACAACACCTGTGCCGACCATTGCGGCCAGGGCATTGTCCAGAGCCGCGCGGGTCGTCTTGTGCGTGACGATCAGCACGGGCGCGGTGTTCTGGTCGTGGCTGCGCTGCCGCATGCGGTTAATCGAGACGCCGGCTTCCCCCAGCACCGCCGCCACCTTGGCCAGCGCACCGGGTTTGTCCAGCAGCATCAGCCGCAGGTAATAGGGCGCCGGTGTGGCGGTGCTTGCGGGTTTCGGCTTGGTCAGCCGGTCCGACGGCTGTCCGAAGGTGGACACCCGCGTGCCACGGGCGATGTCGAGCACGTCGCCGATGACGGCACTGGCGGTCGGACCTTCGCCGGCCCCGGCCCCGCGCATCACGATCTGTCCCACCTGGTCGCCTTCGATCACCACCATGTTGGTGCCGCCATCCAACTGTCCGAGCGGCGAGGTTGCCGGAACGAGACAGGGCGACATCCGCTGTTCGAGACCGCGGCCGGTCATCTGGCACACGCCGAGCAGCTTGACCTTGTAGCCCATGTCGGCCGCCTGGCGAATGTCCTCGATGCTCACCCGGCCGATGCCCTCAAGCTCGACCGCGTCGAAATCCACCTGGGTGCCAAAAGCGATGGCAGAGAGCAGCGACAGTTTGTGCCCCGCGTCGATGCCACCGACATCGAGGGTCGGGTCGGCTTCGAGATAGCCAAGCCCGTCGGCTTCGGCGAAGGCTTCGTCATAGGTCAGGCCCGCGGATTCCATCCGGGTGAGGATGTAGTTGCAGGTGCCGTTCATCACCCCCATGATCCGCTGGATATCGTTGCCCGCAAGCCCTTCGGTCAGCGCCTTGACGACCGGGATGCCCCCGGCAACCGCAGCCTCGAAGCGCAGCACCGACCCGTTCGCCTCGGCCAGTTCGGCCAGGGCCTGCCCGTGATGGGCCAGCAGCGCCTTGTTGGCGGACACCACGTCCTTGCCGGCGCGCAAGGCGGCCTCGGTCGAGGCCTTGGCCGGCCCGTCACTGCCCCCGATCAACTCGACGAAGACATCGATGTCGTCGCGCTTGGCCAGTTCCACCGGATCGTCTTCCCAATCGTAACCGTCGAGCGGCACGCCCCGCTCCTTGCTGCGATTGCGCGCGCCGACCGCGGAAATCGTGATCTGACGCCCACCGCGCGCCTCCAGCAGCGCCGCTTTCTGGCGGATGATCTTGAGGACACCCACGCCGACAGTGCCCAGCCCGGCGATTCCAAGGCGCAGAGGTTCAGTCATGTGGGGTCATCCTTTTGCAGAGAGGCGTGATTTTGCCCGCAATAGCGCCTTGCGAAGGCCCCTGCAACGGGCCAGATCAGGGTTCTGCGACACCGTCGTCCATCCGGTCACGAGTCTGCGGCTCGATCACCGGGCGGCGCAATCCATCCGCCCGCGCCCTGAGGTCGGCGGCCCGCGCCCGAAGAGCCGCGTCATCGCCTTGGGCCAGCCGCGGATCGTCGCCCGAAAGCAACTGTTCGAAGGGCAGCAACTCCGGGTAGTCCTGCCCTTGTGCGCCTGTCGCCAGGGCCGCGTCGACCTCGGGAAACTCCGCGCAGGCGGACAAGGCCAGTCCAAGGGTGATCCACAACCGCCACATGCAGCTTGCTCCTTTCGGTTACGATCTCATGCCGCAGCCGACATGAACACGCAACCGCAAGCTTGATCTGAACAAGCGTTCAGATAATCTGTCGACATGGCGCGTACAGCAGGATCTCATTCCGACATCACCGGCCCCCGCGTGCGGGAGGCCGCCCTGACGCTGTTTGCGCGGCACGGCTACGCGGCCGTTTCCATGCGCCAGATCGCCCGCGATGTCGGCGTGCAGGCAGGTGCGCTCTACAATTACACGCCGGACAAGCAGACGCTCCTGTTCGACCTGCTCCAGGGGCATATGGACGACCTGTTGTCGGCGCTCGCGGACGCGCCGGTGCAGCCGACACCGCCCGACCAGCTGGAAGCCTTCACGCGGTTCCACATCCGCTTTCACCTTGAGCGGCCGCAGGCGGTTTTCATTTCGTACATGGAATTGCGCAATCTGACGCCGGAAAACTTCGCCGTCATCGAGGACTTGCGGCGGCGCTACGAACGGGCCCTCGAGGCGATCCTGCAAGCCGGGCGCGACGCGGGGGCGTTCCATGTCGTCGATACCAAGATCACCACGCTGGCGATCATCGCCATGCTGACGGGTGTGAACACCTGGTACCGCAGCGGCGGCCGGCTTTCGCTGCCCGAGGTGGAAGCGATCTACTGGGACATGGTGCGCAAGGCGGTGACGTGAAAGAGATTTCGAAATCTCTTTCGCAAAGCGCGTTGCAACGCGCTTGGACACGCGGTTTCGAAACCGCGTCGGCAAGGTCTTTCGAAAGACCTTGCCCCCGGTCACACCGACCTGCCCCTGGCCCCGCCGGTGAACTCGTCATAGGCCTCGAGCGCCTTTGCGCTGAACGCCACCGACGGACCCCCGCCCATATAGGCGATCATCGCCAGCGCCTCGCAGACTTCCTCGCGGCTTGTCCCGAGCCGCACCAGCGACTTGACGTGAAACGCGATGCAGCTGTCGCAGCGGGTCGCGATCGCGATGCCCAGCGCGATGAGCTCCTTGGTCTTTTCGTCCAGAGCTCCGTTCGTCTTGGCGGCGCGGCCCATCTGGTTGAAGCCGGCAAATGTTTCCGGGACCTCTTTCTCAAGCACGCCGAGGCGCGCGACGGTGTCGTCCATGAAATCCGACCAACTCATCCTGTCTTTCCCCTTGTCCTGGATTACCGACGTTCGTCCGATCCCATCTTCCGTTCCAGCCAGCGCACGAAGAAGCTGATGATCAGCACCAGCACGAGGTATTCGAGAATCAGCAGCGAATAAATCTCCAGCGGCCGGTATTCCGTCACCACGAGTTCATTGGCGCGCCGGGTCAATTCCTGCATGCCGATGACCGACGCGAAGGCGGACATCTTGACGATGTAGATGAACTGGTTCGCCAGCGGCGGCAGGATGCGCCGGATCGCCTGCGGCAGCACCACGTAGCGCATGGTCTGCCCGTAGGTGAGGCCCACGGTGCGCGCCGCTTCGGTCTGGCCCTTGGGAATGGACTGAATCCCCGCGCGGTAGATCTCGGCGGTGAAGGCACTGTCGGAAATGGCCAGCGTGATGATCGCGCCCCAGAAGGCGTCGATCGAGATCGGGATGCCCATGGATTTCATCACGACGGGCAACCCGTAGAACACCCAGAACAGCATCGGCAGAAGCGGGATCGACCGGACGAACTCGATATAGATGCGGGACGGCAGGCGCACCCACCGATTGTCGGACATGCCCGGAAGCGCGACCAGAAGCCCGATGGTCATCGACAGCGCCGCGGCGATCAGCGACAGCTGGATCGTTGCCCAGAAGCCGCCGATCAGGAATTTGACATTCGACTGCCCCTGCGGCGTCGTGGGGTCGATCACATACCAGCCCCAGGTGTTGCCGCTGCTGCTGCATCCGGCCGCCAGCAGCACCACCAGGAGAAGCCCCCAGATCTTCAACGTTCTTGTCATGCGGAAAGCCTCAATGATGATGCAGGATCTTGTCGAGGAATGCGCGGAACCTCTCGGATTTCGGCGCTTCGAACACGGCTGACGGTGCGCCGATCTCGACGATTTCGCCGCTGTCCATGAAGACCATCCGATCCGCGACCTTGCGGGCAAAGCCCATCTCGTGCGTGACCACGAGCATCGTCATGCCGTCCTGGGCAAGTTCGACCATCACGTCCAGAACCTCGGAGATCATCTCTGGGTCGAGCGCCGAGGTCGGTTCGTCGAACAGCATGATCTTGGGCTTCATGCACAAGGATCGGGCAATCGCCACACGTTGCTGTTGACCGCCCGACAGGTCGCCTGGCCGCTTGCGCGCCTGTTCGGGGATGCGCACCCGGTCGAGATAGGTCATCGCCAGGTCTTCCGCGTCCTTGCGCGACAGGCCCCGCGCCTTCATCGGACCGAGCGTCAGGTTCTCCAGGACCGTCAGGTGGGGGAACAGGTTGAACTGTTGAAACACCATGCCGACCTCGGCCCTGACCCGCTCGGCGCTGCCTTTGTCCCGAAGCGAGATGCCATCGACCTCGATGTGTCCGGAATCGAATTGTTCCAATCCGTTGACACATCTGATCAATGTCGACTTGCCAGATCCGGAGGGTCCGCAAATCACGATGCGTTCCCCCAGGCTGACCGTCAGATCGACATTTGTAAGGACCCTGAAATCGCCGAAAGATTTGTTCAGCGAACTGATTTCGATGACGCGCTCTGCGCTCATTTTCTACTCCGATCCATCTTCAGTGCTCACAAGATAGCGCACGCGCAGAAAAATCAGCGTGTCGTGATGGCCGTCAGAGCTATACTTGCATGTAATCGAACCACGACATCCACGAAAAGGACATATGATGCGTTTTCTGAAATCACTTGGACTGGCGGCAACGCTGGCCGTTTCCGTTCTCGCGGCTCCGGCCTCGGCGCAATCGGCGTTGCAGGACATCCTGAGCAATGGCGTTCTCAAGGTGGGCACCACGGGCGACTGGAACCCGATGTCTGTCCGCGATCCGGCCACCAACAGTTACAAGGGCTACGACGTCGACGTGATGACCGAACTGGCCACCGACCTCGGCGTCGAGCTTGAATTCGTGCCGACCGACTGGAAGACGCTGGTGAACGGCGTGGTCGCAGGCAACTACCACATGACCGGCTCGGCCTCGATCAGCCCGGCCCGCATGAAGGCCGCAGGGTTTTCCGACAGCTATATCGCCGTGGAAATCCTGCCGTTCACCACCGACGACAAGCTTGACCGCTTTTCGGGGTGGGACTCGATCAATTCCGCGGATGTGAAGGTCGCCACGACCCTTGGCACGAGCTTCGAAGCCATGGTCCGCGAATGGTTCCCGGATGCCGACATCACCGTGGTCGAAGCCCCGGCGCGCGGGTTCCAGGAGGTCCTGTCCGACCGGTCGGACGTGTTCGTGACCTCGAACATCGAAGGCTCGACCCTGCTGACCAAGTTTCCGAACTTGCGGCAGATCGAAATCGATGCACCCCGCGCGCCGACACCGATCGCCATGTTGCTGCCGCAGGACGACCAGGTCTGGATCAATTACGTGAACAGCTGGATCGAATTGAAAAAGGCGTCGGGTTTCTTCGAGACCACCGCCGACAAATGGGGTCTCTGACCCCGTTTCGCAGACACGATCGGAAAAAACCGGCCAGGCGGCCGGTTTTTTTTCACCATGCTAATGCCGGGAAATGTCGTTTGGGCCCACCATGTCGACCATCCGGATCATCCATTTCAACAATTCCGAATCCTGCGGCGTCATGTTGCGTGTCTCGACCAGTGTCTCGGCACGCCGTCGCAAATGCGGCCATTTTTCGTAGAAATCGACGGCATCCGTGATTGTCAGAATCGGGTCTTGGTCGGACATGAACAGGTCCTTCTCGATGAGCGCTTTCGACTTGGTAGCAAACCAGAGTCCGTGACCCGCGTGAAATTAGTGTGAATGACTTGGTGCATGGCAAAAGCGGGGATAGCATGACCCCACGTTAACGGAGAGACCAAGGTGGGCGCAGGCCTGGAAATTTCATTGTTCGGCTCATGCGTGCTCCGTCGCGCAGACGTGACCCGTGCCGAGGTTACCGGCGCCAAACATCGTGCGCTGTTCGCACTGCTGGTGACCGCGCCGCTGAACCGGCGGTCGCGCAGCTTTCTTCAGGAAACGCTGTGGGGCTTTGCCGATTATGAAAGCGGTCACCAGAACCTGCGCCGGGCCCTGTCGGATCTGCGCAAGATCATCGGCGCCGATTTCGACGACATCCTGACGGTCACGAACAAGGAAATCGAGATCGACATGGCGCGGGTCAAGGTCATCGGCCATCCCTCGGACGGGCCCTTCCTCGATGATCTGAACATCCGTGAGCCGTCCTTCGTGGCCTGGCGCGACACTGTGCGCGCGGACCCGGGCGCGGTGAAGGCGCTGTGTTTCGTGTCCGGCAAGCGCGGTCCGACCCGCATCCGTCCGCGCGTCTGCGCCCTGCCCCTGACCGTGCCTCCGGGCGACACGGACCTTGCCATCGCCGGCGACTGGATCGCCGAAGAGACCAGCCGGATGATGTCGCGTTCCAGCTTGTTGTCGGTGATTTCGCACCTGTCCGGCCGCGCCATGTCGCAGCGGTTCATCGACATCGTGAATGTCCGCGACACGCTGGATGTCGACTATCTCCTGACCGGAACCATGCGACGACAGGGCGAGACCTTGATCGCGGATGTGGATTTCACCGATGTGCGCAGCGGAACCCTGTTGTGGAACCGGCACCTGTCCTGTCCCTTTGCGCATTTCGCAGAGGAGGCCAGTGCATGGCTGGTCAGCGTCGTGCAATCGGTTGGCCGCTCGATTGCCGAAACAACCCTGGACGCCGGGCGCCAGACCCCGCTGCCGGACCTGCCGGATCATCAATTGCTGATCGCCGGAGCCACGGCGATGCATCTTCCAAAGCTCGGGGATTTCCTGCGCGCGCGTCAGTTTCTCGATGAAGCGGCGGCGCGCGCGCCATCCAACTCGCATGTCTTTGCGTGGCTGGGCAAATGGTATGTGCTCAGCATCTTCAAGTATTACAGCACCGACCGCGAGAAGGACACGCAGAAGGCGCTGGATTGCACCGCCCGCGCGCTTGATCTTGATCCGCAATCCAGTTTCGGGCTGACCATCGACGGGTTCGTCAATGGCAACATCCTCAAGAACCTTGACGTGGCCGAACAAAGGTACACCGCAGCCCAAGAGATCAATCCAAGCGAAAGCCTTGCCTGGTTGCTGCGGGGATCGTTGATGGCGTTCTCCGATGAGGGCCAGTCCGCGATCAAGGCCACCACGACGGCCCGCGACCTGTCGCCCATCGACCCGTTCGGCTATTACTTCGACAGCCTGGCCAGTTCGGCGCATCTCGCGGGGGGCGAATACGAGAAAGCGCTCGCGCTCGCCGACCGGTCTCTTGCAGCCAACGATCGGCACATCTCGACCTTGCGGACGCGGATCGCGGCTCTGCATGCGCTGAACCGGGGCGACGAAGCCCGCATTGCAGCGCAGGACCTCATGCGACGCTTTCCCTATTTCAGCCTCGAAGATTACCGCAGAACACACCCGTCTGCCGACAGGAGAATCGGCAAGCTGATGGTTGAGGCGCTATCGACCGCAGGCATTTCTTAACGCATTGAAAAGGAAACAGAACTATGGCTCAGTATGGTGGTTTGGGCGGACTGGGTGGCCTGGGAGGGCTGGGTGGTTTGGGCGGCCTTGGAGGACTGGGCGGCCTTGGCGGCAGCACCAATTTCACCGGGCTTGGCGGGTTCCTGGGCGTTGAAGATCCCGGCGGCCACGACCCGATGACGACGCATGGCCTGCAAACCACGGCCGAGGGTCTGCGCCACCTCACCGAAGGCGGCACGATGCCCACCGACCAGGAGCTTGGGTTTTCCGACCCGAACACCCTTGGCGGACTGGCAACCTGGGTGCGCGGATCGCTTTATGTCAGTGAATTCCTCGCCGGCATCGGCTCAGAGGCCATCGACGGGACGCCGCAGAAGGCCACGTTGTCTTTCGACGGTCAGACCTGCCTGACACTCCACCGGCCCGGAACGCATCTGTTGCGGGCGCAATGCCGGTTCGTGTCGGATTACGCCACCCTGCGCGCCGAACGCAGCGCCGAGATCACGTCGCAGCTTGGCTTTCCGACGCCCTATTTCGCGATGATGCTGGGCCTGCACAGCGCGCAGAACACCAAGACGTTCGAACTTATCACGGCCACCCAGGTCGCCGCCGCGCATGCCGCCATGATCGTCAAGAACCATCTCGCGATCCGCCGGCCGGACCAGCTGGATGCGCGGCTGATGCCGATGATCCCGACACCGGGGCATGGCAGCTTTCCGTCGGCGCATGCCACCGAAGCCTATGCCGTGCTGACCGTGCTTGAGGCGCTGATCACGGCCTGGGACAGTCTGTCGGACGGCCCTCAGCGCATCGCGGTGCTGCGCGGGCTTGCCGAACGGATCACGGTCAACCGGACGGTGGCGGGTGTGCATTACCCCATCGACAGCTGGGCCGGGGCGACCCTGGGCAAGATCGTCGGACAGGTTGTGCTCAACCGCGCCGGCGCCGGGTCGGCAATCGACGTGATGACCTACACCCCGGACGATCACGACTTCTTCGACGAAGATCACCGCACCGGAAACATTGCCTCCGGTATGGGCCTTACCGCCACCGGTGACAGTTTCACGCTCGACAGCAAACCGGCGTTCAGCTGGCTCTGGTCCGGCGCGGTTGCCGAAGCGCAGAAGGTCTGAGCGATGTTTCCGCATCGCCATGATCACGAACGGATCGACAAGTATACCGGCCCGTACGAGCGGTGGATCTTTTCGCAAGACCTCGGTCGCCCCTTCGCCTTTCCGGCCATTCGCAACGGCCCGTCGACCCACATCACCGCGCTGATGGAGGGGGACGGGATGCTGGCGGATACCGACGATGTGACCATCCGCATTCCGCCGCTTTGGAGCGAGCGCCCCAACGTCACGCCCTTCGTCATGTGGAACACCGCGATCGATCCCGAGGCGTTGGTCACCGGGGAAGACGCCGAACTGGCGCGGTGCCTGCACGCCCTGAACGGAAGCCGGTACCGGCTCAACATGCCGATCGATCCGCGGACATGGCCCGAAACCTACGCCGAGGGTGCCGCGCCGCAGGGCTGGACCCCGCCCAAGACCAAGCCGCGCGTGATCATCGGCGTGATCGACGACGGCATTCCCTTCCTGCACCGCGCCTTCCGGGACAGCGCGGACGATACGCGGATCAACCTGTGCTGGCTTCAGGCGGCCCGGGCAAACGCGTCGGCCGCGGTGCCCTTCGGCAAGGAACTGACCAGCGGCGCGATCAACCGGCTCAGGCTCGAACATGGCGATCACGAACTGCAGGCCTACCGGGCTGCCGGCGCGATCGACCGCGACGTGCCCGAGATCGACACCGTCCTGATGCACCACGTCACCCACGGCGCGCATATCGCCGGAATTGCGGCTGGCAACGATCCGTTTGTCGGCGCGCACTCCCTGCCCGACGATGCGGTGATCCTGGCGGTTCAGCTGCCCAACACCATCGCTTGGGACACCTCCGGCTTCGGCAAGGAGATGATGATGCTGAGCGCGATCGAATATATCTTCAACCGCGCGCGCATGATCGCTCAGGCCTTCGACGGCGAAGAGATTCCGCTGGTCGTGAACTTCAGCTATGGCTGGAGTGCCAATCGCCATGACGGCAAATCAAGCTTCGAACGGGCGGTGGATCAGCTGATCGTCGCGCGCCGTGCGACGCAGCCCTGCACCGAGCTGGTCATGCCCACAGGCAACAATTTCGCCAAGAAGATGCATGCGCGGTTCTCGGCGCGCGAGACGACCGAAGGCGCCTTTCGTTTCGGCTGGCATCTCAAGCCCGACGACCGAACGTCAAGCTATCTCGAGATCTGGTTGCCGCCCGACCGCGACCCGCGGGGCTGGACCGTTACGGTCACGCCGCCGACAGGCAGCGGGGTGCCCGAACTCAGCATGCCGATCACAGCCGATCCAGACTTGGAGGACGGTGATCCCCGGCGCTTTGTCGAAGTGGAAAAGGACGGTGCCAACATCGGACAGCTTTCCGCCGACAAGCATCTGGACAACCGCTGGCGCGTCATGCTGGCGATGACCCCGAGCGCGGGGTTTCCGGCAATCGGACGGCGCACACCGGTCGGCCTCTGGACCATCAAGATCGACACCGGAGATGATCCGCTGCCGAACGGCGCGCATGTCGACATCTGGGTTCAGCGCGACGATGACCCGAGCCAGCTTGGCACCGGGGGGCAGCAAAGCCATCTTGTCGATCTGGACCGGCCGGAACCGCCCCGCCCGCTGGAACGCCCTGCCCTGACACCGGTGCGCGGCTATGGTTGCCTGAACGGCATCGGCACCGCCCCGTCGGCGTTCCGCGTCGCGGGGTACATGCTGTCGACGCTGAAGCCATCGGATTATAGCGGCAGCGCCTCGGTGGCAGTGAACGCGGACGACACGCCGCAGGTCGATGCCAACCTGCCCACGGTGACGGCCACAGCCGATCAGGGCTGGTTCCGGCCGGGCTTGCCGTCGATCGGCACCCTGTCTGGATCGGGTTCGCGGATTGTCGGCACCAGCGCTGCGGCGGCCACGGCCACGCGGCTGATCGCGCTGAATTTCCTGTCCGGCAGGCCAGCGTGCGACGGGTTCGAGACGCTTTACCCGGAATTCGCTCCCGAGGCGCGCATCCTGGCGCGGACGGGTCATTTCCGCGTGCCCGAGGTCTGTCAACAGGCCCTGAAACGCAAGCCGCCCTTTGTAGGCGCCTGACCCGGCGCGGCCCGACTCTTGCACAGTGCGGGTTGCGCCGTCAGCTCTTGTCCGGTTGCGGTCTGTCTTTCGCGTCCAATGCGGTGACGTCCATGTTCACACCGATCGCGTCGCCCAGTTTTTTCATCGCGGGCAACGAGACCGCCATATCGAGGATCGCATCCACGGTTTGCGTCACCGGTGACGTCGGACCGCCAGCGTCGGGTCCAGCGCGACCCAGACCGGAAACCTGGTTGATCGAGATGCCGTTGATCTTTTCCGCCGGCTTGACCATTTCGGCGAGAATCTGCGGCATCGCCTTTAGCCGGGCCAGTTCGAGTTCCATCGCGACCTGTGCTTCCGACCGCGCGTTCTCGGCATTGATCTGGGCGAGGTTGGCTTCGGTCTCGGCCAGGCGCATGGCCTTGAGCGCCTCGGCTTCCTCGCGCTTGGCCGCGGACTTGTCGGCAGCGGTCGCCTTGTCCGAGGCCGCGGTGATCCGGGCGCGCGCGGCGGCGGCCTCTGCCTGTTCCTGGGCGGCCAGAAGGGCCAACGCCTTGCGCCGCTCGGCTTCGGCCAACTGGCGGGCCGTATGCACCGCCTCGGCGGCTTTCACGGCTTCGACCCGCGCGGTGTCGGCCTCGGCATGGGCCTTGCTTTCCTCCTGCGACTTGGCGGCAAAGGCGATGGCGCGGTTCTGCTCCGCGACTTCCAGCGCAAGGGCCTGGGCGATCTCCGCTTCGCGCAAGACCTGCTCTTTGGCAAGATCGGCGGTGGCGATATCCTGCTCCATCCGGATACGCGACTTCGCAGCGGCGCGTTCGCTGTCGGCCTTGCGCGCGGCGATCTCCGACAGTTGCGCGGCGACCAGTGTTTCCACCTCCTGCGTCTGGGCGATTTCCGCGCGACGCTGCTCGAGGTCGATCTCGAGCTTGCGCCGTTCGGCGTCCATCGCCGCGCGTGCGACGCTCACCTGGCTGTCGCCTTCGATCTCGGCGCGCTCCTTCTTGGATTTGGCGATGATCTCGGCCAGTTTGCGCATGCCGACCGCGTTGAAGGCGTTGTTCTCGTCAAGCGACGCAAACGGCGTCTGGTCCAGCGCGGTGAGCGACACCGAGTCAAGTTGCAGGCCGTATGTCGCCAGCGTATCGGTCAGGCTGTCGCGCACCTCCTTGACGAAGGTGGCGCGATTTTCGTGCAATTCGTCCATCGTCATTCGTGCCGCAACCGAGCGGAGCGCGTCGATCATCATCCCGTCGATCAGGCTTTTCAACTGGTCCGGCTGAAACACCCGGTTGCCCAGCGCCTGCGACGCCCGCGTCACCGCATCATCGTTGGGCGTGACACTGGCGTAGAATTCGGCACCGACATCGACCCGCAAACGGTCCTTGGTGATGAGCGACGAGTCTCCCGCGCGCGCCACATCCATGCGCAGGGTCTGCATGTTGACCCTGTTGATCTCGTGGAAGTAAGGGATAGCCAGCAAGCCGCCGTCGATCACGACCCGCCGCCCGCCAAGGCCGGTGCGGACAAGGGCCACTTCGTTGCTGGCCCTTTGATAGAAGGCCGCCGCCAAGGCGATGATGATCGCCACGATGACCAGAAAGATGATGATCCAAGCAAGTGCAGCCATGATGTGGCCTCCCTTAAGATGACAGCCCGTGCATGTCGCACAGGATGTTAGATGACATGCCGCCGTCCGCCGGAATGTTGGTGCCGCGAATCCAGCGCGTCATGTCCGACAGCAGGAATGCGACGATCGGGGCCAGATCGGCCGGCGTGCCGGGGCGATCCATGGTGCGCATGTCCTCTTCGGCCCGCGCGCCCAGTGTTTCGATGAAATCCCCCAGGATGGGTGTATCGACCGGACCGGGGCTCACGCAGTTCATCCGGATGTCGCGGTCGCGCCAGGTCCAGCGGTTCTGCATCGTCCAGGCGATCAGGGCCTCTTTCGAAAAGAAGTAGCTGCGCCCGCCTTCGCTGGTGATCCGGTGATCGTCGGCAAAGCGGGCCGCATCGTCGACATGCACGTCTTCGCTTGCCCGGATGGCCGGGATCGCATCGGGCCAGCCGAAACCGGCCAGCGAGGCGAGGTTCACGATGCTGGCCCCGTCGTTGAGCTTTGGCATCAGGCCAAGGGTCAGGTGCTTCAATCCAAAGAGATTGACCGCAAGCACCTTTGCCGCCGGGGCGGTCGGTGGCAGGCCGGCGATATTCGCCATGCCGTCGATGCCGTCTGGCAGCACGTCGATCAGCGCATCTATGGTGGCCCCGTCCGACAGGTCGGCGCGGTAGAACTCCTCGACATGGTCGAACTTCTTGGTCACGTCCACGCCCAGGACCCGTGCGCCCATGGCGGTGCAGACCCGTGCAGTTTCCTGGCCGATGCCCGACGCCGAGCCGGTCACGAGGATGGTCTTGCCCTTGAGCAGCGGAGCGCGTTCCCAACCCATCTCAGAACACCGGCGGATAGGGACGGCCGCCACGATCGAGCGTGATCCAGCGGGTTTCGGTAAAGGTTTCCATCGACCACTTGCCCCCGTGCTTGCCGACGCCTGATGCCTTGCTGCCGCCGAACGGCACGTGCGGTTCGTCGTTCACCGAGGAACAGTTGACGTGGCACATGCCGGTTTGCAGCTTGCGCGACATCTCGAGCGCCCGGTGTTCGTCGGCGCTGATGATCCCCGAACTGAGCCCGTATTCGGTATCGTTGTTCAGCGCGATGGCCTCGGCATCGGTCCGGAACGGCACGACAACCGCGACCGGGCCGAAGGTCTCGTCCTGCCAGACGGCCATGTCGGGGCTCACGTTGGTGAGAATCGTCGGTTCGACGAAGCGGTCGCGGATGTGGCCGCCCAGCACGGCCCTGGCGCCCTTGGCCAGCGCATCCTCGATCTGGAACTTCACGCGCTCGACCTGCCGGTCATTGATCAGCGGGCCGATGACGTTGCCCTGATCGGCGGTGTCGCCGGTCTTCAGCTTGGCCGCCCGCGCCACGAATTGACGCAGAAACTCGGGATAGATGCTTTCGTGCACAAGCACCTTCTCGACGGACATGCAAATCTGCCCCTGGTGCATGAAGGCACCGAAACTGGCCGCCGAGGTGGCGCGTTCCATGTCGGCATCTTCCAGAACGATGAGGCTGTCCTTGCCGCCAAGCTCGACGCAGGCTTTCTTGAGATGCGCCCCGGCCTTGGCGGCGATCTGCCGGCCCACGGGCGTCGATCCGGTAAAGGAGATGCCCTTGACCAGCGGGTTCTCGACCAGTTCATCGCCCATTTCGCCGACCCGGTCGCGCGAGCAGGTGATGACGTTGAACACCCCCTTGGGCACGCCGGCTTCCTCCATGATCTCGGCAAAGAACAATCCGCCCGCGTAAGGCGTGTCCTCGGAAGGTTTCAGGACGATGCTGTTGCCGGCGGCCAGCGGAAAGGCAAAGCCGCGCGATGTCAGGATGCCGGGCATGTTCCACGGGCTGATGACGCCGACCACACCCATCGGCACGCGTTCGACCATCGAGACCTTGCCGTGCTGCGAGGGCAGCATTTCACCGACCGCATTATAGCACATGGCCGCTGCGGCGCGGAACACTTCGGGCACGTAGCCTGCTTCGAACATGCCCTTGCCGAACCATCCGCCCCCTTCGGCCTGTGCCGCCGCGACAAAATTCATCTTGCGCCGTTCCCAGATGTCGGCGGCTTTCAGCAGAATGCGGGCGCGTTCCTGGAAATGGAGCGCGGCCCAGCCGGGGAACGCGGCCTGCGCCGCCGCAATGGCATCGCGGGTCTCGGTGCGGCCCCCGTCGGGGATCAGCGCCCACACATCGCCGGTGGACGGGTTGATGTCGTCAAAGCTGCGGGCGGTATGAACCCAGTCGCCGCCGATATACATGCCTTTGATCTGCGTAGGATTGTCAAGCATCTCAGGACCTTTCAAATTCGGAACCGCCGGGCCGACGGCGATACACTTCGACGCGCGGTGCCCGGTAGACCTCAATGACGGGGGGCGGCGTGTCGTCCCGGCGCTGCGGCGCGGGCGTTGCGGACACCACCGGGGTCGTCCGTGCAGGCGCGGCTGTCCGGGGACGATTGCGGGCTTTCTGCGCGGCGCGTTCGATCTCGGCCATCGTGGCGGCAAGCCGGTCTGTCGGCACCTGTGCCGTGGCCGTCGCCTTGGGACGCTGCTGCGCGGTTTCGTCCCTGCTCTGCCGGCTGGCAGAGGCCACGAGATCGGCGACAGAACGCCCCAGGATCGTGTCGGCTGACTGGGTCTGACGGCTGCGCGGCTTGATGGCAAAGGTCGCAGCCTCGGGTGCATCTAGCGGCTCCGGCTCTGGCTGGGCCGCCGGGGGTGTGCTGCTGCTGCCCGCGCCAAGATAGGCCGCCTGCACCGCCGGGTCGCGGATCATGTCGGCGGCGGTGCCTTCGTGCACGACACGGGCGTTCTCGATCAGGTAGCACCGGTCCGCGATGGCCAGCGACTGCTTGGCGTTCTGTTCGACCATCAGCACACCGATGCCCAGTTCGCGCACCTTCGAGAGGTTCTGGAACAGCTCTTTCGACAAGAGCGGAGACAGGCCGAGCGATGGCTCGTCCAGCGTCAGGATCGACGGATTCGACATCATGGCGCGACCGATGGCAACCATCTGCTGTTCGCCGCCCGACATGGTGCGCACGATCTGCCTGCCCCGTTCGCGCAGTTTGGGAAACAGCGTATGCACGCGGTCCAGTGTCAGATCTTCGTGCTCGCGGGCGCGCTCGGAATAGGCTCCAAGCGTGAGGTTCTCGGCCACGGTCAGATCGGGGAACACGCCCCGTCCTTCCGGCACGAGGGCCAGACCGGCATCGACAATCCGGTTGGCGGACAGTTGCACCAGGTCGGTGCCGTCAAGCCGGATACTGCCCTGCACGGACCCTTCGCAGATGCCGCTGGCAGCCTTCAACAGCGTGGATTTTCCCGCGCCGTTTGCGCCGAGAATGACCACGATTTCGCCTTTGCTCACATGGACCGAGGCGTTTTCCAGCGCGCGGTGCTGGCCGTAGCGGACGCTGACATCTTTCATCTCAAGCATCGTCGTCTCCCAGATAGGCGCGGATGACCTCCTTGTCGGACAGGACTTCGGTTGGAGTGCCTTCGGCGATCTTGGACCCTGCGGCCATGACGACGCAGCGGTCGCAAAGCGACCGGATCGCGTCCATCACGTGTTCGACCAGGATGACCGTCCGCCCTTCGTCGCGCAGCGACCGGATCAAACCGATCCCGATCTGCAACTCGGTCGGATTCAGCCCCGCGAGCCATTCGTCCAGCAAGAGCACCTTGGGATCGCTGGCCAATGTCCGCGCCAGTTCCACGCGCTTGGTGTCGATATAGGTGAGCTGACCGACCGCCATGTCGCCCTTGCCGCCAAGCCCGACCTGATCGAGAAGCTGATCGGCGTGGTCCCGCGCCTCGCCGCCCCACCGCCGGCGATGTCCGAACACCGCGCCGGCCACCACGTTTTCGCGCACGTTCATCGACGGCAGCAGGCGCACCAGCTGAAAGGTCCGGCTGACGCCCTTGCGGGTGATGGTCTGCGGCGGCAATCCGGAAATCTGGGTGCCCCAGAGCGAGACCTGCCCCGAGGTCAGCGGCAAGGCACCCGAGATGAGGTTCAGCGTCGTCGACTTGCCCGAGCCGTTGGGTCCGAGAAGCCCGACCACCTCGTGCTCGGACACGTCGAACCCCATCGCGTTCACGGCCGTCAGACCCCCGAACCGCTTGGTGACGCCGCGCAGGGAAAGAACCGGGGCCGCCATGTTATGCCTCCCTCCGGTGGCCCGTACGGGTCAAGGCCCGGTCCAGCAGGCCGACAAAGCCGTTGGGCAGAAAATAGACGATGATCAGGAACGCGACGCCGATCACCAGTGTCGATTGATTTGGAAAGTTGGCCGAGACCGCTTCGAGCAGGAAGGTGAACGGGATCACCCCGACAAGCGGCCCCCACAAGCGGGACGCCCCGCCCAAAAGCGCCATGATCACCACCTGGAAGGACAGGATCGGCGCAAAGGCCAGCGATGGCTCGATATAGACATAGCGCGGCGCCAGAATGGCCCCGGTCATCGCGGCCACGGCCCCCGGCACCATGAAAAGCAGCACCTTGGCCCGTGCGGTGTTGATCCCGGAATGTGCCGCGACGGTCTCGTCGTCCCCGATGATCCGAAGCGCGAAGCCAAGGCGGGACCGACCGATCAGCCATCCGGTCACAAACACCGCCGTCACCAGCCCCAGAAGCCACCAGTAGATGCCCGCCTCGTCCAGATCGGTCAGGACATAGAGCCCCTTCTGGCCGGAATTGTTCTGCACCCAGGTGATGACCTGCCGGACAAGCTCGGCCAGTCCCAGCGTGAAGATGACGAAATAGACCCCAGACAATCGCAGCGTCGCCAGCCCGACGAGTGCCGCCAATACGGCCCCGATTGCACCGGCGATGCCGATCAGCCCCCAGTATGGCAAGCTGTCGATCCCCAGCCCGGTGACATAGGTGCCCACACCGAAGAAGGCGGCTGTCGCAAGGCTGATGTAATGTGTCGGGCCGGAAAACAGCGCCCAGGAGGTGGCCAGCGCGGTGAACATGGCGATCGTCACGCCCAGCCCCAGCCAGTAGCCGCTGCCCGAAAGCGGCAGCAGCGCGCAGATGCCCAGCGCCAGGGCCGCCAGGACAAGGTTCCGCAGGTCGGATCCGGTCAGGCTCATGTGGTGGTCTTTCCGAACAGGCCCTGCGGACGGAACAACAGGATACCGAGAAACAGGATATAGGCAGCGGCGAGCGTGAGACCGGGATCGAGAAGGCTTGCCACCGCGGTCTCGACGATCCCCAGCAGAAGCGCCGCCACGATCGTGCCACGCACGTCACCGACCCCGCCCATGATCACGATGATCAGCGCCTTGAGGGTAAACACCACGCCGGTGGACGCATCCAGCGTCAGGTAGGTCGAGATCAGCGCCCCACCCACGGCTGTGACCGCGCCGCCGAGGGCGAAGGCCAGGGCCGACAGGCGTTTCACGTCGATGCCCACCAGCCGGGCCGAGGCCGGTGCCGTGGCGATGGCGCGGATCGAAAGACCGGCGCGGGACCGGTTGAGCCAGAGGTAAAGCGCACCGCAGATCAAAACGGCCATGCAGAAGGCGATGACGCGATTTGCGCCGTAGGTGCTGCCCAGCAACTGAAGCGGCACGGCCATGAAGCTGTAGGAGAAATAGTCGCCGCCGAAAAAGCCCAGCATGAGTCCCACGCCGATGAACGACAGGCCGAAGGTGGCCAGAATGCTGTCGGTCTCGAGCTGGCCGCGCGTCTTGGCGCGGTTCACCAGCGGCTGGAGCATGACTCGGTAGATCAGCCAGTTGAGCGCAAAGGCCAGCGGCGCCACCAGGAAGATGGTCAGGAGCGGCGAGAGCTGAAGCGAGACATAGGCAATGAAGGCAAGGTACCCGCCCGCGACCAGGATCTCGCCATTGGCGAGATTCATGATCCGCGCCACACCATATTGCAGGTTCAAGCCGATCGCGATCAACGCGTAGGTGCCGCCCAGCAAGATGCCTGTGATCAGAATGTCCAAGATTGCGGGTCCTTTGCGAGAATGGTGCGGGACGGCGGCACGCGCGCCGCCCCGCTGTCAGGGCGTTATTTCCAGCCGTCTTTCAGGATGACCGGCGCGGTACCGTCGCGGTCGCGCGAGGCGACGCCGACAAAAACGCCGTCCTGCCACTGGCCCACGGTCCAGAAGGCAGGGTTCGAGTTGTTTTCGTCGAAGGCGATCGGACCGAGGACTGTCTCGAAGGTGGATTCGCGCAGATGGTCGGAGACCGCCTCGCGATCCAGCCCGACAGCCTCGATGGATTGCGCCAGGATCTCGAGCGACGCATAGGTCGTGGCAGAGGCCCAGTAATCCGGCGCGGCCCCCGTCAACTCCTTGTGCGCCTTGGCGTATTCCTGGAAGGCGGGACTGTCGGGATTGACCCCGCCCGCGCCCAGAACGCCGTCTGCGGCAGCCCCGAAACGGCCGCCGTAGCTCGGGAAGGGTGTCGCCACGGCGGTGTAGAAGGCCTGCACGTCAAGGTCTTCGATCATCGCCTGTTCGGTCA
>Ga0102932_1000409_pt1 | contig 21359 bp, 20 predicted proteins | sample SalPonR1_C_D2_MG_FD_78212 | JGI IMG/M metagenome (GOLD analysis project Ga0102932, IMG submission 78212) | Salt pond soil microbial communities from South San Francisco under conditions of wetland restoration - Salt Pond MetaG R1_C_D2_MG | ecosystem: Environmental > Aquatic > Marine > Intertidal...
AGATATTTATTCTGGGGATGGTATAAATGAATATGAAGGTATAATATTATGGGAATTAATTTCTGAAGTTGTTGAGCTAAAAGAAGATGTGGAAGTCCCTAGCATAAGAATCTTTTCCGGTGCTAACTACAATCAAATTCTTAGAAGCTTCGATCAAGTATCAAAAGGTGTTGTAAATTCTAAAGGTGAAACTAAAGCTATTATCCTTGCCTATGCAAGAGAAGGATATCCTTTAGTAGCAAATGAAAGCAGCATAGGATATTCAAATAATAATGCCTACGGACCATTAAGACTTATGGTTGAAGAAAGTAAATCCATGTGGGTTAAATGGGTAGACTGCATAGTTGTAGGTACGGGAGATTATGAGGAAGCAAGAATGGAAGATGTAGTTGAAATGGACCTTCCAGACCTCCCATCACCTGAAGGTGAACAATCTAAAGAAAAGTCAGAAAAATTATGGCTTGATTTTAAAAACAACACCGGGAAAGAAATGACAGAAGCAAGTGTTAGATCTATGGAATACGATAATGAAGGAAATCTTTGGATAGGAACAAATAATGGTGGTGTATCTGTTAGAAGTCCTGAAGGTAAATGGACCCACATAAAAGAGGTAACACTTTCAACAGGAGAAACAGTAGATGTAGACACCTCCTATGCTATAGTCCAAAGAGAAAATGGCCAGCTTTGGATGACCTTAGGAAGCCCCACAGAAGCAAAAGGTATTTTAGTTAAAGATGGAAATGATTGGTCTCAGTACACTACTGATAATTCCGACCTACCATCCTGTTTTGTACAGGAACTTGAACTAGATGGAAATGGCGGTCTTTGGATAGGGGGCAAAAACGGTGCAGTATATATTGATTCTGAGGAAAATTGGACTCTATACACCGAAGAAGAAGGACTTTTGCCTTATTCTGTAGATGCATTAGAGCCTGACGGTCAAGGTGGCCTATGGCTAGGATATTATCCTGATATGGTAGAAAACTCTGATGGTACTACTTCCTATATAGGAGGTTATCAGCATCTACATTCAGACGGTTCTATAGATACTTACGAAGGTTTTGACCATACTAACTTTAATGTGAACTGGGTAAGAAGTATCTCTATAGATTCTGAAGGTGGAGTTTGGATAGTAAGGTCAGGAAATGCTCCAGGCTTTGGTCGTGGAGAAATCGACTATATTTATGAAGGTAAAAGGACAATATATAAGGCTCAAGATTTGTATCCGGAAATAACAGAAGATGATGATATAAGACTTCTTTTAGCAGATAAAAATAATAAGGATACCTTCTATATGGCTACCTTAAGAAGCGGTGTAATAAAATCAGAAGGAATAGGAAACATCACTGAGAAATACAAGGGAAACACAACATTTAATTCCAATCAGTGGAACAATGCTTATTTTATAGATTTATCTGAGGACAACCTTATGATAGGCACTAACGGAGGAGCAGCTGTTCAGTCGGATAAATCTAGCTTTAAAGATGTAAAATCCCACTGGGCAGAAAAGGAAATTGAGAAAATGACAACTTTAGGATACATAAAGGGAAGTGACAGCAAATTTAGACCTGACGATTCTATAACAAGGGGAGAATTTGTATCCTTAATAGTTAGAATATTAGCTTTAGAAACCGATAGTTATGAAACATCCTTTAAGGATGTCTCTTCTGATGACTGGTTTGCACCTTATATAGCATCAGCAGTCTCAGAAGGAATTATAAAAGGATACGATGATGATACTTTCAAAGCAGATAATCCTATTAGCAGAGAAGAAATATCCTCTATATTATCAAATATTATCAATATTGACTTATCAGAAGAAGATGAGGAAAAAATAATAGGTCAATTTAGAGATGAAGTATCTACTTGGGCTAAAACCTATGTTGCTCAAGCTGTAAAATCTGGGCTAATTGAAGGTTTTCCAGATGGAAGTTTTAAAGGAAGTACCAATGCCACTAGAGCACAATCAGCTGTGATGCTTTTAAGATTTTTCAACAATTAATAACAGGAGGGCTTAGCCCTCCTTTGGAGGTAATACAAGATGAAGACTTATAAACTTTTTAGTCTACTACTAATTTTAATGCTTATTTTTTCTCTTTCTTTAACAGGATGCTCTCCGGAAACTGAGAAAAATGATCCTGAGAATCAGGAAGAAGAAACACCTTCAGATAAATATGATACTGAAAACAATGAAATAAATGCAGATGATAATCAAGAAAATGATGAAATAAGTAATGAAGAATTAGATGAGTCTAAAGATGATGAAACTAATACTGATAAAGAACAGACAAAGGAATATATTACAAGTGAAAATACTGATGAATCAATAGAATCAGATGATGAAAGTAATAACCTTGATGGAAATGCAGAAGAAATAAGCGAAGAGGATTCAGAGAGTGAAGATTTATCTTCTGATGATACAAGCAATGAAGAAATGTCATCTGGTGAATCTGAAGATATTAGTCAAGAAAATGATTCTGAAGAAACTAAGCAAGAACAAACAAATATCCTAAAAATAGAAGGCAGTGTGACAAATAATCTATTTTTAAGTTTAGATGATTTAAAAACTATGGAAGACTTGATTTATTCAGGTACTTTCTACTCTCTAAACAGCTTTGGTACAACGGAATACACAGACTTTAAGGGAGTTAAGTTGTGGAGTCTTTTAAATGAGAAAGCTCTTATCTCAGAGGAAGCTTCTACAATAAAAGTAATAGCTTTGGATGGATACAGTATAGAATTCACAATTCAGGAAATTAAAAGAGATGATTATATAGATGAAACAAATCAAGATTTAAAACTCCCTGTAATAATAGCTTGGGAAGAGAATGGTGAAGAATACAATCCTGAAGAAGGTCCTCCCTACAAGCTAGTAATTGGTCAAAAAGAGCCGGGAGACGTAAACAAACCTCAGTGGGTTAGAAATATTGATAAAATAATTGCGGAGTAGGTTGATTATGAAAAAGAAAAAATATTATATAGGATTTATCATCTTAACCTTAATTTTAGTAGCAGTGCTTTTCACTCTTAATAATTCTATTTCAGAAGAAGAATTGATGGTAAAAGAACACTATCCTGAAGCAAGTGAAGTTAAACTAATTGAAGATATAAGTGACAATATGTTTATTTCTTTAAATTTTCCTGGAGTTTTAAGAGCCTACGAAATAGATGGAGAAGTTAAAGCTTTTATATCTACCTGTGTTGGATACAACGGTCCTGTAGATGTTTTTACAGCTTTGAATAGTAGTGGAGAAATAAAAAGAATTAAAATTCTCCAACATGAAGAAACTTTAGATTATGCTGAACATATCGAATCTGATTGGTTTTTAGAAAGATTTTTGAACATTTCAGGAAATAAGTTTTTAAATCTAGTAGTACTTGATAAAGAAAATCCTGAAGATATTATACAGGTTACAGGAGCTACTATAAGTTCTAAAGCTGTATTAAATGCAGTAAATGCATCAATTGGTGCCTATAAATATCTTAATAGTGGTATAGAAATGTCCAGTGTGCCGGATGTAGTTCCTCAAGAAATTTGGCAAAAAGACGATAACAGCTTTGCTATAAACTATAAAAATGAAAGCTTAAGGATAGATATAGAAGAAATAAAACAATATCCTCAGGTAGAAAAAAAGGTTACACTAATCAATACAACGGGAACTGAGACAGAAATGAATGTTAAAGGCCCAACACTCAGAGCTTTACTTGAAAAAGAAGGCATAGATTTAGAAGAATACGCAGGCATAGGTATTACTGGAAGAGATGGTTACTATACTATGATGGATAAGGACATTCTTAAAGTAGATGAAGTTATACTATCTTGGGAAGTTAATGGAAAACCTATAGATGAAAGTGAAAAACCAGTAAGAATAGCTATGCCAAACCATTTAGGACCTTACTGGGTAAAAATGGTTTCTGTCATAGATCTTTATGATGAAATAAGTCCAAAAGATATCAGCAAAGTTCACATGTTCGACCCACTAACCAAAGATATTGAACCATACTACTACGAGTATTATGGAAACAAGGACAAGTCTATAGAAGTAGGAAAAATCTTAGCAAAATTTGATTTAGTAGATAAAAAAGGATTTTTTACTATGGCTGCATCTGACGGACTTATAAAAAACGAAACTATTTCCTTAGTAAGACAGAGATATTTCATAAAATCTGAAGGAGAAAATGCTCCTATGAATATTGCACCAAATTTTAGATTGGGAATGAACGTAAAACATATGACCCATTTTTCAACTACAAAAGACTCTGTAATATTTCCTGAAATAATGAAGGAAGTAGTTAGAACTAAAAAAATAGGAGAACTGGAAGCTTTACTTATAGAGGATGTTTTACTTACAGCAGGTATGCGATGGGATGATAATCCTAAGTTTACTGCTGTATCTGAAGATGGAAATACATATGATTTATCTTTAGAAGACATTCAAAAGTCCTACATAGTAAAAACTCAAAACGAAGTTTTACTTTACTTAGAAAACAATCAAATAATGAAAGGCTTGTTAAGAATAGAAAAATATGAATCTTAAGAAAAAAAGTACTATACAAATAACAATATTTTTATTTACAATATTAGTTACTTTAACATATTCCCTCTACTTAAAGGATTTAATCAATTTTAAATTTCTATCATTTGGTGATTTAAATCCTTACGGAGGTTGGAGTGAGTTGAAATCAGCTTTTATTGATGTTAGCTACAGATTTAGAGGCATATCTAAATCTACTGCATTAACTGCTTCAATTCTTGTAAGCTCCCTATTTGGGGGTAGATTTTTCTGCGGCTTCATGTGCCCTATAGGAGCTCTTCAGGATTTTTTTACATTCATTGGAAGTAAATTAAATATTAAAAAAATAAATATTAAAAATAATATAAATTCAAAACTAATTATTTTAAAATACTTTGTGTTCATAGCTGGTCTAGTATTAAGCATATTAGGATTAGGAAGTTTAGTTTCTCCATATTCACCTTGGCTTGCTTTTTTAAATATAAGTATGGGATTTACTTTAACTCCTGGTACATTTATTTTGATTGCTATACTGCTTTTTTCTCTAACTATACCTAGAATATTCTGCAGATACCTTTGTCCTTTAGGGGCATTCCAAAGTTTGATGTATGCTGTAGGATTTCTAAAAATAAAAAGCAGCTCCAGTTGTAAAAGCTGTAGCTACTGCCTTAAAGAATGTCCAGTTGATATAAAGAATCCTTACGAATCTGGGGAGGTATCTCCAGAGTGTATAAGCTGCTTAAAATGTATGGATAGAAGTTGTATAAGAGGTGATTATTCATATTCTATAAATATATTTAATAGAAGAATAAGTAAGAAAAGCTATATAACACTTTCTCTCTTGATTTTCATAAGCATCTATGCTTTTTTCCCTTTAATAAATCCCTCTGCTGCTAGTCAGGAAATGTCGGACTTTACTACCCTTAAAGATGGTAGCTATATAGGAACTGGACTAGGTTTTGGTGGACCTATAAGGATTGAACTAAGGATTAATGATGGGGAAATAAAAACTATAGAAGTGCTAAGTCATAGAGAAAGCACTGGATACTATGAAGAAGTTTTTAAGATGAAATCAAGAGAAATAATAGAAAGTCAAAGTTTAAATATTGATGCTGTTAGCGGAGCTACAGCAAGTAGCAAAGCTTTCTTTTCTGCAGTAAAAAGTGCCGTAAGTCAATCATTAGAATATAAAGAACAGGAGTAGTCTATGAAGAAAATAATCCCTGTATCCATAATAGCCTTAGTTATAATACTCGTTATATTGCTTAATAATGATGATCCAAATATCATAATAACTGAGGGTGAAAATTCTCGAAAAATAGAATCAGAGTATATATACTCATACGAAAATTCTCTGACTTTCCCTTCTGTTATTAGAAGCAGTGGAGAAAAACCTGTATCTGTGGAATTTAAAGGTATAGAATTAGCAGAATTTCTGAAATCCCAAAATGTTGATTTAACAAATTCAAATAAAATAACTTTTATTGCATCCGATGGATATCAAATAGCTGTAAACGTCGTAGAAATATTAGAACCTAAAAATGTATATCTTGTGTATGAGATAGACGGAAAAAAGTTAAAACCGAAAAAAAATAATGGTACAGGTCCATTTAGAATAGTAATAAGAAGAGATCCTTTTAGTCAAAGATGGATTAAACATATAGAAGAGATAATAGTTAATTAACTAATATCTCTTCAGATATTTTTTGTCAATATTTTTCCAATACTCTTTATCATTAATAATAACTTTTTCCACGAGAAGTACTGATTTATTATTAAGCCTAACAGTCTTTACTCTTTCAGTGATAAATACCTCTTCATTGTCACCTAATAAATAGCCATTTTCATCCCTTACTTCTTGGATCTTAGGATTCTGTAGAATATCTCTTACCAGCATATTGTCCTGGTTTTTAGATATTTTTATTTTTCCCTTATATCTTCCATCATTACCATCAATTCTAAGACCTACTCCAGCTAAGGCCCCTATAACTCCAATTCCATCACCACCGTGTTCTGATAGATGAATATGAAGCCTTTCAGCAAGGATGTAAGTCTCTTCCTTTGTAATAATTTCTACCTTAGCACGTTTTCCAAAAGCTATGATTTTATTTTTGTCATATAAATCTTCTTTAACTATACATAACCCTGGATCTGAACCTTCAGCGCAGTTTAACTCAAGATATTGTGAACATATACTAATCAAATCGTCAATATTCTTACTGCAATCCATAAGTTCAAAACACATAGAACTATTGTGAGAAGTATAGGCGATTGCATCATGAAAATACAATTGATGCCTGCTTACCGGTGTTGACCCACCAAAATTAAGGCTTTCTAATTCTTTGCTTAAATTTTCAGCAATTTCTCCTGTGCCTATGCTTTCCAAGTTATCTGTATCATCTATTCCAATGTAATACTTCATTTATTCCTCCAGATCCTTAGCTTTTCTCATATCTACTCCAGCTAAAATATTGTTTATTTGTTCGTCCGTGAGTTCATAATCGAAAAGTTCCCTGTAAAATCTTCTTGTATAACCTATCAAATCTACATCTTCTGAATACTCTGGGTAAATATTTTTTAACACCCAAAGCATAGCTAAAGGTGTCTCTATAGAAGTAGAGTGTCCCCATCTGGATATACCTGTAGGTAAAAGATGAACTTTATCATTTATAACTGCATCTAAACTTTGGAAGTTATCCTGTACTTTTATATAATCATATGTAGCAGGTTCATTGGTTAAAATTACCTCTGGATTCCATTTTAGTATATCTTCTAAGGATGTTAAATATTTATCTTCATCTTGTCTTAAATCATCTTCTTGGGCAACATTTACTAATCCAGACATTTCCAACCATTGGTTAGTAATTGTCCCTTCCGCTGAAGTCCTTACGGCTTCATTTATAGAGTGATATACCCTTATTCTCTCATCTTCAGGTATATTATCTACAGTTTTTTGAGTTAGTTCTATTATTTCATCATATAAGTCAATATATTCATCGGCTTCTTCTTTCCTATTCAATATTTTTCCTACATCTCTTACTAGGTCTTTTTGCTCTTCCATAGAATTAAACTCCAATACGTAGTATGGAACACCAATTTTTTCAATTTTTTCCAGCTCATCTTTATTCCAATATATAGGCATATCTACAAATATCATATCAGGTTCTGAGTTGAGAAGCTCTTCTATATTTACTACTCCACCACTTTTAGGTAAATATATGTCCTCTATGTGAGGTTCCATATTTAATATTAATTTATCTCTTTTAAGTCCATTGCTTGAAGCTGTAATCTTATCTCCTTCATCAAGCATTATTATCACATGCCCTACTACTGTATATAAAGCAGCTATGCTATCTATCTCTTCAGGGATTTCAACAAGTCTCCCGGCAAAGTCAATAACGGTATCTTCGCTTTCTTCAACCCTAGCAGCTTCCTGATTTTCTATAGGTGCACAGGAAGTTAAAAATATTAAAATTGATATAAATACTATTAGTATTCTATTTTTCTTCATTATTTATACCTCCTATAGGTATGATGTGTTTTTTATTTTTGTCGTAATTTACTACTTTTGATTTAATACTGTATATCTTAGAAATATTTCTTTCTGTTAGTACTTCTTTAGGTCTTCCAAAATTATTAATCTTTTTATTTGAAAGAGTAGCTATTACAGTATCTACACCACTATTTTCAAAGAAAAATGCATGGTTTGGAAAATGAGTTGTCATAATAATTGTTTTTTTGTTATTTACACTTAGCTCTTTTATTATGTCTAAGAACATAAATTCATTTTTGTAATCCAGTGATGAAGTAGGCTCATCCATTACTATAACTTCAGATTCCTGGGCTAAAGCTCTAGCTAAAATAACTAGCTGTTTTTCACCACCACTTAATTTTGTAAACAACCTATCTTTAAAGCTTTCTATCCCTATTTTTTTTAAACTTTCTAATGAAATTTCTCTATCTCTTCTATTAGGTTGAGAAAATACGCTCTGATACGGTGCTCTACCCATAAGTACCATTTCAAAAACTCTGTAGGGAAATACATTTCCTTTTTCCTGTGGAACATAACTAAAGAGCTTAGCTCTCTCTTTATAATTAAATTCATTTAAATCTCTATTATTGTAGGTTATTAATCCTTTTTTGTAATGATTTATTCCTAAAATGCAGTTTGTTAAAGTTGTTTTACCACTACCGTTTGGACCTATTATACAAAGTACCTGGCCTCTCTTTAATTCTAAGTTTACATTGTCCAATACTTTTTTATCTTCATAAGAAAATGATAATTTTTTAATTTTTATCATACTACCAACCGCTTCCTTTTGTAATCTTTAGTATGTAAACATAAAATGGTGCTCCTATAAGTGATGTAAGTATGCCTAGAGGTATCTCTCCCCCTGTTATAGTTCTGCTTATAATATCAATAAACACTAAGAAAAAACTTCCTAAAGATAGACTTACTGGGATCAATTTTCTATTATCATTTCCTACAAGCATTCTCCCTAAGTGGGGTATAACAAGACCTATCCAACCAATAGTTCCCGCTATGGATACAGCCCCAGCAGTAGCAAGAGTTGTAAAAATTATTATTAAAGCTCTATTTAATCCTGTATTTATACCTAAGGTTTTAGCATCTCTTTCACCCATAGAGAGGACGTTTATTCTCCATCTCATAAGGAACATTCCTGTGATACCTATAAGGATAGGAATTAATGCTACTCTGAAATCACTATAGTTACTACTTGCCAGACTCCCCATAAGCCAAAATGTAATAGCTGGAAGTTCATTAAATGGATCTGCAACATATTTCCCCAAGGAAATTAAAGATGAAAATACTGAAGAAACTATAACTCCACCTAATACAAGCATAATCATAGGATTAGTTTTATATACTTTCGAAATCAATGTACTTAAAAAAACTGCTAAAAGTCCAAAGAAAAATGCAAAAATTATAGTATAAAGGCTTACCTGATTAAATATTATAATAGACAATATAGCACCAAATCCTGCTCCTGAACTCACGCCCAGGATACCAGAATCAACTAGCGGATTTTTGAATAAACTTTGAAGAGAAGCACCACTTACAGAAAGTGCTCCTCCTACAATTAATCCTGATAATGCCCTTGACAACCTTACATCCCATACCAATGCCTGTTCTATTAATGTAGTATCAGTTTCAATACTAAAAATTTTAAATAGCAGCACATCTATAACCAAATCAAAACTAGTCGGATATCTACCTACAAATAAGGAGAAGGTTAAAATAGATATTGGTAGTATTAATAGACCAAATACCAGTATTTTTCTTTTTCTAATCATTCTACTTTTTTCTTTTAATAAAATATACAACAAAAGCAATCAATATTAGTCCTAATCCTGCATAAAGAATAGTGTTGGTACTTCCTCCAACTGTTGTAAATGAAAGAGTAATTTCTTCACCGATTGCATTTCCATTTTTTGCTTGAACTTCCGGTCCAATAACAACCTGATAAGTAGTACCCTCTTTTAAATTTTCTACTGGTATTAACTTGATAGTTCTTTTTAAATCCGGATAAAGCTGATCGTCTGCAATTTCTATATTGACTTCAACTTCATTACCACTACCATCAATAAGCTTAATATTTTCCATATTGATTTCTCTTACTTTTTCATTTGCTACATTATTAGAGAAATCTAACTGGATTTCTTTATCCACAGGAATTTCACTAGCACCATCCTCTGGAATAGATATGTCTATGTTCAGGGGTTTATCCCCTGAATCACCGCTAGCATATGCTGTAAAAGTAAGCAGCATTGTTAAGATAATAGTTAATACAATTGTTTTTTTCATGTTTTCCTCCTTAAATATTAAAAAATCCGGTCCCCTTAAGAAAGGAATTTAATAAAAACTATAAGTCCTTCTCAAAGTGGAGGGCATTTCCTTTCGAAAAATACCTTAACGGTTTAAAATTCATAGAAATATTTCCTTAGAATAGAAAACTCGGATTTTATTATAATTATTATAATTAACTTTTTTATAAAACAAATTAAATTCTTCTATCTCTTCTAATTTTAATCATTTCTTCTTCTCTTCTAATTGCATAAGACAGATCATTTTCTCTAATTTCACCATCCCCTATTATATAATCTTTAGTCCTCTCAAAAACACTTAATTTAAAGTCGGATTTTACTTCGTCATAATACAAGTACATAGCCATCATTCTCCCAACATCTAAAGATAAGTTTCCTTCTGTAATTGATTCTAAATCTATTCCATATATTCTATCTCTATAAAGTAGGAAATTTCTAAAACTTAAGTCGAAAAAACAAAGTTCATTTTCTTTAATGTAGGGAACTGAGTGAAAATCCTTAAGCCATTTATAAATTTTTATAAGAAACTCACTACATTCTTCTTCATTATTCTGCTCTTCATAGCCTTCGATAGTATCTACTCCGTTCCTATCTCCCAAGTACTCATATACTATGCTTTTTTCCATTATATTTTCTTCTAGAATAATAGGTAACATTAAATTCTCTCCATGAAGTATTTTATAAAAGTTTTTTTCTTTATTATATACATTTATACTGGTGAATTTTTTTAATATTTTAAACTGTCCCTCATTATTAATTAAGAATACACTGTTCTTTTTTGATTTAAACTTTTTTATTATTTCCATTTTTTCTCCATCAAATCCATTTTAAATATATAAGTGCAAAAGCTGTTGTTAATGAAATCAAGATTATTAAATAATCCTTGTATTTTAACTTTAGAGAAGTTATACTTGTTCTTCTATCGTAAGCTCTAAAAGCCCTACTTTCAACTGATATAGATAATTTTTTAGCTTTATTTAAAGCGCTTGCTACTACAGGAATAAATATATAGGAAGTTATTTTAAACCTCTCCCATATAGGCAATTTCATTATGTTTATTCCTCTAAGTTGAATTGCCATATATGTATCTTTAAATTCTTCTATTAGAAGAGGTAGAAATTTAATACCTACCGCAGTCATAAAAGCAAATTCATAGGGCAATCCCAACTGTACTATTCCCTGAATTGTATTTCGTTCACTACTAGTAGATATTATAACCCCAGAAATTATAATAATTAAAACCCTAAACATATATCCTAATGCTCTATTCAATCCTAAATCGGTAACTATTTCAAATCCTCCTATAACAATCACTGGATTGCCTTGCCTAGTAAAAATACTTTGGATGATAATTATAAAGAAAAATACATACAGTAACTTTTTTATCTTTTTTATAAGAACAAAAAAATTCCCTCCAAATATTTTTGATATAATGATACCAACTATGGTAATAGAAAACAAGATTAATACATCCCTAGATATAAGTCCTATTGTAGAGATACAAAGAACCAGAAAAAGTTTCGTCCTAGGATCTATAGTATTATTCATAGACTATACATCCTCCTTCTAAGCTTATAATCTTTTGAGAATGTTTCTTTACAAAGTTATAATCGTGACTTATTAGTAATACTCCGATCTTATTTTTGTATTTATCTAATATTTCACTTAGCATTTTTTTTCTTTTATAATCCAATCCAGTGGTAGGTTCATCTAAAATTAAATATTTTGGTTTATTTAAAAGTACCGAAGCTAATGCAACTCTTTGTTTTTCTCCCTGGCTAAGAAAAAATGTGCTTTTATTCTTTAAATTTCTAATATCAAAGGTATCTAAAATTTCATCGATTTCCTTTTCTTTTCTGCTTTTATCTATATCCTCTCTATACTTGTATATAAAAGAAAGCTCTTCTAATACAGTAGAGGTAAATATTTGTTTTTCAGGATTTTGAAATAAATATCCGATTTTACGCCCTATTTCAGATAAAGACATTTCGGAAACTTCTCTATCTTCTATTTTTATACTCCCTTTGCGGTAGGGATAAATTCCCATTATTAACTTGCTTAAAGTAGTTTTTCCACATCCATTTGCTCCCCTAATAGAGATGAATTGTCTGCTATCTATAGTTAGATTTATGTTTTTAAGGATAGCCTTACTGTCTAAATAAAAATCTAAACCTTTAATTACAATGAAATCTTTCATAATAAATTTCCTTCAAATCTTTTTAATTCTCCTCCTTGGAGAATAAATATGTCATCAGCTATACTTAAATTATCAATATCATGTTCTACCATAATTATTCCTTTTCCTGAGTCTCTTAATCTTTCTATTCCTTTTTTGATTAAAATTTTACCTTTATCATCAATTTGAGACATAGATTCATCCAATATTACAATGTCTACATCAAGAGTCAGCACTGATGCTATAACTACAAGCTGCTTTTCTCCTCCTGATAATTTGTTCGGATTTCTGTACCTTAAATGTTCCATGTTTAATAATTTGAGTACTTCTTCTATTTTTTTTAAGATTTTTTCTTTTTTTATACATAAATTTTCCGGACCAAAAGCCAATTCATCCTCAACACAGGAAAAGATTATCTGAGTATCAGGGTCTTGATATACGGTGCCTATTTCTCTGGAAATCTTTTCAACTTCTATTTTTGAAATATCATCACCTTTTATTAGGACCTTACCCTTATAGGAACCCGGAACCCTTTTAGGTATGAGACCGTTTAAAATTTGTATAAGAGTAGTTTTACCGGAGCCGCTTAAACCCATTATTCCTATTATTTTCCCAGACTGCAAATCAATATTAATATTTTCAAGTATCTGAGAATCTTTTTCCCCGTATTTAAAATATATGTTTTTACCTTGTAATAGAATATCATTCATAGTCTATCTAATATCAGCTTTTACCGCATATTTACACCAGTTTTGACTGAATTGATCCTTTCTTATAATTAATTGATATGGTCCACTGCCTCCATCTTCCCTAGTACCTAGAGCAAGTCCCTCTCTTTTGTAAGTAAGATACACATTATCATCTTCTAATAGCTTATCTATAGATAAACCAACTGTATAGCTGTCTGCTCCTGTTACAGCAACTATTTTTTTATCTTCCAAATCCACTTCAGCTTTATGAAATATATCCTTAAGTAAAACTCCAGTATAGTTATATTTTTTAGGATCAGTACTACTCGTATCTAGTGTAGCAGTAAATGTTTCTTCTTCCAGCTCCTGGATTTCAGTCATAGTAAAAGAAGCTACTTTTTCACCTTCTACTAAAATCAAAAAAACAGCATCTTCGTTAAGTTCTCTGTTGACCTCAATATTATCTTTGTTTAAGTATAGACCAATAGTTGAAACTAATATTAAAATTATTATTACTGTAAGTATTATTTTAATATTCTTAGTCATATTTCTTCCTTTCCAGTGTACACTATTCTTACCTTATTATATATCAAGTATGCTAGCAAACCTCCCAGTCCACCTGATAAAGCTCCAATTGATAAACTAATTATTAAAGGAAGTATAGGTAATCTAAAAAAAACTAGATTTGATAAATATGTTCCTCCTAAATTAGCAATCATGCCTGCAGCAAAAAAATCTAAAGAATTTTCAAACCTTCTGTTGAATAATAAAAAACCCAAATCAACTGCAAATCCTGGTAAGCCATAGGTTAAAATGCTTAAAATACCATGAGTTCCAAAGCTTCCTGTCACCATAACTATAATGCCCTGAGTTAATGCAATTAGTGTTGCACTTCCTCTTTTTTTTATCAAAGCAGCACCAAGGACAATCCACATCATATAAAATCCCCCTGCAACTGCTCCTCCCGGTATAAATAGAGGTCCCGTTATTAAATGTGTTAAAGGAGTTATTATAGGCTTTGATGCTAAACCTAATGAGGCTGTTAAAGCTATAGTTATTAATTCAAATACCGAGAAATTTTTTAGCAAATTATTTTTTTTCATAGAAACCTCTATCATCTAGCTTAACAACAATTTCACTATTTTTTTTGTATCCTTTTAATCCGGAAACAGCCCCTCTCGTTACATTTCTAATTATTTCTTCTACAAAAGGCACCATTCCAATTTCTTTACCATCTATGAATAGTTTAACTGAGCTTGTTTTTTGAATACAATCTTCTCTTTTTGCTTCACCTTTAATTATCTTATCTGTCAATCCTCTACATCCGTATCCACAAGCATTACAGCAATTTTTGTCTACATCTGGAAGAATTTCAAATACTTTTTTTATAACTAAATTAGCCATTTTTTCTGGCTCTTCCAATATATTTATAACAGGCACACCTTTATATTCGTCACCTAAGATTTCAGCAACTTTTCCAGATACAGCAAAGATTCCACTTTCCCATCTTTCTTCTAACTCTTCAATAGATTTTCCTACTATAATTCTAGGTAAGTTATAGTCCGTCAAACCCTCACAAATAACATAGTCCTGATTATAGTGTCTCAATATCTCAGGAAGAGTCAATTTTTTACCATACATAATATCAGTCTCTTTGTTACCTCTAGCCGTTACCGGTTCTGCACCTTGTTTTCTATGTCTGTCGGTGTTTGTTCCTTTCGCATCCATTTTGAATTCTTCATAGTGAATCTCTTTTATAGTTCCTATATCAAAATTTTTCTTTTTTAATTCTCTTACCAAACTTTCAACTATTGTTGTTTTTCCGGATTTACTATAACCATAAACAGAAAAAACCTTCATTATTTCTTACCTCCTTCAAATATTCCAAAGGGCACAATCATGTCCTCGTATCTAAATTCTCCATGACTTCCGCCATCTTCGGTCTTGTGCATTCCATGATCTGCTGTTATTATAACCTTTCCCTGCCATTTGCTAACTAGCTCTTCAACATATTTATCTATTTCTATAAACTTGTCCACAGTTTTATCCCCGTAGGGCCCATAACTATGTCCTGAATCATCAAACCCATGAAAATGTATGAAAATATAATCTTTATTATCTATATTATTTAATGCTGATTGGTGTACCTCATCATCGTTATATCCATTTCCGTTCAAATCTAAGTTTAAAATGGGATCAATTCCTGTAGTAATAATATTCGAGTTTCCTTCTATAAGCACAGCTTCTTTATCTACACTTTTTACAAAACTAAATATAGTATCTACCTTTACCTCTCTGTAGTCTCTATTTAATATTCCATTTATATATGGAGGTTCTCCTGTTATCATAGCCGCATATCCACTATTAGTTACAGGCTTAAATACACTCAACGCCTTTTCGAAGCCCTTTAGTTTCATAATATATAAATCACTATTATTATCTTTCAAATATTCATATTGATGCCATCCAAAACCATCTATAAAAATTAGCATAACCTTTTCATCTTCATCTAAAAACTCTTTCGACTTATAATAAACATCCATTATAGATATTTGGGGAGGATTTTCAATTATTCCCACTACATTTTCATATATTATCTTACCATCTAGGTTTTTAAAATTTATCCCTTCTTTTCCTACTTCTAATTTACCATCTATGTCTAAGGGATAGTATCCTCCATTATATGTCATAATAATCTTTCGGGAAGATATGTCTATTATCTTAGAAAGCCTTAGCTCTTCATCTTTTGAATCCATTATATGTATGTTTTCATGGCTACTTATTATACTTGCAGGCCCTACTTCCGATAAGTCCTCTGAGCTGCATCCCTGAAATAAAAACATAATAAAGAGGATAGTTGATAATAGTATTTGCTTTCTAGTGAACATAATTATCTCCTAACTTTTAACATAAAAAAATCTATCCCTCCCAGAATAGATAAAGTATCTCCTTTCCATTCGGGAGGCTTGTTCGTTTCCAAACAAACCCATCGCCTGCGCCCCATAGAATCCTTAGGTGACGAAGGTCGGAGTTTTATTAGTTATAATTATATCAAAAAATAGTTTGTATTACAATACACTAACTGATATGAAAGATATATTGATATTTATTCTTTTGTAATTATTATAAGATTACTATAAAATATTAACATACAAAAATAAAAATTACTATTTAATAACATACGGTATTTTTATCATTTAATAAATCAATAGAAAGGAAAGTATATTTGGAGTTTAATATACAAAATAACAAAGATGAATAAAGTTGAATTATTTTTAGAAAAGAATAATATCATAGAAAATCTTTATGATATTATTAGAATAGTTGAACCATTTACTAAAAAAGTTTTAGATACAAAATTTATCAAGGGCTATGATAAAAAAGTCAAAGGATTAGACTCAATGAATTTCTGTTATGATTTTTGGGGAGATAATAAACCTTGTGATAATTGTATCTCAGCACGGGTAATGAATGATAATAAAGTCTATATGAAAACTGAATATAACGGAGAAGAAGTTTTTATTATTACCTCTTTACTTGTAAAGGTAGAAAACCAAGAATATATCCTTGAACTTATAAATGAAATAACCGATAAAGGAATATTAGATGAACTCCAGGGAAAAGACTATTATGAAATTAAACAAGTCTTAAAAGAAAAGAATATGCAACTAATTACAGATGAATTAACAAAGTCTTATAATAGAAGATTTATTAACGAAAGATTACCTTTTGAAATGATTAATTCTAATGTTAATAATGAAAACATAGTCATTGCTATGGCAGATATTGATTTTTTTAAAAATGTAAATGATACCTACGGCCACGATGCTGGTGATTTTATCCTTAAAGATTTCGTTAAAATTATCAAGGATTGTATTCGATCTGAATCAGATTGGATAGCTCGATTTGGTGGAGAAGAATTTATTATTTTTTTCAAAAATATATCGAGTCAAGTAGCTTTTGATAAACTGAATGAAATAAGGAAGAAAATAGAGTCTACAGAGTTTAAGTATGAAAGAAAAATTATAAAGATTACAACTAGTTTTGGAATGGCAGAATTTGATGGTAGAGTAGATATGGCAGAGTGGATTAAAGAAGCTGATGGGAATTTATATAAAAGTAAAGATTCAGGACGTAATAAAGTAACTTGGAAATAAAAATAACAACTATTTTTTAGTAGTATATTTATAGACACATATACCTTCTTATATAAGGCCTTTAAGGACTATATTAAAAGTACATGTGTCTATTGTTATGTGCAGTAAATTTTATTTTTACATATGATTTTTCAATTCTTCCTTGAGTTTTTCAGATGGCTTAACATAAGAAAACTCAAGAGCTTCTTTAAATAATTTATAAGGGTAAGTCTTCAGTCCTTCTAGGCTTATCTTCCATTCAGGATCTGGAGATACTATAGGTTCAATAAACATATATCCTTTATTTGTAATGTAAAGATTTTTGCCCCTCATAAAAGGAGTTATTTCAGAGATTTCTACTATATCTCTTATATTATCTATTTCAAATGCATTGGATATTTCATCTTTAACCTTAAATCCATCTCCAGCAACTTCTAATACCTCCTTATCCATAAGTTTATTAAAAACTTCTTTCAATTTGCCTTCATGGTAATTTTCTTTATATTTTTCAAAATTCAAATCGAAAATATTTTCTTTGTCTAACTGTGATAAAATTTCATCGTCAATCAACTCTTTAACTTTAAAATTTTCTTTGTCCAAGTTTTTTTGTATAAGAAGGGAGAGTATCATTATATTAAATTCATCTCCTTCAAGACTAAAACTATAGCTGAAGTCTTTCTTTTCTTCTTCCTCTATACCTAGGTCACCTATAATTTCATCCTTAAACCAGGTAGACATAAGTTGGTCTTTAAATGGATATGAAATGTTAAAAAACTCTCCCTCTTTTCCCACGGAAAATAAAACACCTACGTCTCCTACTTTACTATAATAATGTTCAGTAATAGCTCTGTTAGAGGATGATTTTATTTTGTAAGTTTTTTCCGGAGAATTAATTATTTTAAATACTCCTTGAAGTTCCCTTATTAACCTTATTTTACCTTTTTCATCCTTCCATAATGCTCCATCTTTTGCAAAATCACTAATTACCACCTTATGTTCTTCTTTGTTGCTTTTTATTGTCTCTTCATCAAATCCTTCCATCCCTTTAAGTACGGAGAAGGAGTTTATTTTTACTCTACTAAGAAGAGATAAAACTTCTATTTCTTCTTTTCTTAGTACTAATAATGCCATAGTATACCTCCTTAAATCCAGCTTCCAAGCCATTTACTCAACTCGTGAACTCCATCTGCTACTTTTATTAAACCTTCAGTAGTTTTTTCTCCGACATAACATCCTGCTTTCTTTATAGCCCAAGAATCTTCTTTTGGTTTCCAAAGTTTCTTATTTGTATCGTACATACCATCATAAAACTCATCTGAAGTAATTACATCGGCAAAATCTTTCTTAAATTCTTTAGGATTGTATACTGCATCAGCAATAACTTCTGTTGTATCATCTGCAACCTTTAATGCTCCACCATAATGTCCCGTATCAAGTCTCTTATCTACATCATTTGTTCCATTCCATAAGTCTGTAATTTTATCAATAAGAAGATTTGCTGAACCTTGAATAGTTTTTCCAGGACTGATTATTTCTGCTGCATCTGTACCTCCAGCAAATATAGCAGTAAGTGTATCCATAACTGCAACAGCAGGATTTTTTTTGAAAATACGGTCTTTTATCTCATTTGATAAGTATGATTTTATACCTGCATAAATTACATTGTCACCTTCTCCTATATTTCCTAAAGCATCTTTTATAATTCCAGCAGTTCCTATGAAATCGTCTAAAGGATTTCCATCTGGAATATAACCTCCCATATCTAGGATATCTTTAGTAATACCTATATTGTCCCAAAGTTCATTGGCAGTATCTTCAGCACCCTTTTGAAACCATTCAGGTACTACACTATCAAATCCATCAAATATCTGATCTACTACATTTGAAGTAAGAACATAATCCTGTCCAGAGTTAATCAAATCTCCAACATAAGAAGGTAGTTTCTCTCCTAAACTAATTATGCTGTCCAATTTATCTTCAGGATTACCAAATTGAGAGTCGTATATATCATCTAAAACATCCATAACATCATATTCATCGTCAGACAAACTATCTTCAATATAATCCTGTGCATCTTCTACCATATCTTCTGCATCTTCTACTACTTCGTCTATATAATCTGATGCATCTTCTACCACTTCATCTACATAATCAGAAGCATCCTCTGCCAATTCTTCTGCATCCTCATATAAATCTTCAGCCACATCCTGAGCTTCCTCAATAAAGTCTTCTGCATCCTCTGAAAGTTCATCGATGTAATCTTCTGCATCTTCTACTAATTCTTCACCATAATCCTGTGCATCTTCAATAAAATCTTCAGCTTCTTCTGCCATATCTTCTAGAAGTTCTTCCCCTTCTTCATATAAGTCTTCAACATATTCTTCACCGCTATCTATCAGATCTTCTAAATCTTCTGCTGCTTCACCGCTCTGTATATAATCTTGAAGGTCTATAATAGGTGCCGTAAATATACCAACAACTCCTCCTACCGCAGAACCTATAGCTGAAGGAAGTCCTATAGTAACTGCTGTAAATGCTCCAGGACTTGTTATCCATGGAATAAAACCTCCGGCTTCTGCAACTCCACCATCATCTCCATAAGCTTTCAGTGTAAATATAATGCCTAAATTTAATCCAACAAGCCCAAATAAAATAACATTGGCAGCCACCTTGTTTGATTTCTTGAATTTTTTAAAAAACACTAAAAACAATGCCAAAATACATACCCCAAAAACACTGTAGGGTTTAGCAGGAAGATATATAAATAAAAGCATAGATGCTATAACTGCAAGCTGGTATGCATCAAAGTAACTATCTTTGAAGTTACTTTTTTTCTTGAATATTCTACTATAATCATTATATCCAACCCTTAAAAAAAGATAAGTCAAACTATGTCTAAATGTAATAATTGCCAGTAAAGCACCTATTATAAGAGTAAAGGATAAGACTGAATTTTTAATTAAGTACTGTCCTAATAAGAGAAAAACTGCAGTTGCTACACTAAAAAAGCTTAAAAACCCTCCAGATTTTCCAAATGCTGATTTTCCAACTCTTACAGGTCCTTTAAATAACCCTTTGAAAAACTCAACAAATCCAATCATTCTTATTTTCATAATTATCGACGTTACAAGATAAAGGGCTATAGACCAAAAAGCAGTTCCTCTAACCTTATTTCCTGGTAAAGTAAGTATTTTATCAAGTATAGGATTTGTACCAGGCCAATAGCCTCCATTTGGATATATTACTAAATACGTATGAACCAAAAATGAAATAACTCCAATTACAGCAAAGTAAATAAGCATCCTAGGTATATTCGTGAACATTCCCTTAATTATAATAAATATAAGATGCAGTAAATTTTTAGGAGCTTGAGGTTTTACTTCCTTTTTCCCTTTTTTTTCTTTAGTTTTTTTAGGTTTAACTGGTTTTTCTTTTTTATTTTTTCTTTTTTTCATTGTTACCCTCCTTTCAAATTATCACTTTAATAATTCTTCAGCTTCTATTACCGATACCCCGCTTCTAGTTCCAAGCCAAACCATTCCGTCTTTTCTGAATAATATTGATTTTACTTCATTGTGTACAAGTCCATTTTCCTCGTTGAAGTTGTAAATATTTCCTGATTTAATTATACTTAGGCCGTTGTATTCTGTCCCAATCCATAATTCATCTTCTCTAATCCCTATGCTTCTAGCCTTGCTTCCATGATCCCCCCATTCTTCTATTATATTTCTCTCGTGTTCTATACCTTCTTTTGATATATTAAAAACCGCTACTCCCCCAACATCAAAGAAACCTGTAGTTACATATAGCTTATCTTCCCTTCTAATTCCATCAGTTATATAATTATGAGGAAGTCCGTTTTCTGTATTAAAATACCTCCATTTTCCATTTTTTAAGTAGGATAAACCACTATCTGATGATGCATAATGGCCAAAAACCATACCCCCAAATCCATCTTCGATTATTAAAAATACAGTATCATCCAACAAGCCCTCAT
>Ga0102932_1000413_pt1 | contig 21299 bp, 18 predicted proteins | sample SalPonR1_C_D2_MG_FD_78212 | JGI IMG/M metagenome (GOLD analysis project Ga0102932, IMG submission 78212) | Salt pond soil microbial communities from South San Francisco under conditions of wetland restoration - Salt Pond MetaG R1_C_D2_MG | ecosystem: Environmental > Aquatic > Marine > Intertidal...
CAAATAGTGCTGTTAACTTTTTCCCTGTAGATGACAATGGGCGTCCTTTTCGGTTTATCGGCGTTTTAGTTTTGCCTCGATACTGAGCTGCGTATGCGGCACTGCCTCAAGACGTCCTTTTGCTATTTTTTTACCTGTAACCTTGCATACACCGTAGGTTTTATTATCTATTCGTTTTAATGCATCATCCAGATAACGAATAAATTTTTTGGTACGGTTAAAAAGCATATAGGTTTTTTCGCGTTCCTGTGCGTCTGTGCCGGCATCAGCCATATGGAAGGAATATGCCGATTCATCCGAGGAATTTTCCATGCTTTCACGAAGCAGGTTCTGCAGAGTATTCAATTCATTTTCAGATTCATCTCTTTTCTTGAGAATGATCTGCTTAAAATACTCGAGCTCCTCATCACTGTAAGGAGATACTCTTTCGTTGTCTTTGTTTTCTTTTGATGAGGCCATAATCAACCAAGCTATTTATTAATTGTTCTGCGAATAGAAATTTCTGTGTCCATACCTTCAATATCCCACGTTTTAACGAAATCCGATACATCCAAAACCGACATCTGAATTTCCTCCGCTAATGTTTCTGATTTTATCGTATCTAAAGAAGATTCCACTGCTTTTTGAAGTTCTTCAGATCCGTCAAATCCAATAGTGATGCGGTCTGTCACGTCAAAGTCCGCTTCTTTTCTCATATTCTGGATTCGGTTAACAAACTCCCTCGACATACCTTCACGTATCAATTCGGGAGTCAACTCTGTATCCACAGCAACTGTAATGCCCTTCTCCGTTTCCACAGACCATCCCTGCAAACCACTTCTCTGAATCTCCAGTTCATCTGAAGTAATTCTTACGGAACTTCCATCGTCGAGTGTTAGTTCCAACACACCTTTATCTTCAAATTGAGAAATTTCTTCTGTACCTAGTTGTCCAACTTTGGCAGCTACTGCTTTCATCTTCTTGCCAAGCCGTTTACCCAGTACAGGGAAATTGGGTTTTGCTGTTTTGCTAACGATACCGGAATCGTCATCAACGTATTCAATTTCTTTAACGTTAACTTCATCCAGAATGATATCCTTTACAGCCTCTACTACAGATCGCTGCTCTTCACCCATTGGGAGTATAATTTTCGAGAGCGGCTGACGTACATTCACATCAATCTGGTTTCGAACTCTCAAAACCATAGAGCTGATAATTCTGGCCACATCCATTCTTCGCTCGAGCTGCTTATCAATAGCGGTCTCTTCAACGGTTGGATAGAAGGAGATATGCACCGATTCCTCATCCTGTTCCGAAACCTCATTAAGCCTCTGGTAGAGCCATTCACCGGTAAATGGCGCAATGGGCGACATGATTTTTGCAAGGCTCAGCAGACACTCAAATAACGTTTGATAGGCTGCTGTTTTATCGAGACTTTTCCCTTCTTTCCAGAATCGCCGCCTGTTTCGACGAATGTACCAGTTGCTTAACTCTTCAACAAAATTTTCGATCTCACGGGCCGCTTTTGTTGGCTCATACTCTTCCAGAAATTCGTCTGCTTGTTTTACAGTAGAGTTCAGCCTCGAGATAATCCACCGATCCATTTCGGTTCGTTCAGAAATAGACAGAGGAGTTCCGCTGTAGGTAAACCCATCAATATTGGCATAAAGCGCAAAAAATGAATAGGTGTTTACAATCGTATTGAAGAATTTTCTCTGAACTTCACTGAGCCCGTCTTTACTGAATTTTAAATTCTCCCACGGTGATGAGTTGCTCATCATATACCACCGAACAGTATCGGCACCAAAATCCTGAATCACCTCATTAGGATCTACAGAATTCCCTTTTGACTTGCTCATTTTTTCGCCGTTTTCGTCGAGTACCAGTCCGTTCGACACCACATTGTGGTAGGCCGGCTTATCAAAAAGCATCGTAGCCAGTGCGTGCAGGGTATAAAACCACCCCCGTGTTTGGTCCACACCTTCAGCAATGAAGTCTGCAGGGAAATTATTCGTAAATTTCTTTTTATTCTCGAAGGGATAGTGCCACTGTGCCCAGGGCATTGCCCCGGAATCGAACCAAACATCAAGCAAATCCGGTATTCGGCGCATGGTTCCGCCTTTGGGGCATTCCCACGTAAACGAATCTACCTGCGGACGATGCAGGTCAATCTCAACATCTTTGCCAATTCCGGCTTTCTTTTTCAGTTCTTCCACACTGCCAATACATTCAATGTACTCAGGGTTTTTATCACTCACCCAAATCGGGATTGGCGTTCCCCAGTATCGCTGCCGGGACACAGCCCAGTCTACATTATTTTCGAGCCAGGTTCCGAACCGTCCTGTTCCGGTACTTTCCGGTTTCCAGTTTATTTTTTTGTTCAGCTCCACCATCTTCTCTTTTACGGCAGTTGTTTTGATGAACCAGGACTCAACCGGGTACGACATCAGTGGGGTGCCTTTTCTCCAGTCGAAGGGATAGTTGTGAACATAGGTCTCGTGGTGGTACATCAACCCTTTCTCTTTAATTGCGCGGGAAATATCTTTATCTGCCTCTTTAAACCACATTCCGGCAAAATCTTCTACCTGGTCTGTAAAACATCCCTCCTCATCAATGGGATTAAACATCGGGATTCCGGCTTTTTTACAGGTTTCAAAGTCATCTGCACCAAAAGCCGGGGCCGTGTGTACAACTCCGGTTCCTTCATCTGTTGTAACATAATTGGCTTCAATTACTTTCCAGGCCTTTTCTTTATCGATCTCTTGCAGTGCGTAATCAAAAACGGGCTTGTAGTCCCACCCTAAAAGCTCTTCGCCTTTGTACGAATCCACAATCTCATATTCGTGATTCATGGATCGCTCAAGACAATCCTTCGCAAGAATATAGTACTCTGTTTTATCCCCTTCTGAGACCCGGATTTTTACATACTCAAGGTTCTTATTAACCGTGAGTGCCATATTCGAAATGATTGTCCAGGGCGTGGTTGTCCATGCGATAAAGAAAACGTTCTCATCTGCTTCCAGCGGAAACTTCACATAAATCGATGGGTCCTGCGTCTCCTCGTAACCCAGGCTTACCTCGTGTGAGGAGAGAACCGTTCCGCTACCGGGTGAATACCACTGTATTTTATATCCTTTGTAGACGAGTCCTTTGTCATAAAGCTGCTTAAATGCCCACCAAACTGATTCTATGTAATCATTTTCAAATGTTACATAAGGTTCTTCAAGGTCCACCCAATATCCCATCCGGTTTGTCAGGTTATCCCAAAGATATTTGTATTTCAGCACGCTTTCGCGGCACATAGCGTTGTACTCCGCCATTCCATACTCCTCAACCTGAGATCGCCCTTCAAGGCCCAGCTCTTTTTCAACTTCGATCTCAACGGGCAGGCCGTGTGTATCCCATCCGCCTTTGCGCTCCACACGAAACCCCTTCAGTGTTTTATACCTGCAGAAAAGGTCCTTAACGGTACGGGCCATCACGTGGTGAATACCCGGTTTGCCATTGGCTGTTGGCGGGCCTTCAAAAAATGTAAAAGGAATTCCATCGTCTCTCGTATCAAGACTCTTTTCAAAAATCTTGTGTTCCTTCCACCAATTCAGAACTTCAACTTCTGCTTTTGGGTACGCCAGATTCTTAATTTCTTTAAACTTTTTAGCCATATTGAACGAGATCGTTCACTTTGTTGAAATTAACGTAAGCCCTAAATATACGAAAAGGTTCTCAATCAAAGAACCTTTCACTACTTCCTATTACAATATGTGTTTATGATTCTGTTAAATTCAACACTCTTTATACTCTTATTTTTACTGACAGCTCATTCAGTATCTGTAGCAACCGAATTCAAATAACGATTAAGTTGTTCCATTTGCTGAAAATCCTGCTCGTCAAAACCCAAAAATTAACCAATTATGACTGACAGAACCATCACGAAAGAAAATCCTTACAAAATCTGCTTTGTGTGCCTGGGCAATATATGCCGAAGCCCTACGGCTGAAGGTATATTTCAGCATCTCGTAAATGAACGCGGGTACCAGCCATACTTCTATATCGATTCTGCCGGAACATCAGCCTATCATATTGGTGAGCCTGCAAACAGCAAAAGCCGTGATGTTGCAAGGAAACATGGAATTGAGCTTCGATCAAGGGCCAGAAAATTTACGGTCTCAGATCTTGATGAATTTGATTTAATTCTGGCAATGGACCATGAAAACATGCACAACATCAGGCAGCTCGACAGCCGCAATCAATACAGCGGAAAAATAAAATTGATGCGCGATTTTGACCCGAATCCCGGTGACGGTGCCGTGCCCGATCCCTATCACGGCGGCATGGATGGATTTCAGCATGTATTTGATATAGTGAAGCGAAGCTGTGAGAACTTACTGGATGAGCTGGAAGAAAATATTCAAAAAACAGACCCATAATGATTCCAAATTCTGTTCGTACTTCCCTTAAAAACAAACATGCTATCTCGATTGATGGAGTCCACTCCGTTTCGGGCGGCAGCATCAACCGGGCCTATAAAATTTCTGCCGGCAGCAACGATTTCTTTTTGAAAATCAACTCTTCTGCATCACCGGACTTTTTCATCAAAGAAGCTGAAGGGCTGAAGGAGCTTAGAAATGCCGGAACCGATCTCATTGTACCGGAAGTCATCGCTGTCGAAGAGCCTTCTGGAGATCGTCCGGGCTTTCTGTTGATGCAATTTATATCCCCTTCACGGTCGGGCAACTCTTTCGCATTTGGGACGGAACTGGCAAAACTCCATGAAACCAAAAGGAAACATTTTGGTTTCCATTCAGATAATTATATCGGCAGCCTGCCTCAGAAAAACAGCGATCGGAGCGACTGGCTCTCATTTTTTTCCGACTGCCGAATCGAACCTCAGCTAAAAATGGCTATAGACTCCGGGAAGCTACAGTCCGGTATTCTCTCAAACTGGGAGCGCTTGTTCTCAACCCTGCCCGACATCATTCCCACCTGCTCACCATCACTGCTGCACGGCGATCTATGGGGAGGAAACTACCTGTTTGATGAAACAGGTTCTGGCGTACTGATTGATCCGGCAGTCTATTATGGCCATCCCGAAATGGATCTTGCTTTTTCAAAGATGTTTGGAGGGTTCTCTGCTGATTTTTACAGAGGGTATGAATCCGTATACTCCCTGGAACCTGGATTCGAGGAGAGAATACCCATTCACAACATGTACCCGCTTTTGGTTCATGTAAATCTTTTCGGCGGGCACTATACAAATCAGTTTACTTCCTATTTAAAAAGGTTTTAGCCTTTCAATCTATATAAATTCTGCAACAATATCCCTCAATAGTGGATCCACCTGCAATCTATTCAGTCCGGGTGATACAGATGGGTGATACAGCATTTGAATCACGGCTTTGTCGAATGGGTTATATTCCACGGCCACACCCGAATAGCGAGACTGAAAAATGCTATCCTGAAAGCGGGGTGAGTCTTTCCCAAAACCAAGTATCTGCGTTAGTTCTTCCCTCAATAAATGACGCTGGTTCAGTGGCTCAGGCCTTACTGTGTCTACAAAAACATACGCCCGGGTAAAGGTGTTCGATACATTACTAAACCATGTATAGAATAAACCAAAATTCTGGTCGATATTTGAAGCCGCAGGTGGATAAACGTTTACAAAATCGTCGGCTGTTCCAATAAACAGGTAAACATTTGCCTCCAGTGTATCCGGTGTAATGCTCATTTCAATATCTGCTTCAGCAATCAGGCCGTTTAAATCTTCAATCACAGCGTCCAGCTCCTGAAGAAGACCCTCATGACGTTCACCACCAAGATAAATCTTTACATCATCATCCCACTTTCGGGTAATTTCTGAGGCGTTTCCAAACTCAAATCCAAGGGCTACCTCTTTGAAGTACGTTATTGCCAGCTCCTGCTCTGCCGAGAGTTCATTATCTATCGGGCCAGCAGGATTTTCCGAATCGCTGCAGGCCTGCATAATCAGCAAAATTGCCAGCACCAATAATGGAAATTGTAACCGATAGATTGTCTTCATATGACTAAACTGAGTTTGATGGATTTAAAAGCTGACCCAGCTCTATAAAAAACCTCTGAGCATCTAACGCACAGAGGTTTAAAAATAGCCACAAATTTATTTTACAGCATTCACCAGCTTATCTACATAGTTCAGTTTTTCCCATGTAAATTCGCTGCGGCCAAAATGTCCATACGCGGCTGTTTTTCTGAAACCGGGCTTGGTTAGCTCCAGCCTCGATATAATTCCGGCGGGAGTCAGGTCAAAGACTTTTGAAATAGCGTTTGCAAGCTCAACATCACTTGTTTTACCCGTTCCATATGTATTCACGTTGATAGAGATCGGATCTGCAACACCGATCGCATAAGCCACCTGTACGAGACACTCATCGGCAAGCTCGGCAGCTACTACGTTTTTTGCAATATGCCGGGTGGCATAGGCCGCACTTCTGTCTACTTTTGATGCGTCTTTCCCGGAAAAAGCACCCCCGCCATGAGCTCCGCGTCCGCCGTAGGTATCTACAATAATTTTACGCCCGGTGAGCCCTGCATCTCCATGTGGCCCGCCGATTACAAATTTCCCGGTTGGATTTACGTGCAGAATGGTATCAGAGTCCATCAATCCGGCAGGAATCACTTCAGAAATCAAATGTTTTTTTACATCCGTTTTTATCTGATCCGTTTCCACCCCTTCATCGTGCTGGGTAGAAATGACGATGGTATCAATACGCTTTGGCTGGTTGTCGGCGTCATACTCAACCGTTACCTGGCTTTTGCTGTCCGGGCCGAGGTATGGCATCAGCTCAGTGTTTTTTCTGATATGAGCGAGATGGCGGAGCAGATCATGCGAGTACTGAAGCGTCATTGGCATATACTCATCTGTCTCTTTATTTGCATATCCAAACATCATCCCCTGGTCGCCTGCACCCTGCTTCTCTTTTTCACCGCGATCAACTCCCCGGCTAATATCCTCGCTCTGCTGATGGATGGCTGAAAGAACTCCGCACGAGTCGGCATCAAAACGATAGCTGGCTTTTGTATAACCGATATCCCGGATCACTTCACGCACCGTTTCCTGGATGTCAACATAGGCCTTTGTATTTACTTCACCTGCAACTACGGCAAGCCCGGTGGTTACCAGGGTTTCCACAGCCACTCTCGAATTAGGGTCTTCCTTCAGCATGGCATCCAGAATTGCATCGGAAATTTGATCGGATACCTTATCGGGATGTCCCTCGGATACCGATTCAGAGGTAAATAAATGTTTCATAGACGTTATTCTCAAAAGTAGATTTAAATTATTTGAGGCAGAAGGTACAAATTTTTTCAACCTCTTTCAGAAATCTGTGCCATAGATTAATCAAAAAATCCTTTGGATTCTTCACCTTCCGGACCACGGCTGACTCCCAGATATTTGAACGATTTACCGGTTGCCATCCTGCCCTTGGGGGTTCGCTGCATAAATCCTTCTTTGATCAAAAAGGGCTCGTACACCTCTTCGATAGTGCCTTTATCTTCACCTACTGCAACAGCAAGTGTGCCGAGACCTACCGGGCCTCCTTTATAGTTTTCGATGATCGCCTTCAGAATTCGCACATCCATTTCGTCCAGGCCATTTTCATCCACATCCAGTGCGTTGAGTGCTTTATCGGCAATCTTATCGTCGATGGAGGTCATCCCCTCTACCTGGGCAAAATCGCGGGTTCTTCGAAGCAGTTTATTTACGATTCGGGGAGTGCCCCTGCTGCGTCTTGCAATTTCGAACGCACCCTTTTCAGTAATGCCGAAATCGAGGATATGAGCTGTTCTCAAAGCGATTCGCTGCAATAGTTCAGCGTCGTAATAGTCGAGCCGCATGTCGATACCAAACCGGGCACGCAAAGGTGCCGTCAATAGCCCTTTCCTTGTAGTTGCTCCCACCAGGGTAAAGTGGTTCAGGTCTATCTGAACGCTTCTTGCATTGGGGCCGGAATCGATCACAATATCCAGTTTATAATCTTCCATAGCCGAGTAGAGATACTCCTCAACCACCGGGTTTAGCCTGTGAATCTCATCAATAAAAAGTACGTCCCCCATTTCTAGGTTCGTGAGCAAACCGGCAAGGTCTCCCGGCTTTTCGAGTACGGGTCCGGTAGTAGGCTTTATCTGAACGCCCATTTCCCTTGCTATAATGTATGCTAGCGTAGTTTTCCCAAGTCCGGGAGGGCCCGACAGTATGACGTGATCCAAAGCCTCGTTACGCTTTTTTGCAGCTTGCACAAAAATAGACAGGTTCTTTATAACCTTCTGCTGCCCCACAAATTCTTGCAAAGAAGACGGGCGAAGCGTTTCGTCCTGTGCATGCTGCTTATCTTCGGGATCTAAAAGAGGATTTTGCAAATCAATAAAACTAAAATTGTTAAAACTAACTTTACGTTATAATAGTTAACTTAAATATTAAAATCAGACCTTTAAAGACAGACAACATCCATGCAGACTGAAAATTTAAAGCTTTTTGGCAAAGAGTATTTCGAAAATTATGAAATCAGCTGGCTTAAGTTTAACGAGCGGGTACTTGCCGAAGCAGAAAGAGAAGATTTACCCCTTCTTGAACGTGTAAAATTTATTTCAATCGTTTGCTCTAACCTTGATGAATTTTTCCAAAAAAGAGTTGGAGGTCTTAAGAGGCAATATCATGCGGGTGTTACAGACCTAACGATTGACGGGCGAAGACCTGAACAGCAGCTCAAGGAAATTCGAAAAAATGTGAAAAAAATTATTAAACGATATCGCAGCTGCTATTTAACAGAACTGATACCGGCCCTCGACAAACAAGGGGTTCATATCAAACATTATGATCAACTAAGTGATGAATTAAAAGAGAAGGCCGACGACTATTTCCAAAAGCAGGTATACCCGATTATTACTCCTCTGGCCGTAGATGAAGCTCATCCGTTTCCATTTATTTCGAGCAAAAGTCGCTCAATTGCCGTCAAACTCAAGAATAGAAAAAATGGTGAAACGCTTTTTGCAAGAATAAAAATTCCTGCCAACCGGCCTCGATGGATTGAACTGGATCAAAAAAAGCAGTCTATAACACTGCTCTCCGTGAAAGATCTTATCGTAGAAAAAATTGAACGGTTTTTTCCAGGAATGGATGTTCTTTCGGCACACGTTTTCCGGGTAACCAGAAACGCAGATATTGAGCGCAGAGAAGAAGAGGCTGATGACCTTCTTGAAATGATTGAAGAGGAGCTGCGTGAGCGACGTTTTGCAGATATAGTACGGCTCGAAATTGATAAGCACATGCCCGCTGATGTTAAAAACTATATTTATGATCATCTCAATATCAATCTGAATGATGTTTTTGAGATGGAAGGGCCTATCGGGTTAGCCGACTGTATGGAGCTTACCGGAATTAAAGGTTTCAGCCACCTGAAAGAGGAGTCATGGACCCCGGTTCTTCATCCCGTCTTCAGGCACGCGGTGGAAGAAGAAACCCCGAGCGTATTCAAAGTGATACGCAATGGTGACTTTATTGTGCACCATCCCTATCACAGCTTCGAAACGTCAACCCAGCGGTTTGTGGAAGAAGCGGCGACCGACCCCAAAGTACTTGCCATTAAACAGACTCTTTACCGAACATCAAGCGACTCCCCTCTCATGCATGCCCTTATCAGAGCTGCAGAGGCCAATAAACAGGTAGCAGTTCTTGTTGAATTGAAGGCCCGGTTTGATGAAGAGCGAAATATAACCTGGGCACAGCGACTAGAAAAAGCCGGCGTTCATGTTTCGTACGGTATAGCCGGACTTAAAATACATACTAAACTGACGATTGTAGTACGTGAAGAGAGAGACGGCTTACGCCGCTACGTACATATTGGAACGGGGAACTATCATCCCGATACAGCACAGCTTTACGAAGATCTCGGATATTTTACATGCCGTGAGGAGCTCGCTTCAGACGTATCCGATATTTTTAATCTGCTCACCGGTTACGCTCCCGATCAAACGTTTCAAAAAGCGTTTGTGGCACCTAACCATCTCAGAAACAATATCACAAAACTGATACTTACAGAAACCGAAGGTGCCAAAAACGGAAAAAAGGGCCGTATTATTGCAAAAATGAACAGTCTTGAAGATCCGCAGATTATCGAAAAGCTATATGAAGCGTCTCAGGCAGGTGTTAAGATCGACTTGATTGTCAGAGGAGTGTGCAGGCTTATACCTGGCAAAAAAGGACTCAGCGAAAATATACATGTTCATTCCGTTATCGGGCGTTTTCTCGAACACTCCCGCTGTTACTATTTCTATCACGGAGGCGAAGAGAAGTACTACATTGGGTCGGCAGACTGGATGCACAGAAATCTGGACGCCAGGGTCGAAACACTCGCTCCTATTGAAGATCCTGATTTAAAAACGTATCTGAAATTTATGTTTAACCTTTACCTGAAAGACGGCAAGCAGCGATGGATCCTCCAGTCGAATGGGGTATATAAACGAATCAAAAATCGAAAGGGAACAGATCCGTTGGGGGTTCAGCAGCATTTAATGGAACACACAAAGGCGTTCAAATCGCCCATTCCAAGAGCAAAATAGAAGCCTGTCTTAAGGCGTTTGCATCTTACCCGGTGATGTACCGATTAGCTCGGTGTCAATTTCATTCAGTAACGCAAGCGCGGGTTTCTGGAAACGCCCGTTCATCCCGTATGCGTTGTGAACGGCTTCTCGTGCCTCGGCAATCTCACCTGTATTTAATAGAGCATTGCCGTATAGCCACCAACCCTTTTCGGTGAATGATTCGCGAACCGTTTCGAGGCGGATCACCCGCTCGAAATGGCTTTTCGCTTCTTCATACTCTCCGTTATTGTACAGTAAAATGCCGATGTTTAGCTCTGTCCGCACAAGCTGTCGATCATTCAGCTCTCCGTTTAGCAGCTCACTGAATGTTTTGATAGCCAGCTCAATGCTGTCGTTGTAGGCCGCGGCAATGGCACTGTTTATATGCAGATCAACTTCAAGGATCTCTTCACCATCCGATCTGTACATGTCGCTGCCAACCATCTCATCGAGTTCAATTTGGGTCAGTGCCAGTTGGCTTGCGTCTGCGGTTGGTTGCGGGATAGAAAAAAACTGAAGACCAATTGCAAAAATCAACGCGGCCGCCGCCGCATAAGCCCAAACTTTGTAAGATGGGTCTTGCAGCCTGGGCTCCTCTACCCGGTCTATCTTAAAGCTCTCGGGAATTTCCCTTTTTTTAATCATATCCTGTATCTGAACCTGGGTTTCGAAGTAGTGAAACATATCAGGGTATTTTAGGAATTCGATCCAAAGGGCTTCAATTTCATTTTGCGACAGCCTTCCTTTAATATAGCTGTCTATATTTTCTAATAGCTCAATTTTTTTAGCTTTGTCCATTACCTGTTATTTATTCTTCTATAGGTAGTCCTCTCAAATCAAAAAAGACCTCTCGGTAGTATGAACCCGATTTTTCAAATCCCTTACAAAATTTTTTAATTTTTTTTTTGATAAGAGAGTTCTGTGTCAGAATAGAGATCGTATGCAATCTTCCAATTCATTGGTAGCTCTGTGTTTACGGGCCCATGCGTTACTAATCGAAATGTCAAATCGTTCAGCAATATCTTTCGTTTCGGCATCAGGATTGGCAAATGAGAATTCCATCAATGATCTGTAGTGATCTCTCAGCCGGTCCATACATTTTCTCAGAATAGTTTTTTTCTCCTCATTTACTAGGTTCTCTATTTGATCGGCCTCCGAAACCTGAAGGTCTTTAAAATCATCAAGGGATTCGTAACTCCCATATTTATTCAAAATTTTAAAATATGAATGCCTGGCACCGGTCAACATATACGATAGAAGTGCAGACGGTTTTGCAATCTCACCATTCTGTATTTTTGGAAATACATATTCAAACATACGCTGAACCGCGTCTTCTGCATCTTCTTTAGATGCGTTCAGATTCGCAACCAAATACGCTCGTATAACCGGTATAGCGTCGGCACAACGCTGATTAACGGTTCGTTCGTCACCATTTTGCACTGCTTCAACAAGATCTGAATAGTCCATAAGCCTCCGTAATATTTTTTATTGAAATATATAAGAAGCTATTAATAGAGCAAGTAATTTTTGCGTATATAGAAGATTTTTTTGAGATAAGAACTAAATTAATGTCTCTATTTAATAATTTTTTTACTCTTAAGACTAATGTAGCTATCGCCGGCGATGATAATATGGTCGGTAACCGGGATGTTGACCATTTCTCCCGCTTTTGATATTCGTTTGGTTAGGTTTACATCTGCTGCCGACTCTTTCAGGTATCCCGAGGGGTGATTATGAACCAGTAAAATACTATTGGCCTTATTTATAATTGCCTGTCTCAATACTTCAGCCGGTTCTACTATCGTGGCCCGGCTTCCGCCCGAGCTTATTTTTTTAATTCCCGTTAACACCTTCGAATTGTTTAGGAAACCGACATAAAATACTTCATGGTTCAGATCTCTGAGTTTAGGCCGGAAGTAAGCAGCCGCCATATCGGGAGAGGTAATCAGGATTTCGTCCCCAAGCGACGCAACCTGAATGCGCCGGCTTAGCTCAAACATTGCTTCGAGAGTAATGGCTTTTACTTTGGCAATACCCGGAATCACCTTCAGGGCCTGCCAATCCTGCCTGGATAGATTGCGCAGACCCCGGAACCGGTCGAGTAGAGCACGAGACGTGTCCACTACATTCATGCCCCTGCTACCGGTTCGGAGTAAAATGGCCAGCAATTCTGCATCAGAGAGGCTGTCTGATCCATATTTCAGTAACTTTTCCCGGGGTTGCTCGTCGGGACGCATTTCCCGCACACTTCTGCCTTGATATTTTGCTGCATCAAACTCTTCCGTTTCCATCGCTTTTTATAGGTATGAACCGAAATTCGCAGATTCCTTACAGAAAAAGTTTTTACGTTTTGTTGAATGAACTGAAATTACTGGCGAAACCAGCATGAGATATCATAACGGGCACTGTGGTCTCAACAATACCGTTCAGGAAGTAATTCTCTCAAAAAAAGCTCGGTTTTTCTACTCCGGCCCGCCCATCAGCGGCTCATTTATCGCCCGGATGCTCGCGTTTGGCAGCCCCTCCGGATAGTTTTGAATACTCATCTGAAGTGCCTCAATTACAATTTTCAGGTGCATCTCCTTAGAGTTTTCGTAGAAAGTCTGTGCGTCGCCCGACAGCTTAGGCTTTCCATGAAGCGGCTTATCACTCACGCAAAGCAGCGTGGCAAAGGGTACTCTGTAACGATAACCGTTTGTGGCAACGGTTGCCGACTCCATATCGATCGCCACGCTGCGGCTGATGTGGATCTGCTCAACCGTCCTTTTTTTCATAAATTCCCAATTCCGGTTTGCCGTGGTGTATACAGTCCCAAGACGATATTGCCGGCTGTTTTTATCAAGTATTTCTTTCAGGTATACATTCAGCAGATGGTTTGGGGTAATGGGAATGTTGAGAGGAAGGTTATCATCCAAAACGCCATCATCGCGCATGAACCCGGTTGCGAGCACAAAATCACCAATATCCTGGTGATTTCGCAATCCTCCACAGTGCCCTACCATAATCATAGCGTCGGGGCGCAAAACCGCAACATGATCGGAGATCGTTTTTGCGTTCGACGGACCAACACCAATATTTACCAGCGAAAACCCTTTGTTATCGGGCAGTTTATGGTGGTAGGCCGGCATTTGGACCGGTCGGTCGGGCTTTACGCAATCGGGATAGAGGGCATTAAACACCTCCACGTGCATATCGTAATTGGTGAACAAAATATATCGCTGGAAATCCCCCGGTTTGGTTCCCGTATAGTGCTCCAGGCGGTTCAGCGAAATATCGATCCGCTCGGGACTAAACAGAAACAGCTTCTTCTTTGTAATATCCCACTCCTCTTCATCGGCATTATCGAATAGTGAGGGATCATTCATTTCAACCCTGGGACGTGATGGGACTACGTTGAGTTCTGCTCCTTTTTCGAGCAGTTTTTTCATCTCCCGCTTCAGATACCAGCGATAAGCATTCGGTACCGCGATCTCTCCGGTAATAACCGGATTATGATCCGACCAGCTCCGCTTTACCGAGAGCTTTGGGTAGTCACCATCCTCATAAATGGTTTCCATCAAATCGCACGCTTCTCCAACCCACTTCAGCAGCTCGTTTTCATTTGCGAAAGACTCTTTCGTAACTTCTAACCGTTTACTCATAAAATTATCTCTAATGTCTGATTCATTTTCATTCACAAAGCCGCTCTGGCGCACCAACAAAGATAAGAAACTTGTAGAAACTCCAATTTTTGATTTACAGGAAAAATATCTGGATGCTCCCGGTCAATCTGTCGACCACCCTTTCTATGTCCTGGGTGCCCCCGACTGGATTAACATCATTGCTCTAACAGATGACGATCCGGAAAAAATCGTGCTTGTTGAGCAGTATCGCGTCGGTATTCACGAAAGCACGCTCGAAATCCCAGGTGGAATGGTTGATAAAGATGAAGGGCCACTCGCTGCAGCAAAGCGGGAACTGAAGGAGGAGACGGGATATGAGTCGGACAACTGGGTATCGATGGGCTCAGTGAGCTCAAACCCGGCCATTCTGTCGAACCGCACTCATCTTTTTCTGGCTAAAAAATGCATTAAAACTGCAGAACAAAACACAGACGGATCAGAAGATATTGCGGTTCATATTATGGACCTGGATCATTTCCTGTCCCTCACTGCAGACGGAACGGTTCATCACGCCATTGTCGTGGCTGCTGTTGGGAAATACTTGTTACACCATAGAAAAAACAGAGGTTAAAACCACTATCACAAGCTTCAAATGTCTGCGGCGAGTCGGTTTCATCAAAAAGAATTGTGCTGATTATTACAGAATGTGTATTATAAATGTTCTGTGCGCGGCCGGCAGAGAGATGAGAACGATACTTTCGAAAAGTTGGGTTATACTGGCCAAACCTTAAACATAACCTGAGATACCATGATTGAAACCGGACAAAAAATAGATACCGATTTTAGCCTCGACATCGTGCGAAACGGTGAAGAGGAGACAGTGCCTTTCAGCGAACTGCTGAACAGACCCGCAGTTGTATCTGTATATATGAGAAATAACACCGGCGGATGCGACAAGCAGAACCGCAGCCTGGCGGAACATTCCGATTGGTTCGATGAAAAAGGATATAACCTCATTGCAGTCAGCAAAGATACCTGTGGTTCTCATAAAAATTACGCCGAAAAAATCGGCATCAACTATGTACTCTCTTCTGATCCCGATTTTGACTTTGCCAAAGCAACCGATTCCGTTGTAGAGAAAAAAATGTATGGAAAAACCTTTAATGCACCCTCGAGATCAGCATTCGTTATTGATACTGACGGAACTGTTCTGGGCATCATCAAAAAAATAAATACCAAAGCCCACGCCGAAGAGTTAAAAGAACTTATTGAATCACTATAAACCCATTTATGAAATCTTTAGTCATTGTAGAGTCCCCCACAAAAACCAAAACCATCAAGAAATATCTGCCCAGCGGATATGTTGTCGATTCATCCATGGGCCACATCCGGGACCTGCCGTCCTCGGCTAAAGAGATTCCCGCAAAGTATAAGAAGGAGTCGTGGTCGAACCTGGGCATAAACGTTGACAACCGATACGATCCGCTCTATGTTGTCCCATCCAGTAAAAAGAAGATTGTTAAAAAGCTAAAGGCTCTTTTAAAGGATTCTGACGAGCTGATTCTCGCAACGGATGAGGATCGGGAAGGGGAAGCGATTTCCTGGCACCTCACAGAACTTCTGAAGCCGGGCGTACCCGTGAAGCGGATGGTGTTTCGTGAGATAACGGAAGAGGCTATCAAGAATGCACTCGAGAATTTCCGCGACATCGACATGAACCTTGTTCATGCTCAGGAGACCCGCAGAATCATCGACCGCCTTGCAGGATACACCATTTCCCCGCTTCTCTGGAAAAAAATATCGCCGGGGCTTTCGGCCGGACGAGTACAATCCGTAGCCGTGCAGTTTTTGGTGGAGCGCGAGCGCGAGCGGATGAAATTCAGAAGCGGTACGTATTACGACCTGAAAGCCTCTCTTTCGAAAGAGAACGACAAAAACCGATTCCAGGCCGACCTTTCACATCTCGACGGCAAACGGCTCGCCAGCGGCAAAGATTTTGATGAGAATACCGGTAAGCTAAAAAAACCGGACAGCGTGGTTCTGCTTGATGCATCCAAAGCCGATGCACTCCGGGATCTGCTTCACAAGGCGCAGTGGACAGTCTCCAATATTGACGTAAAGGAGCAGAAACGAAATCCATCAGCGGCGTTTATCACATCTACCCTGCAGCAGGAAGCAAATCGTAAGTTTGGATTTTCTGCCCGCGACACCATGAGTATAGCACAGAAACTGTACGAAAACGGGTATATAACCTACATGCGTACCGACTCTGCAAACCTATCGGGCCAGGCTATTAACGCCGCCCGAAATGAGGTTGAGCAGCAATACGGTAAAGAGTATCTGTTTGAGCGGGTGCGAAACTTCGGCAAATCGAAAGGAGCACAGGAAGCTCACGAGGCAATACGCCCGGCGGGCTCAAGTTTTGTTCACCCCGAAAAAAGCGGGCTGAGCGGACGTCAGTTTAAACTTTATGACCTGATCTGGAAACGAACAATTGCAACCCAGATGGCAGAAGCCCGTCTCGAATTTACCAACGTAACCATTACGGCCGAAAAAGACGGCACTAAAGCAGATTTCAGAACAAGCGGCAAGAAAATCCTCTTTCCCGGTTTTTTCAGAGCTTATGTTGAAGGGAGTGATGATCCGGATGCGGCACTGGAAAATCAGGAAATTTTTCTTCCAAAAATGGAAAAGGGCGAATCCGCAGACATGCATGAGCTTGAATCTATTTCTCACGAAACGAAGCCACCTGCTCGCTATACCGAAGCAACCCTAGTAAAAGAGCTGGAAAAACGCGGTGTTGGCCGCCCAAGTACATACGCTTCAATTATCAGTACGATACAGGATCGGGGCTACGCCCGCAGTGAAGGCAAAACACTGATCCCATCCTACACGGCATTCGCCGTTACCGAACTGCTGGAAAATCACTTCCCGCATGTTGTTGACAGCGAGTTTACGAGTGAGCTGGAAGATAAGCTTGATCAGATTGCACAAGGCACATTTGATCCCGTTAAATATCTCGATGATTATTACAAAGGAGACGACGGTCTCAAATCACAGGTTGATGAACGCGAAGATAATATTGACCCTCAAGAGGCGAAAGTACTGAACCTGCCTATTGAAGGCCTGAACGGAAAAAAGATTTATGTTGGCCGTTATGGACCCTATGTAAAATCCGAAAACAAAGAAGGTGAGGATCTAACCACCTCTCTGCCGGCAGACCTGGATCCCGGAGAAATTACATCAGATAAATTGGATGAGCTTCTGAAAGCCGAAAAAGAGGGGCCGAAATCGGTTGGAAACCATCCCGAAACCGGTGAACCTATTTATGTTTTAAACGGCCGCTATGGCCCGTATGTACAGAGGGGTGATGTAACCGAAGATAATAAAAAACCCAAACGTGTTTCTCTGCTTAAAGGGATGAAGCCCGATGATGTGGATTTTGAAACGGCCGTAAAACTGCTCGAGCTTCCCCGTACACTTGGCAAGCATCCCGACGACGATAAAGTGGTTAAAGCCGGGATTGGCCGCTACGGACCTTTTGTGCTTCACGACGGTACATTCAAGTCTCTCAAAAAAACTGACCATGTTCTTGAAATTGACCTCGGCAGAGCCATTGAGCTTCTTAAAGAGAAGAGCAAAGGGCGGCGCGGAAGCTCTGCTATCCAGGACCTTGGAAACCATCCTGAAACGGATAAGCCCGTTAAAGTAATGGATGGCCGATACGGACCGTATATCAAATATGGAAGAAAAAACATCTCCCTTCCCAAAGGTACGGAACCTGAGAAGTTTACGATGGGAGATGCCGTTCGGCTGATTGAGGAGAAGGGAAAAAAATAGATTGAACCATCTTAATCCGGGTTTCCTCTATGTGATGGTATCCCGACTTCGATTTTGTATGTTGTGAACACGATCACCGAATATCCTTCGATTGAACTGTATGATCACGACTAAAAAAGATCTGTAGAGTTATGAAACAGCTCAGATGGACACTCTGTTTACCGGCAGTAATGATTATTTTATTGGTGAATTGTTCACCGTCAAACGGCACAGCATCCGTTAGCGAGGCTCTGGCCGATACATCATTTGCAAATGTAACCGATGTTAGCGTAAACGGTTCAGATGGCAGGTACACATTCCAGATTGAGATCTCCAGTCCCGACACCGGCTGCAATCAATATGCCGACTGGTGGGAAATCGTATCGGAAGAGGGAGATCTGATTTATCGCCGTATACTTCTTCACAGCCATGTTCATGAACAGCCGTTTACCCGCGGTGGTGGCCCAGCAGATATATCTGCCAATACTAACGTTTGGATTCGTGCACATATGAACAACAGCGGTTTCGGCGGACAGGTCCACTTCGGCTCAGCAAATAACGGTTTTGAAGCCATGGATCATCCTGAAGATTTTGCATTAAAGCTCGAAAACGAAGAACCATTGCCGGGTGATTGCGCTTATTAACAATATCATACACCCATATAGAAACCAGCCATGGAGAACCGTTTTTCTGTCGACATCCCCGAAGCGATTATTTTTGATATGGACGGCGTCATCATCGACAGTAAAGAGTTGGTAGAGTCGTTCTGGATCGAAAAATTTAACCAGTTCAATCTCGATGTACCGGTAGAGAATTTCGAAGAGAGATTCCATGGCCGACCGGCACGGCTCATCATCGATCAGGAGTTCCCGTCCCTTTCCGAAGCCGAGCGAACCGCAATGGAAGCAGAAATAAAAAAATACGACTCCTCTGTTGAGCTATTCAACTTAATCCCCGGCATCTCCTCATTTTTACAGCAGTGTAAAAGCAGACATATACCCATTGCCCTGGTTACCAGTGCCATGCCACCCAAAGTTAATGTAATGAAGAAAAGCCTCGGTTTTGATCCTGGATTTGTTACCGAGGTTACAGCCGACCGCGTTGAAAACGGCAAACCAAATCCGGAATGTTACAACCTCGCTCTGCGCGAGCTGAAAGTTGCTCCGGAAAAAGCTGTTGTTTTCGAGGATTCTGTAAGCGGTGTGCAGGCAGCTGCCGGTTCAAACGCAATCGTTATTGGAGTAAACGAGCCCCAAATGCATGCATCCCTGAAACAGAATGGCGCCTCAAACGCCATCAGAAATTTCCTGAATGTTATCATTGATTCTGAGAAATCCTCTCTTCACTTTACGTCGACTTAGGAGAACGTGCATCAGCGCATTGCGGTTATAAGGCTGAAAAAACTCAACCACAGGAAATCAGGCTTGAAAAACTCTTCTTCATCATCCTATCATCAATATCTGAAGATTATCAGATATGTAAAGCCATACAAATACAGGTTGATGGGCGCTCTGCTCGCATCTGTTGTTGCCACCCTGGTTTGGCTTGCCGTTCCGCTTGGCCTTCGGGAACTGCTCGATGCAGTATTTGAAGAGAGTAACCCTGCACTCTTAAATACGATCACGGTAGCTCTTATCATTCTATTTGTAGGTCAGGCCGGATTTGGATTCCTGGGAAGCTATACGCTCGACTGGATTGGCGAACGGATCGTTGCGGACCTCAGAAAAGAATTATATGGACACCTGAATACTCTCAGCCTGCGCTTTTTCTCCAATCAGCGCCTCGGTGAAATTACATCACGTCTAACAAACGACGTTGCCGCTATTCGGGATGCCGTAACGGGGACACTTTCTGAAGGACTTACACAGAGTATCAGCCTGGTGGGTTCTGCAGGTCTTATGGTTTACCTTAACTGGCGTTTGAGTCTAATCATTTTTATCACTGTACCGGTGATCTCTCTTGCCGTTCGATATTTCGGGCAGCTCATCAGAAAACTTTCACGCGATGTTCAGGATCGTCTGGCCGACACTACATCCGTAGCTGAAGAGGCTCTCGGCGCGATTCAGTCAGTAAAATCGTTTGCGAGGGAGCCCTACGAAATGGGCCGTTATAATACTGCCGTAGCAACTGTTTTCGACACCGCAAGAAGGAAGGCACTGTTCAGCAACCTCTTCTGGTCATCGGTATCTGTGGTTTTTATGAGCACGATGATCATCATATTCTGGTATGGCGGCAGAGAAGTTCTCGCCGGAAGGCTGAGCACCGGAGACCTTGTTGCCTTTATCTTTTTTGCATTCAATATAGGCCGGTCGATGGGAGGGATGGCTCGCATCTATACCATTTTCAGCAGTGCAGTAGGAGCTTCCGAACGTATTTTCGGATTGATGGATCAGCAGCCGGATGTTCAGGATAAACCCGGCGCTGAAGCAATCGGTGAGATAAAAGGTGAGGTTTCATTTGATGAAGTTCGTTTCGGATATGAAGAAAATCGCCCCGTTTTAAAAGGAATCACATTTACCTGCAGGCCGGGAGATATTATTGCGCTTGCCGGGCCCAGCGGCGCCGGTAAAACAACTCTGTTGAACCTGATTCCCCGATTTTACGATGTTACCGAGGGCAAAATTTGTATCGACGGCGTAGATATTTCGGAGGTAACACAGGCTTCCCTCAGAAGCCATATCGCCATTGTACCTCAGCAGATACAGCTATTCGGGAGTACCGTAAAAGAAAATATTCGCTATGGCCGACTCGACGCAACCGACGATGAAATCATTGAAGCAGCCAAATTTGCTGAGGCTCATACATTCATAACAGCTCATCCCGATGGTTATGATGCAAAAATTGGAGAAAAGGGAATTAAGCTAAGCGGCGGCCAGCGCCAGCGTATCGCTATTGCACGTGCCATACTAAAAAGGCCTGATATACTGCTTCTGGATGAAGCCACCTCCTCTCTCGATTCGGAATCGGAAGCCGCCGTACAGCTGGCACTCGACCACCTGATGGCTCAATGCACAACCTTTGTGATTGCGCACCGGCTCTCCACCATCAGAAATGCCACTACCATACTGGTTATGGAAGAGGGTCAGATTGTTGAGCAGGGAAACCATAACGAACTAATACAGAAAAAGGGGCTTTATCAAAGGCTTCACCAGATACAGTTTCATAAGTGATCTTCAACCATACCACAAATAATCGCTTTGACCTCCTGAGGTTTTAGAATAAAAGCATTAATTTACTTTACGATATCTGCACTATATTCCATGATATATGCAACGAAAATCCGAA
>Ga0102932_1000414_pt1 | contig 21295 bp, 24 predicted proteins | sample SalPonR1_C_D2_MG_FD_78212 | JGI IMG/M metagenome (GOLD analysis project Ga0102932, IMG submission 78212) | Salt pond soil microbial communities from South San Francisco under conditions of wetland restoration - Salt Pond MetaG R1_C_D2_MG | ecosystem: Environmental > Aquatic > Marine > Intertidal...
TATAAATGATTTCTAATGATAGAATATGTACTATGTATATATCGTTTATAAATGATTTCTAATGATACAATATGTACTATGTATATATCGTTTATAAATGATTTCTAATGATACAATATGTACACAGTATATATCGTTTATAAATGATTTCTAATGATACAATATGTACAATGTATATATCGTTTATAAATGATTTCTAATGATACAATATGTACAATGTATATATCGTTTATAAATGATTTCTAATGATACAATATGTACACAGTATATATCGTTTATAAATGATTTCTTCTTATCCAATATCTACTAAGTACATATCGTTTATAAATGATTTCTTCTTATCCAATATCTACTAAGTACATATCGTTTATAAATGATTTCTTTTAATGTAATATATACATAGTATATATCGTTTATAAATGATTTCTAACGATACAATATGTACAAAGTATATATCGTTTGTTCTTAAAACTATATGTGTATATAGTTTTATTTAGTTTTTTTTTGTAATGAGTATTACATCAAAGATTCTTACAATACTCTAAGAGTTTGAAGAGGCTTGGACCTCTTTCCTTTGCGATGAGAGACTCAATGTTGTGATCCTTGATCTGTAACATTCGCTTGTGAGGATACTTACCATTTCTATTTGTAGTCATAGCCTGCGTCTTAGCAGACTTGAAAGCTGCAGCTAAAATCTGCTTGATTCTGATATGTTCTCTAGTATCTCCAAGATTGTTCTTTTTCTTAATGGATTGAATATAAGATACTAGATTGGTCCTTTCACGAGTAAACCTAGACATATAACTAGAAACCTCCTTTTGCATATGAAGAGGAGAAGCGATAATGTAACACAACCAATTGTTGCGAACTCTTCTAGTAGGTCTAGCATATGTCTCGGTCTCATCTTGTCCGTAGGGCCAAGTAATCAAGTATTGATCGTTGTTTAGCTGATTCTTAATGTCTGTTTCGCGAATATTCTCGAGGAAAGGGAAATATCTTCCATATGACGAATTGTCCTTGTGCTTGATTATGTCCTCCGCTCCCTTGTTAACACTTTCAACGAACGATTTCCAAATATCCATAGTGTTATTTCTCATTTCGTGTCTCCAATCATAAGCGCTAGAGTGAATTCGTAAGTTGTGCTTCTTTCCACTTTCATCCATATAAGAACACACGACAAATTCTCCAGATCCCAATCTGTTATCAAATTGGTGAACATAAGAATGTTGTACAGGCCAATAACCCTGAGATAGAAAGTCGTTAATCTCGTTTATGTCCGTGAGTTCTCGATCTCTAACAATAAAAGGTTGAGGAGTATCAACATCAAAATTCTCGATAGTATCTACTTCTCCCAACTTGGTGTCTACACTGTACTTGTTAGTGTCGAAAGGTGGATTCTCGGGATCCCACATTTGGTCGTATCCTAAATACACAAGAAAACCCTTAGTAATAGGAAATCTGGTTGCGACCACTAAATCCTTATGGCAAACGATAAATTTGTGACAATATGGAGAGAAATCTCCTTCTCCAAAGAGATCACTTGGACCTCCCAAAGAGTCATACATTTCGCTAAACGTTAGACGCTGAGGACCCCAAAAAGCTTTCTCTCCGTTAATTTTCTTGTGAGTACTTCTGTACTCCTTACCATTGCACTTGTAGACTCTTAGAATGGCTCCATCCACACCTCGCGTAAATTTGGTGGTATCGAGATTCAAAGAATGTTGAAATCCATCATTGTCGTAGAAAGAAACATTTCTTTCAGACACATTGAACTTCTCCTTAATAACAGAAGGAGTATATCCGACAGAAGTCGAAACAACAGTATCAATATTGGTCGATACTATCGTTCCTCTAACATTCAGATGGTCTTCCGATTCCGAAGAATAGATGTCGTAATGAGCAAGATAAAGACCTTCATCTTCAATCTGGTCCATCACTTTCCAACCATCATTGTTCTCAATTCCGATAATAGATGAGATGTTTTGCTTAGTATTCATTTTTAATATAAATTCTTATTACTGATTACGAGTAATCCTTTATACTTATGTCATTTATGAGAGAAGTCTTAAAACAGCTAAAAGTTGTTTTATTTTATGATGTTAATATGAAGTTTTAAAAATACAATTTCTGTATTACACAATGTTTGATACTATACTGTTTCAATCTCCTCAAAAAGGTAAATTTTGTTTGATAACAAGAAAGTATTTCTGTATGGTTTTTATAACTATTATTAATCCAAAAAGTGTAAAGTTGGTAAAGTACATCTTCGTCTATTTTCGAACATTTAGATGCTGGATGTATATTTGTAATGAAAAGTAGCGTTTCTATATCCTCCACACTTAACCCTGAGAAAATTCTTTCGTCCGAAAGAACAAAACCTATTTCCTTGTATATAAAAAGTTTATTCTTAAATTCTTCAAAACTGTAAAGAAACAGTTTATCCGCTTGAATAGTATCAAATATAGGTATTTTTCTATCAGAGACTAACGAATGTTCGGAAATTTCCAAATTCATATATTGTAAATACAAATCGGAAGATTCCTTTTTCGAAGGTCTGAACCGAAAATTTACATACTCTTCTATAACTTTTCTAAAGGCTTGAGTATATTGATTTAGATTAAACGTTATTCTAAAGCGACCATTTTGAAGTATTACGAATACATAGATTCCGTATTCTCTAACTTCTGTCACCTTTAATGGTAGAAGTCTTCTCAAATCATTGTATACTTTATGACTTTCACCGTCAAGTAAATAATGAAATGTGTGTTCTTCCGGAATGGAAAAATATGTAAGATTCGTACCCACCAATTCTCTGAAATCCGCCATTTATATATGAATGTGAACACATTCACATATATTCTTTAGTATGTCATTATTACATGTAATAGCTTAAGTTACTAAAAGCTTCTTCTTTTACATTTTCTCTATCATATAATTTGAAAGCTCGATTCAACATATCATTTGTTATCGTCTCAAGATATTCATGAGTTCGTTTAGTATACTTTTCGTTTATTATGTCTTCAAATATACTATTTGTACTTTGAAGTTTACACTGATACACAAGTCTTTTAGTATCTCCTCCATGATGAGGAAATGAATTTTTCTTCTTTTCAAAGAATTGTCTTATGTTTACTCTATCATCTAATTTCATATTGTTATGTTTCAATTGAAGTAGAAATATATCACACAATTCATCAGAAGAATAATCTTCCATTACAAAATTCCATTGGAATCTTCTCTTCAATCCAGGCTGAGCTTTGAATACAGTTTCTTCTAAAAGGTTCTTGTACCCTACGAATATAACTATAATGCTATCAAAATGTGTACTCAGATATTCGTTAATAGTCGTTAAAGCCTCCATTCCAAATGAATCATCTCCTTTAGAACAGTTATAAAGAGAATACGCTTCGTCCACAAGTAACACGTTTCCACTGTTATCGTCTAGAAGCTTTTTAGTTTTTATAGATGTATGACCAACATACTTAGCTACAAAATCCTGTCTAGTAACAATTTTTACGTCTGTTGTATGTTTTGGCTTCTTTTGTGAATTTATCAATTTAGACATATCCATGATAGTAAATATGTGATTGATGTTTTCGAAAAATACCTTTTCTCTTCTATAATTCCCAAATTTGTTGCTATCTCTTAGTTTATTAAGTGAGTGTTTTACATAATCTATCTTGGGTTGCATATCTTCGTGAAGAGCTTTTACCATTTGTTCGTTATATCTTGATCTTAAATTTTCCAATTCTCGACATTTATCAAATGTTCCATCATCTTCAGTTATAGAAGACCTTTTCTTAATTATCTTCATGGAATTCCAAAGCTTTGCCAACCTGGTAGCTAATTCCGTCTTTCCTATACCAGGAGGCCCACTTATAATCGTATGAAGCATAAAATTGGATCTGTTACTATTACTTACTCTATTGCATACATATTCTTTCAATTGTAATGCTACTGTTTCTTTAACGTTTTTCATTCCGATCATTTCTTCTATTTCTCCAACCGATGAAATGATTCCATTTATATCTACATTCTGTATTAGGTCTCTATCATATAAATTACGCATATGATAACATATCTCAGACAATTTCATTTTAGTCTAATTTGCTATTTTTAACTCATCTTTTTTATTAATTCTATTAAAAAATGGCTGATAATGGTAATTCCACTATTATGATTGAAGATGAAGGAAATGTTGTTTTGAAGAAACCACGTGATGGGGTTCTTTTTCCAATAGATCCTAATGAAGATTTTTATAAAAGAGAAAATAGCTCCATAAAAAGTTTTGAAGACATAAAAAAATCTCTAAAAGACGCTTTTGCAGATGTTGATTTCGTATATGAAGAACATCTATTTGATGCAAAATATGTTTTATTTGAAAGAGACGATAACAAAGAATTAAAAGTTAGAAAGGACGCAGTACGTTTTACAATAGGAAACGTCGAAGAAGAAAGTCTTCCAGATAAAGAATATTTTCTATCTGTTAGAGTAGTTATTCCAAAACGTTCTACCGTAAACTCCATAAAACCTACCGAAGCTCTTTACAATACAGAAGGTCTAGTGGTAGGAGTTCTACCAATAGTTACCGAAAAGGGAACTTCTACTACTAATACAATACTTACAAAGCAACCTTATTTTGATAAAGTACTTTCAATTATTCAAGAAGAAAATCCAAATTTCACTGAGATGGAGCTTGTCGATTGTCACATCAAAGACAGCACGATAAAATACGATGGAAGGTTTGTAAAGAATGTTGAGTATGAAACCATCACAAAAGGTGCAAAAGTAGATAGTGATAAAATGTGTCTTTTCTACGAATTTGCTGGAGACCATCCTAATACAGGTATAAACAAGAATTATGTTCTTGAAGATCTGAAAAAAATATTGAGGATTAGTAAGTTAAGAATATAACAAAAGATATTATTTATACTTCTATAGAATTTTTGTTAAATTAGATAAGAACATAGAGAGAATCCTATCTAGCTAAATGACATAAAAAAATTCATATATGTTATATTAACATATACTCACGTATATATTCGTTCTACAATGAAATATAATTATCTTACTTGTAAACAACTTCGTTCTATCTTGAGAGAAAAAGGAATCAAACCAAGAAATGCGAATAGAGAGGAGCTCATAAAATTGCTTTTAGAATTTCATAAAACCGGAAAGATACCTCTAAGGGACCATAAAATATCTGATCTAAGACATGAAGCCTCTAAAAGAGGCATAATATTCAATGCTAAAGATAGAAAACAAGACCTTATTGATAAAATTTTAGCTAATGATGATAAAGAATACGAAGAAAAATTAGAAGATGAACACGAAGAAATATCGAGTTGTTCAATATGTTTAGAAGACATGTCTTCTACTGAATATGTAACAAACTGTAATCACTCATATCACTACGATTGCATCGAGAAAATTCGTAAATGTGTTTGCCCAATCTGTAGATCCCCTCTTACTAATCTACCCAAGAAAGTTAAATTGAAAATTTCAATAGCTGAAAGTATAGATATTAGAGATAGAGAAGAAGAAAATAGAATAGCAGCTCAGAATTACTATATGAATCAAATAGTAGTTTCAGGAAGACAATATAGAAACGAAACAGAAGAACAACATAGTTTACCATCTCAGAATTTTCAACATTATACGAATACGTATGTAACAATGCAGGATCTACAACGTTCTATACAGCGATTAAACAATCTAATAATCAGATCGTAAGAAAATCTTCACTCCTCAATATAAAAAAAATATATACACTTATGCATATATTACATCAAAAGAAATATTATTTGTATATACATTACATTAAAGAAAACTCACAATCATATTAAAAGAAACTATTACATAACAAGAAATCATTTTATAAACAAAATAGTATATAGAAAAATAAACATCTATAAACGATGTTTATGTATATGAGTGATTTATGGAATGTTCTTTCGTCCATAACGTATGGATACGAAGGAGAAAAATATGAAGATACTGGGTGGGATTGGGTGAGAGATCCTGTAATAGAATATATCGATAAAAACAACGAGAAAAATATACGAAAGGAGATAGAATCTATAAACAACAGAGGAGACGGAATACGTGTCAGAAACATTATAAGAGCTATATGTCAAAGTGCTCTATGTAAAGAATCACACAAAACTAGAGTTTTGATACAAAATGTTTATCTAACACCTGATATGTTATCTTCTATAGTAAGACAAGTAATCAATGAAAAAGGTGAAAAATGGAAAGATTGTATTTCAAGAAGTTTCAACATAGATATAAAGTGGGAGAGCAGTCAATACGAGAAGAATTTATATGGACAAATGATATCATTAGCAAGTTGCGCATCTAATACATGCACTTCTAATGGTCTAACAGAAAGAGAGTTATGTGACATCGTTTGGTCTATATTTCTATCTTTGAAAGCTACTATATCTATAGAATTATGTAGAAGATTAACAAAGAAAGAAATGATTATGATATCTCACATAGTATGTGAGTGTGTTCCGTCTTATCTAAATCTGTATATACAAACAGTTGAAAATGTGAAAAACACAATAGATAAACAAGGAATTTTACCCAAAAAGTGGCAAAAAGAGAAACAATTAAACGATATAAAGATAAAAACTATGAAAGAGAATAGAGAAATAGAGCATTCATACTTAGAAGGACCGTCTATTAATTTCACAACTATACACTTAACAAAATTCGAAATGAATCGTAGAAGAAATGTAATAGAGAAAATGCTCAACTCTAAATCTAGAAAAAATAAATCTATCGTAGAACATGTAGAAGTTAAAGATTTTGAATCAAATAAAGAAAAGATAGAACGATTCTTTTGTACTAAAATGATTAATACACGCTAACAAATGTTTAACGTGTAATCGTTTAATCGATAGTTTAGAAGATCTTACAAAATACGTATAAAGGTCGTTGTATATACAAATTATATTTGTATATTAGTTTATATTAGAGACGATATATACTTTGTACATATTGTATCATAAGAAATGAAATATATACCATATTTAAAAAATCTTGTAATATGATTTTTAATAAACTATAGATTCGTAAGGTCATTGAGTCTATCAAGGATCCAACTACTAAATTGCTAATTGAATCCTTTCTCAAAAACAACTAAACAGATTATATACTATGAAACCTATTAAAAAACAATAAAACTTTATTGTTTTTCTAGTTCTACATTAGAAACTAACAACTTTATGTAGAAATTTGACATTAAAAAAGTAATAATAATAAATAACATCTATTATGTATACAACAATGGATTCCAACTCTGCATTTACTAATGAGCTTATTTCTTTGATCTCAAAGCATTTTGACGTAAAAACTTCCAAGGATGATAAGCCGAAAGACTTAGAGGCTGTAAAGCAGTATGGATACACTATTCGGCATATCAAGAACTCAACTCCTGAAATGCGCCTAGAGGCTGTAAAGCAAGACGGATACGCTATTGAGTATATCGAGGACCCAACTCCTGAAATGTGCCTAGAGGCTGTAAAGCAGTCTGGATACTCTATTAGGTTTATCCAGGACCCAACTCCTGAAATGCATCTAGAGGCTGTAAAGCAAAACGGATACGCTATTCAGTATATCAAGGACCCAACTCCTGAAATATGCCTAGAGGCTGTAAAGCATTCTGGATACACTATTCAGTATATCAAGGACCCAACTCCTGAAATATGCCTAGAGGCTGTAAAGGAGAATGGATACGCTATTCAGTATATCAAGGACCCAACTCCTGAAATATGCCTAGAGGCTGTAAAGCAAAACGGATACGCTATTCAGTATATCAAGGACCCAACTCCTGAAATATGCCTAGAGGCTGTAAAGGAGAATGGATACGCTATTGAGTATATCAAGGACCCAACTCCTGAAATATGTCTAAAGGCTCTAAAAAAGAATAAATACGCTCTTCAACAACTCCTGAAATGTGCCTAGAGGCTGTTAAGGAGAATGAACGTGCTATTGATCATATCACTCTTGAAATGTTTCTAAAGGCTGTTAAGAAGGATAGATGCGCTCAGTTTATCAAGGACCCAACTACTAAATTGCTAATTGAATCCTTACTCAAAAACAATTAAACGGCATACATTACGAAACCTATTAAAATAAAAAAAAAACAATAAAGTTTATTGTTTTTCTAGTTCTACATTAGATGTTATAATTCTGAGGTTCTAGAAGATGCCAAAAAAATCACAAACTCTACTGAAGACAACAAGAGTAATAGTGAGAAAATGTATCTATATGATGTAAACTGTGATGGAAATGTTCTTCAGTATATTAAAGACTCAAGTACTCAAATATTTTGATGAGAAGTCTCATCATACGTCCGTAGAAAGGGAAAACAATAAATTATTTATTGTTTTTTTAATAGGTAAAGTCGGTTATTTTAGAGAATTGTATACAGAAGTCAAAAGAAAAGAAAGAGCATCGTATACCTCATTCGCAGATAGTACAGTCTTGAAGGCGATTTCGGATATGATGTTATCAATTGTTGTGTAAGGATTTCGAGATACGATTTCTCTGTAGTATGTCTCTACGATGCGAACAATTTCAACACTACTAAAGACCTTATGTACTTGAATTCCTCTTCTCATACATTCCAAAGTTACATCAAATCCTGTTCTCTTCGACATTTTCAATACACATTCTAGACCATCGAAGTCTTTTCTTTGAAGAATTTTGATAACTGGTTTGTTTTCAGAGGCAGTAGGGGCTGTTCTGTTAGGAAGAAAGTCTCCTAGTGTAGTAGTGACATGTCTTTTTCCTTTTCTCTCAACCCTCTTTCCTCTCCTCCTAGAGTTCTTAACGTTCTTACTATTAGTAGACATATTTATCTGTAGTTATATCGTATAAAAATATTGAATATGTCAATTTTGCACGACACTTAATTGTTATAAGAAAGCATTGTTTCATAAAGTACTACTTGGTATTGATTGTAAATTCTTACACACAATTTATCTTCTATTTCTAATATTCTAACAAAAACGCTGTCTATGACTTTTATGAAAGGTTTTCGAAGTTTGTCTAAGAGTTTAACAGGTTTATGAGGATTGGGAAAGGTCATACTAGACATTCGTGTAGTAAATTTCAATCCTCTTTCAAAAGTATTATCTACAATGTGAGGAAAGTCATTATTTTCATCGTATCTTTCTAATTCGGTAAATTTAGTAAACTGTTTACCTTTACCATGTTTAACACAATTTAAGCCAGAAGATATTATTTCTGTTACATTTCCAAGCGTTACTCCATAACGATCTGAAACGTCATATATAGATGCCCTACAACATTTTGAATCACCACACAGAAATATAGCTTTTCGAATAGGGTTCCCTAGTCTATTTTTTCCAAGTACTATCTCTAAGAGTTTTCTTTGTTGAACTGGATATCCGGACCATTTATCTTGACCTGGATGAGAGACAACCGGAACACTAGATACTATAAACTTATACTTATCGGCTTTTTCCGAATCTCTTATCCAATGTTTAAACGCTTTAAGTTGAGTATTAGATACCATTCTTCTGTTGTTAGACAGTTCCTCTCTTTCTGTTCTTGTATCGAATACAAAGAAATGGGAATTATTTCTTTCAAAAGTGTAATATAAAGGTTCCGATATGGAATGTATCGGTCCCAAGTGATGTCTATATTCTCTATATACTTTTAAACCATTTTTAAAAGAACTAGAATGTTTGAATTTACTTATTTGACCTGCATTCTTAACATGTAAATCTCTATCATCACATATATCATAAGAAGGTATAAACGTGTGAAGATTTCTATACCATCTCATGTTATAAACCGTTCTGTTTAACCTTCTCATCTGTGATACACTTCTTTTTCTACATAAAGGTCCTAAACTATCATATACAAATTTATCTCCTAAATGTAATATAAACTGTATATTTTTTATATTTCCTATTGTTTTGAATATCTCGTCTCCCTTTTTGGTACCGAAGTTTATCGGACCAGGTATGTATCTCATAGAAGACGCAAATATAAAATCCAATGGTTCTGAAAAACTGATGTTAAATATGTGTTTTTCTACATTATTCCATACAAAGTTAGTTTTATCGAATTGATGTACAGGACTTACAGTAAAATAACCTGTTTGGTAAAAATGCGAACCTTCTGATAAGTCGGAAAAATGCATAACACATATATGGTCATGTGTTTTTACTACTCTTCTATACTGAATTTCTTCATCTAATTTGAAAACTATATATGTGTGATAAAACCTTCTACTTCGTCCTCTACTTAAAATACCTATAGAATCAGGGTTGGGTCCACCTCTTAAAATTGGACCAACTGATGAAGGATGTATGTTTATCCTCATGTTTATAGTAAGTTGAAATTAAGTTCACACATTTTGTTCTTCAAAGCTAAGACCTTCATCCATATTGAACCCGGCTGGTCCATAAGATTTAGAGTATACATTTAAATCCGTTTCATCAAGTTCATCTATTGCCCCGTCAACCATTTTATCTATTTCTTTTGTAGACATTCCTGAATTTAAACTGTTCAAAAGCCTTCTTCTTATTGAAAATATTCTCTTTGCCGAAGATCTATATTCTATACCTTGAGATCCTATTTTAAAACCTTTATGTAACAATTGAATAGCTGTTATTAAGAAACTAATAGTTGATACGATATAATTTTCTTGTGTAGCTGTTATAAAAGCTATTGAAATACTTAGAATTATCATAGACATAGTAAATATAAGATTTAAACATCTAAAGAATTTAGATTTTTTCATGTATGATTGTGATTTTTTCGTACATCTAGTTAAAGTTGTTTGAAATAGGTATTGTCTGTGTTGTTGTTCTTGAATATAATTCAGCTCTCGCTCATCCATTCTAACAATATATTAACGTTTCTTTTTGTTATTATATTAAACAAGTATTATCTTTAGAATCCTGGCTTAGCCATAAAAAGACAATAAAAATAAATAATACATACTCCACCAGATTGATTATTAAAAATGATCTATAGTATATACTATTTTGTCCAATACATTATTGTTAGTTTAGGAGTATTGGGGTTCTTTATATTGTTTAGTCGTGTATGTGAACATATCTTATATTTTCATTAGACGAAAACTACACATTAAATAAAAACATTTGAATGTTTTTATTGTTTTTTATATAGCGTTTAGAAGGCTCCTTTTGTAAGATCGATGGTCAACATATTCCTCATAGTAAATACATGTACACAATACATATTGGTGTCCTCACACAATACACTTTATCTAACAAAACTCTAAATTCTTTTCGCAACTCTCCTTGTATCGAGGAACCGTCAACATTATGTCTTTAGTAAAAGTTTCAAACATGTCTTTACGGTTACAATAAAAGAGTAGATAACTTAACGAAAAGGCTATATATTCTACACACTTCATCGTTTGATCGTCAACTTTAAAATTGTAATCTAGTAGAACAGAAGAGATAAAGTATTTTTCAAAAGATGGTAACACACTTCTAACAACAGATGGTGGTATGCTTTTCAATACATCCATACAATAATTAGCTATTAGCTTATTGTTTTGCTTATCTTTTATTTGTTTTCTTATGTAGAAACTAGACTCCATAATATAACTTCTGATGTTTTTGGAATTGTTTGAATGATATACTGGAGGGTACACTTCTATATTCGATATTTTCTTACAGATTACATAGTCAACTTCATTCTTCTCCTTGAATTTCATATAATACTCGTGAGAAGGCATCAATTTGGTAGAAACGTTTTCGAAAACCTTAACGGAAGGTTTTGACCATCCAGTAACACATCTTATGTAATCAAACTCGTCGTTTTCACGTAGAATATGAATATAATCAAAATTCTGTAAATTGCTCATAGCTTTAATGTAATCCATTTCAGTCATCTCTTCTATAGGAGAAGACTCTCTTTGACCGCTAAACAATCTACAATAATAGCTATCCCTACCGTGCAAGTATTTCTTATTTACACTGCACCACACATCATATAATTCATCGATAGAATATTCAAGCTCACTATTCTCGTTATATATCTTTCCGTCTATTTCATACCTTCCGTATTCTGGTATAGAATTATACATTAGATCAAAATTAACATTTGATATGAAACGCTCATAAGGATCTCTTAGAATAGTAAACTTGAAAGAATTAGAAGGAGCAAAATGTGAAAGTTCCCATTCTGCACATACAAAATCAACATCTTTGCAAGAATCCTGAAATTCCTCTTTGAATTTTGAATCATTCGTATAAATATCTAGCTCTCCGTTGTGACCCTCGTAAAGCGGCCAACCGGAACCGGTAGGAACCATCGGATTTCCATTGCTTTCAGGCTTATAGAAATTTACGCATTCATTTCTAGCCATTCGAACTATACTAGAGCCTCCAGTCTTATGAACATGCTGAAACCATATAATCGTCATAGTCTTTATTGTTCTATTTTGTTCTTTTATACTCGTTTAATATTTAAATATGTTATTTAAATATGGACGTTCTTGAGACAGCTCGCACTCTAGATATATTAGAAGTCAAAACAAAATACGATAAGCATTATTCTTTGATAGTATCAGATGAAATGTTTGAAAGAAAGATGAGAAAAGGTCTTTATGTGTGGGACTTAACTTCATCCGAACTAGCAATTCCTATGAAAGCTTCTCAGTTGAGACTTCTAAAACCTTATGTAATGGCTCATCTGAACGACTATTCAAAAGTAACTCTTCATGTAATTCAAAACAATCCTACGAAAAAAAGAATACAAGAAACCGATAGAATGTTTGAATTTAGATTGAAAATAATAAAAGAAATTCTCCAAGAGGAATTTGAGAAATGCTTTGACTGTAGGTCTGTATTTAATGGATACTATTTGTTATCATTTGTATATAATCCTATCAAAGAAACATCTCCTATAAGATCTTTCATAAATGATGAGGAGAAAATATACTCAAGTGTAGAAAAAGCATATCCTGAACATGAATCTCTTCCTCTTTTGAGAGAATTCGATACAAGTATTATTGAAAACGTATTTGTTAAGAGTGGAATGTTATATGAGTATAACGAATTCAATATGAGATCTCTGTTTCAAGAGTGTATAATTATTAAAGACGATAATCTCAGGAAACCTACGGAAGGTCTATGGAATTCTAGAACAAAACATTAAAGAATCTAAAAATATCTATTGTAAAAACTATATGTGTATAGTTTTTTTTATAAGTTTGTTTATTCTTCTGTACAGTTAAAGTCTGTATGCAACATTTGAGGTATATCAAGTAAAGATAAGGAATTCGTAATTCGATTACCCTCTACATGTAAAGTCTCCGCATTCCAAAGATTTCGTAGAGGTTCTATTTCTACAACTTGAGTCGAAGACAAGTCAAGACTTTTCGAGAAAGTTACTTCTTCCAACACAGACATGTTATTACAAAGAATGCCTGAAAGAGTCGACTCGATTAAAGAGTGCGCATCCTCGCATTCTGAGTGCTCCTGAATGAATTTAATATTGAGATTCTCCATAATGTAATAGTATGTATTCTATATGTAATAGTATGTACTCTATATGTATACGTTTATTTTTATTCTCATTTTACCTCTATAGTACACATCTCATGTAAAAAATGATAATAAAGGTAAAAAATATAAAACACTAACAAAATTAGTTTACAATGACTTGGGATGATAACGAAAGAGCTACTGCTCGTGAGGTAATTAATGAAAGAACATCACAATCACTTAATAAGTATTTTATCATGAATGACTATTCTGGAGTTATCAGAATCTTTAGAAAATACAGAAATATTTACAACGACAAATACATATGGTCTGAGATATCTGACAGATTCTTGAGAGACACTACAACTTTTGAAATTCTTGAGGCTCTGAATCTGTCTTACGATCAGAATTCTATGGAACAAGCACTGAAAAAGTTCTGTATTAGTGGAAGGTTAGAATCTATCAAATATATTTTACAGAAATACGACCTAAAGAATACAGAATGGTCTCGCCGAGAGGTTTTACTTTCTATTTCAAACTCTATCAATATCTTCTTTGATGTAGACGATGTACTTACGAAATATTCCACTACTCGTATTGATGGTGTCTTAATAAATGATGATACGAAAAACAAGGCTTTTGAGTGTTTGAATTTTCTTAAATTAGCTATTTCTGAAGATTACTGAACACTTCCTAATCTACATACAGTAAAAACTTACAAAATACAATATATTTTATTGTATTCTTATACTAGAGCATATCAAATACCTCTTCCCTTTTGCTAATATCAAATCTGTCTAACATGTTGTAATGTCTTCTACACACAGCAGTGTATTTATCGTGTCCTCCGATTAAAGTTTCTCCCTTGTCTCCACCCATTCTATATGTAAAAGGTGCTATGTTCATCAGTTTAGTTTTTCTATTAATTATTTTATTGTTATCGTTCTCAAGTCCCATTAAACAACATTTACAATATGCATGTAATTGCTCACTTTCATCCGCTTTGGATAGTAGAGACAAAATGTCTCCAAAAGGTTCCATTTTATAGTTAGCCGATAGACCAGAAACAATTACAGTTTTGTTTTGTGATAGCCATTCTGGTACTGTAACTGCTAAATCTTGAAAGAAATGAGACTCGTCTATACCCACGACATCATAAGAGTCTACATCTATCTTGTTTAAAACGTTTGCTTTCTTTTGATGTATTAACTTTGGAATATGAATATCTTTGCTACTATTAGTAGAAAATATCTTGGTACTTCTAGTATCTAAAGTATGGTTAATATAACAACATTTCATACCTAAATCAAACAATTCTACCACTCTTTGTAAACATTTTAACGTTTTACCAGAAAACATAGGGCCATAGTAAACGATAAGATATCCATTGGTGCAGTTCATTTATATAAAGCGTCGAATAGATCATTCAATGTCATTTAAATTGATATAGTATATGTAAATACGCAATTGAAAATAAAATCGGTATGAGTTCGATAACAATAAACGCTAAGTTTCAGCTTAAAGGTGTAAATGTTGAAGATGTAAAGACGAAATATTGCGATGGAGAATACAAAAGTTTGAACAGTATTCAAAAGATCGATTCGTTTGATACCGAACCTATGCAGTCTTCTAAAAGTCGTAAAGAAGACAAAAATGATCACTCGTTAACAGTTCTTATGGCAGAAAAGATTAAAATTGTTAACAATGGAAAGACTATTACTCGTTGCGACTATTGTAGAGATGAGATAAAAGGTGTAAATATAGGACTCCCTGTTAAGAGTTCTTACGATCCTGTATCAAAGATAACCACATTCACTTGTACCGGAAGTACTGGACACTTTGAATGTTCAAAGGCTATGATTCGAAAGTATAAGAATTCAATTATGTATGAAAATTCTGAAAATCTACTTTACGTAATGTTTAATATATGCTATCCTAATTCAGAGATGAAATTGTGTAGAGAATGGTATCTGCACGAAAATTGGGGTGGTGTTTTAACTTCTGAAGAATTTCACAGTAGCGATCACGTGTATTATGACACTGGTATGTTTAAGATCGAGCAAGGAGTAAATCGATACATTGAAGGAAAATGAGTCTCAAGTGTTCACTTATTACTTCTACCGCTCAAGCTCCAAAGGCAGCTCATCAACACGATGCAGGATATGATATCTATTCGGATGAAGAATGCGTGATTCCTTCAAATTCTAAGTATCTGGTATCCACAGGTATTAGAATGGCAATTCCTCTAGGTTATTATGGAAGAATTGCTCCAAGATCTTCTCTTGCGTACAAACATTTCATCGGAATTGGAGGAGGCGTGATAGATTCTTCATACAGAGGAGAAATTAAGGTTCTTCTTTTCAATCATGGTCAAGAGGAATTTCGTGTAGAGAGAGGTATGAGAATTGCTCAGATCATTATCGAGAAATGCTTTCATGGACCCATTCTTCTATGTGATGAACTTGGTTCTACCGAGAGAGATGAGGGTGGCTTCGGTTCTACTGGAGTATAAAAAAACATAAATCTTTATGTTATTTAAACAATTTGATAAAATTAAAAGAATATTATAGAAATATAAGATGCTCATCGAAAATTTAGTAAGTAATGGAAACGAATGTACTTTTGATTTACTTTTGAGAGATAACGAAAGAATAGAAAATATTAGACAAGCTTTGTACAACGACGCAGTAATGATAGCTGCCGATAAATTACTTATATACGATAACAACACTTCGCTAAACAGTGAAGCATTGGGGAGCATCTTCGCAAACACTCCGTTTCCTCAAACTCTTGTCAGATGGAATTTAGACGAATACGTGACCGATCAACCCAAAGTAGTTACTACAAATGATTTAATTTCTGACGAATACGAACAGTATCCTTTGAGTACAATAGTAATAGCTCGCTTAGGAATAGATGATAGAATTCATCTTCAAATTACTACAAAAGAGGGAACTTCCAAAGAACACAATAAATTTGCTGCTGTAAGAGATTTCAGGTGGAGTCAAGTAAGTTCAAATATGTACAAGTGTAAATTACAAACTATGGATCACATAGAAGCTGCTAGCATAATATCACAATTTGAATAATTAATTACTATATTAAAATGTGTAAATGTTGCGACTGTGAAAATAAAAGTGATTACAATAAAGAAGTAGGATCTATTACCATTGCTATAGTAATAGCAGCTTTCACTTGGATAGTGGCTGTTTCTTGGTATGGCTTCTTAGATACTGCTTTCAAGAAACTTTACTTTTACAATACTCATATGGTAACTTCTAGATTAGTTTATGCTATTCTAATAACTGTTGTTGCTATATTTGTAATATACTTAATAGCTTACTATTTTCAAGAGTATCTTTAAAAACTATTAATTTAATAGTTTTTCGAATGTCGATAATGGGGATCGAACCCATGACCGTCGCCTCATAAGGACGCTGCTCTACCAACTGAGCTATATCGACTTTGTTACGTGTGAGTTCGTATAATATTCAAATAGGATGAAACTAAGAAAATATTATACGATGTGTTTTGAATTACCTCACATCTATTATAGATATAAATATCTTTAAACGATTTTTGTAAACTTTTTTTTTTAATCTAAGAGTCTCAATCCCATACAAACTGGATGCTGAGGTATACCTTCATCAGATAATTCTTGGTATCTATAAGTGATCTTCTTACCTATCAAATTCGATATGTTATTTGCCATTCGGCGTCTTTCTTCTAACTCTATACCCTTCATAGAACCTATATTAAATATCTTACCTGTGGGAGATTCTACTTGAAATACGACACAGCCTTCTTGTGTTCCTTTAGCTATTTCTCCATTTATTATAGTTCCCTCTTCATCACTGAAATCTTTCAGCTTATACATAGAATTACATCTTCTAGACTGATATCTTGACTCTTTCAGTTCTTTTTGCTCTTTATTTGTTAATTGCTCATTACTAATATATCTTTTCCAAGTTTCTTCACTGCATATTTTCTTTATAACTGCTCCTTCTGCCTCGTATTCATTGACAAATATGTCGTGGAATTTCACTACTTCTTCGTGAGTATTTGCCAAGAATTTGTTAACAATGCAAATTTGAGAAGAATCGTTTCCATCTTTAACAAATTCTTCAAATGCTCGAAAAAGTAATTCGTATCTCTTGTTAAATGGTAGAAATTCCGATTCAACCATATCAAATATGTGATAAACCATTGTAGAATTTAAGGAATGCTCTTCTGAAACGTTTGATAAAATGGATTGAATTTTCTGTCTACTATACTTAGAGTTCCACAGTTCTCCGTCCAATTCGCTATCTCCTGGTAAATAGGTCATAAAGACTTTCAATTGCTCTCTCAACTTACATAACCAATGATATTTCTTACCTCCTCGTGTATACAAAAGTACATTATTTTGAGATAGAAGAGACTTACATCTCCAACCATTGATTTTCATTTCTACATACACGGGCCACTGTTTGATAGAAGTTTCCTTGTATGGATATGCTAACATACAACCTGTAATAGATTTAGTTTCTAAAGAAGTAGAATAACCATCTTTGTTTCTTTTGACTAAGAATCGAGCTTTGGCTTCTAAGAACGCCTGCTCTCCATAAGATCTTCCAGAAGTATTTATTTCGATCTTATGGTCATTTATTTGTTGTCTATAGTTAAAACCTACAAAACCATGTTTCATATGTAACGTTTTATCGTGTTCTGTATAATACACACACCACATTCGAACTTTTCCGTTTTCTTTTCTATATAGAACCTCTAACATCCAATCTCCTTCTCTTACAGAATCACATATAGCTATAATTGGATAGTCGGGAATATGTGAAAATTCTTCACAATCATTATCGCCCTCTGCAATATCTTCAAAGGTCAACATTTATTCATTATATATACTAAATAAAATATATATCAATTCTATTACTTGCCTAAAACGTCTCAAAGATTTATAAATGAATGATATTCTTAAAGATGGCGATGAAACGCAAGAAAATACTATGAAGAGACCTTCTTCTCCTAGAGATTCCACATCAATATTCATAGGAGGCGAAAAGATAGATCGATCTTCAATTCGTAAAATTTCACCTCATCGTACATCTCCCGTAATAAAGAAGAAATCACCTATAATGAAACATAAAGTACTTGATCCAGAAAGGCTAAGTAGTATAGATTATGATGATATATCTTCTCCAACTCGAAATGATATGGTTTCACCTAATATGAACGATACACAAAATATAGTAAACATGTTACCTAAAAATTCACAAGAAGGCGAAGATCCTTTAGAACTATTTGAAGAGAGTGAAGGAGAAGATCAAGAATTTGATACGAAAAGCGAAGATGTAGAATCAAAAGAAGATCTAGATTCTGATGGAGAAGATGTAGAATCAAAGGAAGATCTAGATTCTGATGGAGAAGATGTAGAATCAAAGGAAGATCTAGATTCTGATGTAGAAGATGTAGAATCGGAAGAAGAAGATCTAGATTCTGATGCAGAAGATGTAGAATCGGAAGAAAAAGATCTAGATTCTGATGCAGAAGACCTAGAATTGGATGAAACGTCACAAGAAGAACCTTCTGATTCAGAAAACGAAAAGGAAAAGATTCAACCAAATCATTCTTTGCTTTCTCCGAGAGATGTAAACAATGTTTCTGAAATACCTATAGTAGAATCTGTAGAAAACAAAGATGATATATTATACCCCAAGAAGGTTAACATAAAGAGTCCTACAAACATTATCAGTTTTTCACCTTCTAGATCAGAAACTCCATTTTTACCATCAAAGACTTCTCCATTCTTAAAGAGTCATACAAATTTCCGACCTTTATCTCCGAGAGATGCTGTTCCATTTTTAAACGAGGAAGAAGATGAGATAAACGATGAATCTCGTATAAATCTCTCTCCTTCTGTACGAATGTCTAACAAAATCAATAAGATTTTTACTCCAAGAGAAATACCAAGACCTTCTCCTACTGAATCAAACGAATCTTCAAGCTCTGATAAATTGTCTTCTGATGGTAGTGGTAGACGAATGGTTCCTAGACCATCGATGGAAATTTCTAAGGATAGAAAAGTTTCTCGAAGAAAGAGAAGACGAAAGGTACAAAATAATAACGTTTCTTATGTTCCTCCTAAATTTGAGAAGAAAAGAAATAATAGACCAGATTACGCAAATATGGATAAAGAATTGCTAGAAATGTATCGAATAGATTTAACAAATAAACTAAATGTTCTGAGAAAAAGTTATCCTTGTCTCGAAATACCCAAATATGCAAAGAACGAAGATTTAAACCTAGTTCACACTTCTTATGAATGTTATCTCCGAAAGGCTTTAAGTGAAGATACTTTTCAAAGGTATTCTGTAATTCTTACAGTAGTTCTCATAGGTATAGAATTATTTCTGACACAAATACTTGGATTGGATTGTAAAGGATTTGCTAAACGCCAAATTAAAACGTTTACAAGATACGAAACAGTATTGAGAGAATTAAGCGAAACTGGAGAAGGAGGAGAACCATGGCCTTTACCATTTCAATTAGGATTTATTCTCGTTTGCCAGTGTGTAATATATTTAGTGTATAAGTTTGCACAGTCTTATCTACCATTACCAGAACAGACTCTTGACGTAACAGATATGTTATTAGGAAATAATGATAAACCATCGGGAGATGGAGGATCCGGTACAGGAATACCACAACCTCCAGAAGGCAATGGAACATTTGGAATAACTCCTGCGAATATAGTTGATACTGCAAACACTTTCATGGGAGGAAGTAAAAAGACCAAAACGGAAAATGCAAAACCTATAGATACAAATGGAAACGCGAGAAATAGAAGAAAAACTCGCAAAGGTCCGATATATTCATGAATATAATTGACAGATCATTAGTATCTGAATATTATATTCAAAATTTCCAAATATGGCGAATTTGAGAAAGAATATTCTTGATAAGGGATTTATTCAAGTAATTGGTTATCTAGGTAGCGATGTTATACCTGTAAATGCTGCTAGAGTATCTTTTGGAGGAAGTATTACAGAATTGAGAAAAAGGGATTTAAAACTTATGGATTTTCTCGCAAAACATAAACATCATTCACCTTTTCGCCATCAAACTGTATGTTTAAACGTAAAAGCTCCAGAATTTGTTATGAGACAATGGTACAAACATGTTGTTGGTGCCGAAACCACTTCTAACTCGTTTGTTAAGGATCATGCGTGGAATGAAATATCAGGAAGATACGTTCCCGTTGCGGAATATTATGAACCTGTGATATTCAGAAAACAATCGAAGGATAATAAGCAAGCGTCCGAAGGACAGATAGAAGATCAAGAAGAAGCTCTTAAGATTTGGCGAGATACTGATAGACTTCTAAAAGAGTCTTATCAAAAATTACTTGATATGGGTGTGGCAAAGGAGCAAGCTAGATGTATTCTTCCTCTTAATCAATACACAGAAGTCTATTGGACTGCTTCCTTTCAGGCTATAGCTAATTTCATTGAATTAAGAGACAAACCTGATTCTCAATGGGAAATTAGACAATATGCTATCGCTCTTTACGAGATAATCGAAGAACTCTATCCTCATACTACCAAATCTTGGTTTGAAAACTCTTAAATAAAGAAAAACAATACATTATATTGTTTTTACCGTATATTCTTACATTATATTACATAAGTTGCTATATATTCTAAGATTATATTACATAAGTTGCTATATATTCTAAGATTATATTACATAAGTTGCTATATATTCTAAGATTATATTACATAAGTTGCTATATA
>Ga0102932_1000419_pt1 | contig 21201 bp, 21 predicted proteins | sample SalPonR1_C_D2_MG_FD_78212 | JGI IMG/M metagenome (GOLD analysis project Ga0102932, IMG submission 78212) | Salt pond soil microbial communities from South San Francisco under conditions of wetland restoration - Salt Pond MetaG R1_C_D2_MG | ecosystem: Environmental > Aquatic > Marine > Intertidal...
CAAGCATTTTTTCATAATAAATATCTTTATCCATATAAACACCTACCTATTATATTTTTACCATGTTTTTACAGTAAAATGTTGTTTAAAACATTAAATGCATATATTTGTACATCAAATGCAACTTTTTCCCTCCTATTCTATAATGTTTTAGTCGATATTTTTATTTCTTCTTCTTTTATTCTTTTAATTAAGTCTTCTACTTTTTCTTTTATTATATCTCTCGTTTCTCTAAAATCTTCAATATGTCCACCTGATGGATCATCTAATCCCCAATCTTCTTCGTGTTTATTAGGAACAAAGGGACAAACTACTCCGCATCCCATAGTAATTAGGATATCCTGCTCTCTTGGTATATCAGTTAGAAGTTTGGGCTTATGTCCTTCCATTGATATTCCTGCTTCTTCCATTACCTGAACAGCCTTTGGCTTTACTTCAGGATATTCTTCAGTTCCTGCTGAATACACTTCTAATATATCTCCACCCAGTTTTTTAGCCCATCCTTCTGCAATCTGAGATCTGCAGGAGTTGTGAACACACACAAATGCCACTTTTATTTTTCCCATAATTTTCTCCTTTCAATTTTTGGATTCTTACATTAATTATGAATATCATTAATTTTGTATATTCTGAGTTAGTCCAACATCTTCTATTTTAAAATTCTTGAAATCTTTTATATTAATAAATATCCGAAAGCATTAAAGGTATATCCTATTATTAAAATACCTGCAGTTACTATACCTGCAAATACTACCAGCAATTTAGTTTTTACAACTTTTTTAAGTAGTATCATGGAAGGAAGAGATAATGCTGTTACTGCCATCATAAAGGATAAAGCCGTTCCTATTCCTACACCTTTGGATACCAAAGCTTCAGCTATAGGAAGGGTTCCAAATATATCTGCATACATAGGCACCCCAACAATTGTAGCTAAAAGAACTGAATACCACTTATCCTGGCCTAATAAAGCTGTGATGATACTTTCAGGAACCCAGTTGTGTATAGCTGCACCTATTCCTACCCCTATTAATACATACAGCCAAACTTTACCAATGATATCAAGAACTTGATCTTTTGCAAATTCAATTCTTTCACTTCTTTTCATACTTCCATTATCATCTTCTAGTACTTTGTTGTTAAATACAAAGGATTCTACATACTTTTCCATTTTAGCCTTGCTTATTATGCTTCCTCCTATTACAGCAAGTATAAGCCCCACTACTACATATGCAATAGCTATACGCCAATTAAATATACTTGCAAGAAGAAGTACCGATGCTAAATCCACCAGGGGTGATGATATGAGAAATGAAAATGTAACTCCTATTGGTAATCCTGCACTTGTAAATCCTATAAATAAAGGAATTGATGAACAGGAACAAAAAGGTGTTACAGTTCCTAAAAGAGCCGCAAAAATATTTGCCACTATACCATCTCTTTCTCCTAATATTCTCCTTGTTCTTTCCGGTGGAAAAAAACTTTGGATGTAGGATATTGTGAAAATAAGTACTGAAAGCAGTATGAATATTTTAACTACATCATATATAAAGAAATGTATGCTTCCTCCAAGTCTGCTTGCCATATCAAGTCCAAATACATTTTCTACTAAAGCTCTTACTAAATCATATAACCATTCCATTTTTAATAACTGGCTGTTTAGCCATTCAAATACAATCATATCTTGTCTCCTTTTCGTCTTAAAATTCTTATATGCTCAAATGAGTATATATGTATATTACATTTAATTTTCTTACATGTCAAGGTCAAAACAAAAAAATAACTGTAAAAATCAATCTTTCATTTTACAGTTATTTTTCAATTTTAAAAGCTGTGAAATTATTATAAGTTCATTATTTCTCTAAATTCTTTTATATAGGACCTGCTTACAGGAACTTTCTCTTCCATATTTTCTAACATTAATAAGTAAGTATTATTAAAATAAAAATCTATTTCTTTTACTTTGTCTAAGTTCACAATATAGGAACGATGAGTTCTAAAAAAGTTGCTTTCAGAAAGTTCTTTTTCCAAGTCAGATATTTTTTTGTTGGATATAAATCTATCTTCATTAAAGAAAATCTCCGTCTTTCTTTCTTGTGCCTTTACACATATAATATCTTCTTTTTTTAATACTATTATTTTTTCTCCATCACTTAATGTAATTTTATTGTCTTTGTTTTTTGATATTGTTTTTTTATTTTTTTCTTCTAATTTCTCTAAGATATTTATTATTCTTTCTTCCGAATATGGTTTCAGAATATAATCGAAGGCCTCTACCTTAAAAGCATCGTGAGCATATTCCTTATATGCTGTAACAAATACTATCAATGGTTTTTTCTTAAAATTACAGAGTATATTAGCCAAAGCCATTCCGTCTAGATTAGGCATATTTATATCTAAAAATAAGATATCTACATCATTAATCCTTTTAAAGAAATTAAGGGCCTCAATAGAATCTTCAAATTCTTCTAAAACTTCAATATTGCTGTGGTTTTCTATAAAAAATCTAAGTTCTTGCCTGGAAGGTTGTTCATCATCAATTATTAAACAATTCATATTTTTCACCTGCTTCTATAAATGATAGGTTTTTATCTTTGTTTATTGAGAAAGATATTCTAGTTCCAGAATCCAATCTTTCTATATCAAGTCCTTTGTCGTATATATTCAAAAGTCTTCTATGAACATTTATTAATCCTATATGTTTTTCATGCATTTTGTTGTTTTTAATCTTTTCAATTATATCTTCTGGTATACCTATACCATCATCTTCTACTATAATTTTTGTATTTTTACTGTCAATATCTTCTATTATAATGTTTATATTTATTTTTTTTCTTTTTTTAGATCCTGCACCGTGTTTTACAGCATTTTCTATTAAAGGTTGAATTATTAACATTGGCATTAAAGTATTTTCATCCCCATTTATATTGTATTCAATATTGATTTTATTACCGAACCTAGCTTGTTCCAAATTAAAATAGGATTTAACGTGTTCTATTTCTTCTTTAAGAGTTATTAGGTTAAAAGAACTTTCTAAATTATATCTAAAAAATTCACTTAAACTTATCAACAAATCTCTAGCTTTATCCGAATCTATTCTAACAAAAGATACTATAGTGTTAAGAGCGTTAAATAGAAAGTGAGGGTTTATTTGAGATTGTAGTGCTCTGATTTCAGACCTTGATGCAGTTTTTTTAAGTTGTTCTATCCTAACAAGTTCAAGTTGAGTTGATATAAGTTTCGACAATCTACTTAACAATACAGTCTCTTTGTAAGTTAGCTTTTCATTTTTTTTATATCCAAGGATTAATAAACCTATAATATTATCTTTTTCCTTCAATGGAGCAGAAACTAAGGTTTTAAATGACATATTTGATATATCATCAAGATAGTATATTTCTTCATTTTTTATATTATCAAAGTTTTCATTAATTACTTTTTCAAGATTTTTTTCTTCATCTTCTTTAAAGTTTCCAGTTGTAGACACAACCTTTTGTTTGTCCGTTAATATTACCTCGTCAGAATTTACATACTGTTTAATAATTTTGCATATTTCTACGAAAGATTTTTCCTTAGGATTTAGAAAATAAGGCAATGTTTTATCAGCTATACCTAATGCTAGTTCTGCTTGCTTTGCTGCATTAATTTCTCTTTCTTCATATATGTTTTGAGTTATTTTTAGTATGCTAATTATACCAACAGTATTTATTATCTGCATTGGAAAAATTATAGTTTTAACTATATCTAAGGCTAAATCAAAAGGTTTAGTCATTATTAGCACCAATAGCATATTAAAAGAAACTATAAGTATCCCAGTCATACATCCGTATTTCCATCTGTTTTCAGGTTCAGAAATATTATATAGATAGCCTGAAACAACACCACCTATAATGGTTGCTATACCACAGGGTATTGCAGTAATACCTGTAGGATCTAATATTATTCTATGTAGTCCTGCAATAAGTCCAGAAAAAATTCCTACATGGAATCCTCCCAACAAACCTCCAATAATAACTGCTGCTTCTCTGGTATTAGCCAATGCTCCTTTATAGTCAACTGCAGTGTAGGTTGCTATTATTCCAAGTCCTCCAAATATTAAAGATAGTATTATTTTTTCTTTTAATTGGATCTTTTGTTTCAAAAGCATTTGTTTGAATATTTTCTGGTTTGATAAAAGTATAATGATAATTAATAGAATTCCAAAATCACCTGATAAGTCAATCAAAAGTCTTCCTATATTATTACTGTTCATTTATCAACGTCGCCTTTCCTCCAACTTTTATAATATACTTATTCATTAAGTGTACTGCTTTTGAATGAATCAAACTTGTTTGACCCATAGCTTCTCCTTGAAAAATATCAGCTTCATCTGTTATACCTTCTGTTGAAAGTAGGTATATCAATGCGCCATTGGAAGTTCCTGTAGCACATTCTTCATTTATTCCAACCTGGGGTGCAAAATTTCTCGTATATATTTTGCCTTGATCTATTGTGTATAGATGATAACCAACGGATTGGTTTAATAAAGATAAATGGCTTATCTTATCAAAATCTGGCTTTATATTATTTAGTATTTCCCTTGATTTTATAGGAATAAGTATATCTTTAAGTCCTGTAGATATAATCCTTGGATTAATCTTATAATCTTTTAATCTAATGTATTCTTCTGGAATATTCAATGAATCTCCTATAGCTTTAAAATCTAAAACTTCTCCGAATTCTTCCGGCTGGCTCTGCTGCATACAGACCATATCAATTTTATTGTTTATATAGTTTACTTCAATATTGAGATTACCAACTTTAGTTGTCTGTAATCCCGACCACTTACCGTCATGAGCTTCTATCAAGTTATTGGTGGCCAAATAATAAAAAGATGCTATAGTAGCATGACCGCACAAGTCAACTTCACATTTAGGAGTGAAGAATCTGATATGAAATTTATTTCCATTTATCTTTTTTACAAAAGCAGTTTCAGAAAATCCTACTTCTGTTGCTTTTTTTTGCATCTGATCATCAGTTAGATTATCTTTTATAAGGACAACTCCTGCAGAGTTACCTCCCTTACCCTTATAGGTGAAGGCTTTAAGATGTGCATGTTTCATAAAAAAACTCTCCTTTTATATGTATTCTCATATATTTTAATTATATCACAGATAAATTTCCTTGTAATGGGTAATTATTTTTTGAAATAATTAACAAAAACTTTTTATGAAGTGTTAATAAATGGGTATATAAACAATATAATACAAAAATATTATAGTAGTTATAAAGAAAAAATAAAAAAAATAAAAAAAAGACTTGACTACTATACCCCCGTAGGGTATAATCTAAATAAGTTAAAAAATTCAAGGAGGTAGCAAATGAGCAATATAGTTGTATATACTAGTAGCACTTGTCCATACTGTACCATGACTAAAGAATATTTAGATAAAAAAGGAGTAACTTACGAAGAAAAGAATATTACTTCAGATATGACGGCAAGAGAAGAGCTAATGAATATGGGACATATGGGTGTTCCAGTGACATTAATAGATGGCACAGAAATTGTTGGTTTTGATACAGATAAAATAGATTCATTAATTTAAGTTATTTACTATATAACACATATAGTTAAATATAAATACCCCTAAAAGATTCATGATTAACCTCTTAATATTTAAATTTTAATTAACCTCTAAAATTTAATAACTCCTATTATCCCGGTCTGTTGGCCGGGATTTTTTTAATATCTATATTTGACTTTAACAAAAAACCGACCCTCTCGAGCCGGTTCTGTAATGATATATAATTAAATTTATACAAGATCTCTTTCAACAATCTGCTTTACTATGAAAGATGCAACGTGATTTGCAAATGTACCAGGTCCAAATCCTGCATCGTATCCTAATTCCTGTGCTAGTTCGTGACCAAGTCTTGGTCCCCCGCATACAAGTACTATTTTATCTCTTATTCCTTCTGCTTCAAGAAGTTCTACTAATTCTGTTAAGTTTGGAATATGAACGTCTTTTTGAGTTACAACCTGAGATACTAATATAGCATCTGCATTTGTTTCAACTGCTTTTGCTACAAGTTCTTCGTTTGGAACTTGGCTACCTAAATTTAAAGCTTCAATCCCCTTGTATCTTTCAAGTCCGTAGTTTCCATCAAATCCTTTCATATTCATAATAGCATCAATACCTACAGTATGAGCATCCGATCCCGTGCATGCTCCAAGGATTACAATATCTCTTTTAATATTTTCCTTTATATAGTCTTCTACTCCGTATTTATCCAGGAATTCCATATCAACTTTTGGTACTTCAATAACATCAAAGTTCACTGTATGAGTACAGCTTCCGTACATTACAAAAAATGTATATCCTAATCCTAAATCTTTCGAATGAACAACACTAGGTTCTTCCATTCCCATCTTCTTAGCCAACTGCTTAGCTGCTTCATTTGCTTCATCTCCGTAAGGTACAGGAAGGGAAAAACTAAGTTGTACTTTTCCATCATTTAAAGTATCTCCATAAGGTTTTACTTTTGTATAGTCAACTCTACTATCAACCATTATTTTCCACCTCCAAGCATCATTTCGATAAATGGATTATAGTAACCCGCATCTTTTTCTACTACTCCTGCTAATCCTTTACCACCAGTGAAAGCTCTCTTAACTCCACCGAACTTACCTTGCTCTATAGTTTTAAAAATACCTTCTCTCTCAATATCTTTAAGCATATTTTCTGCTTCTTCTAATACCTGCTGTGCTCTTTTTTGAATCATTCCATCTTGTTTGAATTCAATTTCGTCACCTATATTTTTTGCATTATTGAAAATATATTGAGCATTTTCAATTGAAAGCATTCTATCTTGTAGGTGAGGTGTATGTATAGCTTCTGTAGGCATACCTAAAAGCTGTATTGCCTGGTTTGTCCATATGGAAATCAAGTTAAACATTGCATCTTGTACATGTCCCTTAAATATATCTCCTGTCATAAATTTCGTTGGAGGCATATATTTAAGTGGTGCATTAGGGAATATTTCTCTTGCCATTTGAGCTTGAGCTAATTCCATTAAAAATCCATTCTCAAGTTTTGGATTCATTTCAAATGCGTGACCTAGTCCCATTTGTTCTTCTTTTAATCCTGCAAGCAATGCAAATTGCTCGTTTATAAATTGAGAAGCTAAAACTGTATGAGCTTCTTCAACAGCATCTGATGTTGTAAGATAATTATCTTCTCCTGTATTTATTATTATTCCAGCATATCCGTTAATTATTCTTGAAAAAAACTGATCTACTAAAGTTCTCTGCATATTTATATCTCTAAATAATATGCCATATAAGGCGTCGTTAAGCATTACATCCAGTCTCTCTAATGCTCCCATTGCTGCTATTTCAGGCATACATAAGCCGGAACAGTAGTTACACAGTCTTATATATCTTCCTACTTCTTCACCTGCTTGATCTAAAGCTTCTCTCATAAGTCTAAAGTTTTCTTGGGTTGCATAGGTTCCACCAAATCCTTCAGAAGTTGCACCGTAAGGTACATAGTCTAATAAACTTTGTGCTGTTGTTCTAATTACAGCTACTATGTCCGCGCCTTGGTGTGCCGCTGCTTTTGCCTGTTCTATATCTTCGTAAATATTTCCAGTTGCTACTATTACGTAAAGATATGGTTTACTGCCTTCCCCTAGATTTTCTAGATAATTTTCTCTAGTTTCTCTAGTTTCTCTAATTTTATCTACTGTATTTTTTGCTATACCATTAACTGCATCTTTTATATCTTTTATATCTGCTATGGGTATTTTAGTTATATCTAAATCACCTTTGTTGATTTCTTCTGCTATTTCTTGTGGGGTAAGATTTTTTTGAACCATAGCGTTTCCTATCCAAAATGCCGCACCTTGTTGAAGTCCTCCGCCATCCTTAATATTATCTACAAGTACATTTGGAAGAGGCTCCTCTATTTCATTAACATTGTCTACACCTAGTAATCTAACTACAGTTCTTTCTACAGAAATAGTTGTATGGTTTTCAATAAATTTTTGAGTTTCTTCTGCTATTTTTCTAGCTGCATTTCTTGAGTTTTTAATTTTTTTCTGGTCTAGATTTAATTTACTCTTCAATTCTTCCACTCCTTTCCTTAATCGGTTCTGCTAATTATTTCTTTTGCTTTATTTATTATGTCTTCCTGAAGACCCATTAGCTGAGCTATTCTTATAGCGTCTTTTGGAACTTCATTTTCCTCCACTTTTTTAAGAGTATAGTCCATATATTTTGCAATGATTTCCTGTCCTTTTTTCGGATTTATTTTTAGTTCATCCTTTAACTGATTTTCATCTATTTGGGATAATCCGGAAACCTGAAGTTTTAATATATCTTCTCCTTCTGCTGCCTTATCAAAGTGAGTCGTTATTATTGATATAGAGTCTTTTTCGTTTAAGTATTCTATTATGGTTTTAGTTATAGCATAACCTTCTTTAGGATTGGTACCACCAGCCAACTCATCTATAAGTATTAATCCTTTACCTTCTTTGATTTCTAATACTTTTTTTAAGCTTGAAATTTCAGCTCCAAAGGTGCTTAAGCCTCTTTCAACAGATTGTTCATCTCCTGTTGATATGTATATGAAATTTCTAAGGCCTGCTTTTAACTTTTCACAAGGTACATAAAGTCCGTAAACTAGTGCCGCCATAACTTGCCCTACCATCTTTAATGTTACTGTTTTTCCGCCCATATTTGCTCCAGTAATACAGGTAGTTCCCGGGGATAATTCTATAGTAATTGGTGTATATTGATTTCCTTTTTCTTTAAGAAATTTTTCTGTTTTTAAGTGTCTTCCTTTTTTGATTTTTAATGTATTTTCTTCTACTACTAGTGGTTTAGTAGATTCTGTTTGTTTCGCTTCTTCTGATTTTGCCAAGACCAGATCAATTTTTCCTACAGTTTCAATATTCCATTTCAAACTATCATAACTGCCTGCTACTAATTTAGAAAGATTTTTTCTAATTCTCTTTTCTTCTTTATCTTCTAGTGATTTCATTTCATCGTATTTGCTTTCAATTTGATGAATTTTTTCTGTTTTTTTCAGTCCATATATATGGTTTAGGTAGTTCTCCGATGAAAAATTTAGGTATGTACCTTCTTCTATTTTTTCAATAAGGTCTTTTTCTGCTTTACTTATAACTACTTCATCCTTAAGGTTTAGATTAAGGTCATACTCCTGCTTTATTTTTTCCTTAATCTTTTCCTTTTCTTCTTTCATTTCTCTTTTTAACTTACGTTTTCTATTTCTAAGATTTATAAGCTTTTTAGAGTATTCATCATATATATAAAAAGTATTTAACCTATCTTTTTTTGGGTCTAATGATTTTTCAAGCTCGATCATTTTTTTTAATTCTATTTCACCAAAATTAAATTTTATCCTTTCAGAATTTAAATCTGCATTTACTGCATCTATTAACTTATTAACCTGTATTAGAAAGTTTTTGATTTCAAAGAGTTCAACGGTTAAAAGCACATATCCTTTTTTTGCTTTTTCTATAGATTCTCCTACTTCTTTAAAATGAGCTAATATGCTTTTCATTTCATCTCTTTTTTTATGTTTTAAAAAAAATTCTACCTTATTAAGCTCTTCTAGAAGGTCTTTCTCTTCTCCAGGTTTAAAAATTCTCATTTTTTTCTTCTTTTTTATGCCGTAGGGAGAGTAGGGTTCTATCATATTTAAAATATATTGAAAATCTAAGCTTTTTATAGTATTTTCACTAATTATCATTTTCTTCTACCCCCGTCTGAACATCAAATACCTTGACTTTAGTATTTCTCTTAATACCTTTTATCATGTCTTCACTTCTTAAGACATAACCATAAGGTGATACCGGATTTACCGTAACTGCTGCTATTTTTATTTTTTTCAGCACCTTTATTTTCATCCCCTGCCTTTTAAGATTATTCCAGGTATAAGGTTCTGTGAAAATTTTAGTACCATCTCTTAAAACCAAAGTGTAATTAAGGCCGTCTTTATCTACTAAGTTTTTAAGGAGAGATGAAGTTAATGCTCCATCTATAAAGATGTATTTACTATCCTTATTTACAGCATTTTTAATCTTAGAACCATTTCCTAAGCCGGTTTTTACTTGCAGTTTTTCAAATTCATAATTCTTGTTGATTACAGCTGTTGTATCTACATTTTTTAAAATTTTTATAAGTTTTTCATCTTCTATTTCTGGAAGAGAATAGCATTCGATTATATGAGAAGTTTTTTCAACTACTTTTTTTACATCTCTGCTTAGTACCGCTCCTGCCGCTATTATGCAACCATCCGTAATAATCGGAGAAGATACCGTTTTTCTATCTACAGCTCCAGCTATAAATAAGTTGTGTATATGGTACTTCCACATTAGTTTGATGGTCTTTTCCATATCTTTTGAACTAATGGGACCGGCTATTTGAACCTCTCCTTCTTGAACTACTCTACATATCATTATTCTTCCAATAGGAGTTGTAATATCTGTATCTTCTAAAAGTTAAAAACCTGCATCTGTTAAATACAGGGTTTTTCGGCCGGTAGCTATTATCATACCTTCTTCTACATAAATACTAGGCTTTTCAGTTTCTGTAACTAAGTCAGTTTTTTCTCCATCTCTTCCAGTTGATGTTATTCCTAATTTTAAATTAATTTTTTTTGCTTCATGAATGAGATAATTAAGGGTTTCAGTTTTTCCTGAATTTTTTGCCAGCCCTATTATTGAAAGGGTTTTATAGTTTTCTTTAATATCCTGAATTAATCTCATACTTATATCCTTTTATTTATTTTCTTTTCTTTTTCTAGCTCTATCTTTTCTTGCTAAATCTTTTGGTTCTAGTGCAAGTTGATCTCCAGCAAGTAGTGATGCTACTCCTGATAAATGACTTTCTTTTTTGCCTTGACATACATCGCAGGTGCATTCTGTTTCAGTGTAATGAGGTTCTGTATAAGTTGTAATGACTCCTTCGTAGTTTCTTAAGATAAGTTTATCCGAACTTCTTGATACTACATAGTTAGGCATTACAGGAGTTTTTCCCCCACCACCAGGTGCATCTACAACAAAAGTTGGTACTGCATATCCTGAAGTATGTCCTCTCAGTCCTTCCATTATTTCAATACCTTTACCTACTGTAGTTCTAAAGTGTTCTATACCTAATGATAGGTCGCACTGATAGATGTAGTAAGGTCTTACTCTTATTTTAACTAATTTTTGAACTAAGTCCTTCATTACGTGTACACAGTCGTTTACTCCTCTCAGTAATACCGACTGATTTCCCAAAGGAATTCCAGCATCTGCTAGCTTTGCAATAGCTGCTGTGCTTTCTTCTGTAATCTCTTTTGGGTGATTGTAGTGTGTGTTTAACCATATCGGGTGATATTTTTTAAGCATATTTACCAAATCATCTGTTATTCTCTGTGGACAAACAACTGGAGTTCTTGAACCTATTCTAATAATTTCTACGTGAGGTATTTCTCTTAATTTTTTGATTATATATTCTAATTTTTCATCTGATATAAGCAGAGCATCTCCACCTGACAATAGTACATCTCTTACTTCTGGTGTCTTTCTTATATAATCTATTTGCTTATCTACCTTATCTGTAGATACGGCTTTATCCTGTTGTCCAGCGAATCTTCTTCTTGTACAGTGTCTACAGTACATTGAACACTGATCTGTCACAAGGAAAAGCACTCTATCTGGATATCTGTGAGTTAACCCTTCTACCGGGGAATCTTCATCTTCACTTAAAGGATCTGTCATATCCGCAGCTCCTACGTGAGTTTCTGCTATAGTAGGTACTGCCTGCATTCTTATTGGGCATTTGTGGTCTTCTTTATCCATTTGTGCTGCATAGTATGGTGTGATTCCCATTCTAAATTTAGCTAGAACTTTTTTTATATCTTCTTCTTCTTGAGATGTTAAGTTTATAATTTCTTTAAGTTCCTTCACAGTATTGATTCTATTTCTTACCTGCCATTTCCAGTCATTCCATTCTTCTGCTTTCACATCTTTCCATAAAGGTATTTCATTGTAATAAGACATTATTTTTCTCCTCTTTTTTGTATTTTATTTAATGTTGTCATATATTTTTTATGGGGAAGATATCTATTAGTTTTTAATAAATAATTTTATAATAGATATCTTCTTGTTTTTTTATTTATGCATAAATTTCTTGGTATAGTTTTTTTAGTCCTTCACTTTCTCTCATTATTTGAAGAGAAATTTCTGCGTGGTCTTTAGTATATCCGTTTCCTATAATCATATTTACATCTTTACCTACACCTTCTGCTCCTAATGCGGCTTTTGTAAAGGATGTAGCCATTGAAAAGTAGTATACAGTTCCGTCGTCTTTACAAGAAAGTATACTTGACATTTCACAGTTTGGTCTACTTACACAGTTTATAACTAAGTCGCAAAGTTCTCCATCGGTAAGTTCACTAACTTTTTCATATACTCCTACTGCATCTGTAGCTTCTCCTACTATATACTCATCTGCCAAATTAAGTTTCTTAACTTTTTCTAATGAACTTTCCCTATGAGCCATACATATAACTTTTCCAGTAATTCCAGCTCTTTTCTTAGCTTCATACAGACAAAGCATTCCTGATTTTCCTGCTCCCCCTACTATTAGTACTGTGTCTCCAGGGTTAACTAATTTAGCTGTCTGTGCAGGTGCTCCCGCAACATCCAGTACAGATAGTGCTAAGTTTTCAGGTAAATCTTTAGGTATCTTTGCATATATTCCACTTTCAAATAATATTGCTTGTCCTTTTATGTCAACTTGGTCTATATCTTTTCTCATTCCAAGAATTTCGTCAATTCTTAGTGGTGTTAAAGATAGTGAAACTAGAGTTGCTATTTTATCTCCAACTTTTAAGTCTCTATCTTTTAATGCAGGTCCTATTTCTTTTACTGTACCTATAAGCATTCCACCTGATCCAGTTACAGGATTTTGATGTTTTCCTCTTTCAGATACAATTCCCGTCATAATCTCTTTAATCTTTTCTTCTTTACCTTCTGCTTGGTCCTTTATTTGAGTAAAACTTGCTGAATCTACATTTAGTGTCTGAACGTCGATTAATATCTCATTGTCGTAAATTTCCATTTTGTTATCAATTTTCAATGCTGGTTGTGGTAATACTCCTTTTGGCTCTAATACTCTGTGTGTTCCATATGGGTTTCCTTTTTTCATGATTAATACCTCCTAAATTTTTTACAAATCTTTTCATATAAATATATTGCAAGTTCTATGCCACAAAAATTAATTTTTTCAGCCTTGTAATTCCAATGTTTTATGTTTTGCTATTACTATAATAATACTATATTGCCCAATTTTTATCAAACTCTTTGCCCGTTTTTCGGCAGCATCCCTAACACAAGGGGTCAGACCCCCTGTGTTTTTTATTTTGACACTTAATTTAATAAGGAGTATGCTTTAATTAGGAAGTCAAATAAATTTAAAGGTAGATGATTAGAATGATAAAAATTGGATTATTAGTTAATCCTATTGCAGGAATGGGAGGTAATGTAGGTCTCAAAGGAACAGACGGAAAAATGTATAAAAAAGCTTTAGACCTTGGAGCTGAGCCTATAACTCCTGGAAGAATAAAGGAAGTACTCAAATTAATAACTCGTCAAGATATAAAATTTCTCGTCCCGCCTAAAAGTATGGGAGAAAATTATATTAAAAATTTTAGTTTTGACTACAAGGTTATAGGAAAAATAAAGACAGAAACAACTGAAGAAGATACAAAAAAATTAGCGAAACAAATATTAGATGAAGGTGCAGATGTTTTAATTTTTGTAGGTGGTGATGGAACAGCTAGAAATGTTTTAGATGCTGTAGAAACTAAAATTCCACTAGTAGGAGTTCCTTCTGGTGTCAAAATGTTTAGTTCTGTATTTACCTTTTCACCTAGAGCAGCAGCAGAGATGATAAACAATATGGGAGATGACTTTATTGAAAAAGAAGTCCTTGATATTGACGAAGATGCTTTTAGAGAAAATCGATTAGAGGCTAAATACTATGGAACTGTTATAGTTCCTAATTTAAATCACCTTTTACAAGGAAAAAAATCTCCTTCAAGTACTAAGCATTCTATAAAAGAAGAAAAGAAAAGAGTAGCCCAATATGTTTTAGACAACATGAATGAAGATTACGTATATATTTTAGGTCCAGGAACTACTGTTAGAGAAATAACGGATACCTTAAATGTGGATAAAACTCTTTTAGGTATAGATGCAATTCATAAGGGAGAGTTAATAGGACGGGATATAAATGAAAAAGAAATGCTCAAAATCATCCATGAATATAAAAAAGTTAAAATAATCATTACTCCTATAGGCGGAAATGGATTTATATTTGGAAGAGGAAGCAAACAAATTTCTTCGAAAATATTAGAAAATGTTGGTAAGGAAAATACTATTATAGTTAGTACCATAGATAAAGTAGGTAATCTAGAATATCTTCGTATCGATTCTGGAGATTATGAAGTAGACAAATCATACGGAGGCCTGATTGATGTGATTATAGGTTACAATGATATGATTTTACTGGAGGTGAAGTTTTGATAGATTTACGTTCTAATGAAAATCCTTATAAACCCTTAGATAAAGTAACAAATAGTATTTGTGAAAATATGAATAGTATGAATAGATACTTGAGTGCAAAAGAACTTGATACCTTAAAAGAAAAAGCTTCAGAATATAGTGGAGCAGAAAAGAATAGAATAGTTTTTGGACCAGGTACTGATTTTTTAATTGAAAGAGTGTTGATTAAAAACTTTCAAAACAAAAATTTATATTTGCTAAATCCATGTTTTTATAAAAGTGTTGGTACTGCTCTGGATCTAGGTATGGGTTTAAGAAGAATACAGATTGTTCCACCAAATTTCCATATACTCTGGGATAATTTACATATTGAAAAAAATATTGTTTTAATAGATTCTCCAAATAACCCGACGGGAAAATATTTAGTAGAAGCCAATCAGATTCAAAAATTATTAGAAAAGGATAATATCGTAATAGTAGATGAAGCTGGTTACGAATTTGGTGAAAAAACCATGATAGACTTAGTAGATAAATACAAAAATCTGATGATTGTGAGAAGTTTAGATAAATCCTTTGGTTTGGCTGGTCTTAAAGTTGGATACTGTATTTGTGGTGATGAGTTGCTAAAAGCCTTTGGAAATAATATTAGTATTAATAGAGCTTCCTGGAGTGCTTCTTTAGAAACTTTAAACCATAGCGAATATTCAGATGAATGTGTATCCAAAATTAAGGAAGAAAGAAAATATCTTATGGATGAATTAAAGGAGTTAGATTTTAAGGTGTATGAAAGCAATGCAAATTATATTTTAATAGAATCAGATATTCCACAACTTGCCTTAGAGTTAAAGGATAGAGGAATATTAATTGAAGATCTTTCATATTCTTGGTTGAAAAATCACTATAGAGTATCAATTGGAAAAAGAGAAGACAATAAAGCTCTTATAAATGAATTACATATAATAAAAAAAGAAGAAGCATAGATTGGAATCCTTTTTAGGTGTTGATAATATGAAAATTAAAATAATTGGAACTGAATCATTAGGTGTTAGAGGACTGTGTTGTACAGTTGAATTTAAGGACAGAAAAATAATTATCGATCCAGGAGTTTCCTTGGGCTATATCAGAAGTGGTTTAAAACCTCATCCTCTTCAAATTGCTGTAGGAGACATTATTAGAAAAAAAATCATAAAAGAAATTAAAACTTCAACAGAAATTATATTTAGCCATTTTCATGGAGATCATATACCTTTAATGAATGCTAATCCTTATCAACTTTCCATAGGTGAGATAGGCCCCATCAGAAAAAACTGCAGAATCTGGGCTAAAAAAGAAGATGGTTCAAATAGTCGAATGAAGGCAAGGGAAGAGTCTTTAATCTTTGGATTTAATCAGGATATTAATCTTGCTGAAGATAGGGTTGATAAAAATTTATTTTTTTCTAAGGAAGTTCCTCACGGTATGAAAGAAACTCACTTAGGTACAGTTGTGATGACCTGTATAGAAAGTGAAGGTATAAGATTTTTACATGCTTCAGATATTCAATTTCTAGATAATGAGACGGTTAAAGAAATATTAAAAATAAAGCCTGATATTGTACTTGCCAGTGGTCCTCCAATTTATCTTGAAGATTTTATGAAAGATAAAAGAGAAATTGCTTGGAACAATTTGCTTGAAACATCCCAAAATATTGATACCTTGATTTTGGATCATCATATATTGAGATGTAAAGAAGGATTTGAATGGTTGGAAAAATTAAAAGCCGAATCTAATAATAATGTAGTTTGCAGCGCAGATTATATGGGGAAAAATAGACACTCTCTAGAAGCCTTAAGAGAAAAGCTTTACAGAGATATCCCTGTTGAAAAAGAATGGCACCAAAAATATGAAAAAGAAAAATTTAATCTTACAGATTTTTTAGATAAAGGCAGGAAAAAATACCACTGGTTTGAATATTAACCATAACACAAGGGGTCTGTCCGAGACCAGTGAAAAAGTCCCCTTTTTTTCTCTTAAATGAAGCTAAATTTTGTAAATATTAGAAATTTAGCTTCATTTATCCAAAAAACCCTATATATATCAAATAAAGAAGATATTATCCCTGATATCCTCTTTATATTAACTGCAATTGCTGTTAATTTAGATTGAATAGACATACTAACTAAGCCATAGCCTCTAGCTTTATCAAGACCATGGAATATTTTAACTTCTGCATTTTTTCCTTCAATAGTTGCTCTTTTTGTATATTTTTCAATGAATTCTTTTGTTTTTTGATACTGAGATATTTCGTAAAATTCATTTGTATTAAGTCCTATTCTAAGTATTTTTCTAGCACTTTTTTTAGCACATTCATCATGTTTAGGACAAGCTTTACACTGATTTATTTCAAAGTAGTATTTATATAGCTTTTGAATAGTTTTTTTCTTAGTGGTTTTGTTTTTTCTATAGGTTTGAGCGTATTTTTTCTTTACAGTTGTATTTCCTTCACTGCATTGCCATTGATCTGAATCTTTATTGTAGGAAAATTCACTTTCGTCTATTCTGTATACTGTTCTACTAATAGGTATGAATGCTTTTGCTTTTAATTGCTTTACTGTATCTAATATTTCTTTCCTAAAATATGCTTTGTCCCCATACACTTCTTTTAACTTTATTCCACAATCCTTAGTTCTATTTAATAGTTCTTTTGTATAGGTTCCATCTACATAGGATCCATCTCCTACTTTTACTTCTGTAATGATTCTTTCATCACTAGTCATAACAATCTCTGTTTTGTATCCGTAAAAGTTTTTAGTCTTACTTTTATGACCTACTCTTGCATCTTCATCTACTAATGACCTAATTCCTTTTTGTGCAATGAATTTTGGGTCTTTTAATATTTCTTTTGCTTTTTTAATAATTTTTTTGGTTTGTTTTTTAGTGCTATCAAGACAAGAAGTTTTCTTCTCTACTGTATCTATTACTTCTTCTAAATATTCTTTCATTACTTCTTTAGCTTTATAGATATCTCTGATTTCCTTGTACTTAGGAATCTCTGGAATTTCCTCTAATACTTCATTACTTTCCTTTTCGTAGCTACTAATTATTTTTTTAGCCAGTTGTTTCATTAATCTTTCTGGAGTCTTTTTTTTAGTATTTGCTTTTGAATGAGTAGTATCTACACTTGCACCAGTACCTTCTATTATCCCTTTTTCCACACATTGTTTTACCATCCCTGTTAGGACATCATCTAATGTGGTTTCCTTAAGCCTTTGGGTTCTGAATTTTGATAAGAGGCTTTTATCTGGTAATGTGTCTTCTGGATTGATTTTCAAAAAGTACATGTAGGCTAAATTTAAATTCGCCTCTTCTATTACTCTTTCATCGGATAAATTGTATAAGTATTGAAGCATAAGCAATTTACACATCATCTCCGGTTCTTTTGCTGGTCTTCCAAATTACTTGCAGTAACTGTCTTTTACTAATTCATTGATAAAACTAAAATCTACTACAGAATTTATTTGTTTTAGTATATGATTTTTTGGTATTTTATTGTATAATAATGAGTGAAAAGATGTTTGCTTCGGCTTATATCTTAGCATAAAAACTCTCCTTTTGGTTTTGTTTGTTCGTACTTACATTATACCATAAATGGAGAGTTTTTTACTTATGTAATCCAGTGTTTTAAGTGCTTTTAGCCTTTTTTTGTGACAAATATTTTAATTATTCTTTATTTTAATAGGGGATTTTCGAAGACTTTTTCACTGGTCTCGGACTGTCCCCCTGTGTTATTCCTGTGTTATTTCTTCATTCCAATTTCTACTAAATCACATATCTTTTTTAATACTTCACAATGATCATTTTCATCATCTAATTCATACTTATCGATATTTAAAACTGCTGATGTAAAAATAAAAGCCGCTATATTTAAATTAAAATCTTTTCTGAAATTTCCTCTTTTTATGTAAATTTCAATAATTCTTCTAAAAAGATCCATAGATTTCGGCATTAAATCCATAAGTATTTCTCTTTTAATTTCTTGAGGACATTCCACTAAAAACCTATTTTTAAGACCAATAGTTTCTTTATCTTTATTTTCATATCTCTCTCCTCTAGCTATGACTTTTATCATCATCTCTGAAAAACTAAGGTCCGTCGATTTATTTATTTCATCTAGAAGTTCATTGTTTTTTTCAATGCCTATGTCGTGAAACATATACTTAAATAAGTCATCCTTATCATTGAAATATTGATAGAAGCTTCCTTTTGATATTTTAGCATTTTCTACAATAGTATCTATAGTAACATCATTATAATGTTTTTCAGAGAAGGCTTCTTTAGCACCTTTGACTATTCTTTCTTTCTTTTCTTCAGGTAAGTTGTAAAAAGTATGCTTAGGCATTTTCTCCTCCTATCAATAAAGTACTATTCCCATAAGTATAAAAATTACAGACATTAAGAATACCGATATTGTTAACTTCATCTTCTTCTTAGGATCATTCAATGTTTCTGCAGCAAATTTTCTAAATTCATTATATCTAAAAAGAAGAGCTGATATTTTTACAAGAGTCAAGGATATAAACAAGGCTATAACCCAGCTGTACTTAACATCTAATCTAAATACTTGATACCAGGTAAAGATAACAAGGGCCATTCCTAAACCAGAAACAATATATATCCAAAAAGGTTTCTTCTCCTTATATGCATTATTCATTTCCCATTTATTCCATTTATCTCCGAAACCTACCATAAGTATTCTCGTTACTATCCCTACAAAAGCCCATCCAAAACACAAATAACTAAAATAATTTAAATTCATTTTATTTTCCTCCTATTATATGACTTACGGTCATGTGGCTGTTAGTCATATAATATCTCTTTCTTTTGTATATGTCAAGATATAATTCTAACAGGGTAACACAGAGGGACTTTTTCACTGGTCTCGGTCTGTCCCCTTGTGTTATTGTGTTACCTCTCAATGGGTAGCTCTTTTTTTCCCGCAACATTCAATTTTTTATAAATATTTCTAAGATGAGTTTTCAATGTATTATCACTTATGAAGAGGTCTTCAGCAATTTCGTGATTTTTCTTTCCTTTTGTTAGAAGTTCATATATTTGGAATTCTCTATCTGTAAGAGACTTTATCCTAGATTCAAATTTATTCTTTTCTTTAATTTTCACAACATCTCTGTCTATTGTTTCAATAAGTTTAGGTATAAGTAGCATTGTTAAAAATACTGTAGTATAAGATACAGCTATAGTATATATTCCTCCTTCAGAATAATTTAAAAAAATTATTCCTAAAACTCTTCCTATAAATACAGAAGTAAGTAAAGCTATAAGTGCGAAAGATGTGATTTTGTATGGTCTACCGTAAAGGTGCCCGACATGACCCACTATAGTCCAAGCAAAAAGATCTCCTATTCCTAATCCAGACTGAAGAATAGTTTCATTTACGTAAAATCCTACTTCAGTTACTCCTAAAACCATAAAAACAACATTTGCCATACCTATTAAAAACAAAGCAATATAAAAACTATAAGTATGAGATATTTTATCAGAAAAAACTACCATCACCATAATCCCCATTATATAGGGTATCCTTCTATAGAACAAAAGGTTAAATTCTATATTTTTAAAAAAGGGTTCTATTAGTTTTTGACTTAAACCATCGTTTAGATTTATCAAGAATAATATAGCACATACAAAAAATATAAGCTTTCTAATATCTTTACTTGTATCATATGCGTAATCGTAGGATTTTTGAAAATCTAAAAAACTTGCAGAAATCAAAGATATTGCTAAAACAACTATCAAAGTATTCAAAGCATATATTTGCAATCCCATTTTCACCAAAAGATTAATTAGATACTCTACTGTATTACCTAAAATAATGGTTAGTCCCATAACTTTTATTTTATCCTTATAGCTTACTGATATAGTGTAAAAATAACTCCATCCCACTACAAACAATACTGAAGCAATTCCCATAAATGTAAAAATTACATACCAGTAAGTGACTCCGAAAAACAAGACTAAATTGCCACCTAAGGAAACTACTATAGAATATATAAGCAGTCTTTTAGGAAATTTCTCTTTTGAGTTAACATACCCAAAAAAGACAAGGAAAACAATAGGTACACCTATATAAGCAAGAGGATAATATTCTCCGCTAAAATTGTAACCTTGAGCCAAATATTCGTAGATAGGACCGTTGTAAGGAAAACTCAACATCCATCCTAAAAAGAATCCGTATGAAAGTATTATAAAGATATAGTTTTTATTGTAATCATTAAATATTTTAGATTTAACTAGCATATTCTTATTTTAACACAAAAAAACTACAATATCACCCCTAATATCACCCTTATAATTATAGATATTAGTAGTATACTTAAAATAGATACAATCAGATGCAAAAATTATGTAAAGCATAAAATTAAAAATAGGGTTTAGGGGAAAAAAAGAACCTAAGAAAAAATCTTAGGTTCTTTTTTTGTTTTTTGTGGAGACTGTTAAATAGTTTATTAAAAAATATATTAAGTAGTAGTTATAAAACTTAATACTTACCAAAGTCATCATCTAAATCAATAGTAGGTTCATCCTTCTTTGTTGATTTAGCTAGGGTTTTTATCTTGTTTTTACTTATGCTTTCCTTTGCACTTTGTA
>Ga0102932_1000420_pt1 | contig 21199 bp, 7 predicted proteins | sample SalPonR1_C_D2_MG_FD_78212 | JGI IMG/M metagenome (GOLD analysis project Ga0102932, IMG submission 78212) | Salt pond soil microbial communities from South San Francisco under conditions of wetland restoration - Salt Pond MetaG R1_C_D2_MG | ecosystem: Environmental > Aquatic > Marine > Intertidal...
GAGGAAAAGTTGGCCCAGGCGGGGCCATCCCCGGACAAGGAGGCCGCCTGACGTCGGTGTCACCATGCTCAAAAACCTGACCAATGAGATTTTCGCGCCGATGAACGAGGCGCTTGGAGCGAAGAAGATGAGGCTGGTGGCCGACGAGGTGGCCCATGTCCTGAGCGTGAGTAACGGGGTGGCCAGCGTGAGCGGATTCTCGAGCCTCAACGCCAATGAGCTGATGCGGTTTCCGCAGGGCCTCATGGGGCTGGCCGCCAATGTGAGCGAGCAACAGGTGGGCGTGATCATTCTCGGTGACGCCGGCGCGCTGCGCACCGGAGAAGAGGTACGGCGCACCGGACGCGTCGTGGATACCGCTGTGGGAGAGGGGCTGCTGGGCCGCGTGGTCGATTCCCTCGGCCGCCCCCTCGATGAACGCGGTCGGCTCGAGCAGGTCAGCCGGCAGCCCGTTGATCGTGCGGCACCGCCGATTATCCACCGCGCACCTGTGGAGGTGCCGCTGCAAACCGGGATAAAGGCGGTCGATGCGGCGATCCCGATTGGCAGGGGACAGAGGGAGCTCATTGTCGGCGACCGCCAGACAGGAAAAACGGCCATCGCGCTGGACAGCATACTCAATCAGAAAGACACCGGCGTTATCTCCGTCTATTGCGCGATCGGGCAGCGAGGCTCTGCCGTCAACCGCGTGATCCAGGCGCTCAAAAATGAAAACGCGCTCGACCGGTGCATCGTGGTCGTGGCGGGAAGCGATGACGCGGCGGGATTGCAATACATCGCTCCCTATGCAGCCACTACCATGGCGGAATACTTCATGGAGCAGGGCCGGGACGTCCTGATCGTTTATGACGATCTGACCCGTCATGCACGCGCCTACCGCGAGCTCTCGCTTCTTCTCAGGCGTCCGCCCGGGCGCGAGGCCTATCCCGGCGATATTTTCCACATTCACGCCCGACTGCTGGAACGGGCGACACATCTGCGCCAGCAACATGGTGGCGGCTCGTTGACAGCATTGCCCATCATCGAAACCCAGGCCCAGAACATCTCTGCTTATATACCGACCAACCTCATCTCGATCACCGACGGGCAGATCTACCTGTCGCCCCGCCTCTTTGAGAAAGGACACCTGCCCGCGATCGACGTGGGCAAGTCCGTATCCCGCGTCGGCGGCAAGGCACAGTTGCCGGCCTATCGCGCCGTAGCCGGGGATTTGCGCCTGTCCTATTCACAGTTCGAGGAGCTCGAATCTTTCGCGCGATTCGGTACCCGCCTCGACAAGGACATGCGCGCCAAACTCGATCGCGGTCGGCGGGTACGCGAGGTGCTTAAACAGGGTGAGCGGGAGCATCTTGGTGTGCCCGAGCAAATAGCGGTACTGCTTGCCACCACGGAGGGATTGCTCGACACGGTGCAGCTGGACCGGGTAGTCGACGCCACCGATATGATCCGCCGTATCGTGCGGGAGGAGATGGCCGACCTGGGCGAACGCATTGCGGCCGGCGAGAAATTCTCCGAGGACGACCGTGCGCGGCTTCTCGAGGCTATCGGCCAGGCCCTCGATAGCGAAAACCTCCGGACCGATGAGGGCGCGAGCGATGGAAACACTTGAAGCACTCGCCGCGAGGATTGAGACAACCGAGGACATACAGTCCATCGTCGGTACCATGAAATCGCTTTCTGCGGTCAGCATCCGGCAGTACGAGCGCGCCGTCGACGCGCTCAACGACTATCACCGGACGATCGAACTCGGCTTGCAGGCGGTATTGCGGGGCGGCTCCGGCCATTTCGACCGCCAGAGGCCAGAAAAACGCACCGGGGTGATCGTGATCGGGTCGGATCGCGGGCTCTGCGGCCGCTTCAACGAAGGAATAACCCGGTATCTGGACACGTCGCTCAGGGAAGAAGGGCGGCATACGCAGGAGAAGTCGCTGATTCTGGCGGTGGGAACACGCACCGCGGCACGGCTTGAAGCCCTCGACCTGCCCCCCGATATCGTCTTCGTACTGCCGGGATCTGTAGAGGGATTGGTCAAGACCGCACAGGCCATCCTGATCCAGATCGACCGGTGGTGGAAAGACCAGGACGTAAACCACGTCCGCATCTTCTTCAACCGCCGCACCCCCGAAGCTCACGCGGAGCCCGTGGCGCGCACTCTGATGCCTATCTCGCCGGCGTATCTCGAGAAACTATACGCGAGCAAGTGGCCGTCCCGGCGCCTTCCCACCCACACCATGGAAACAGAACGTCTGTTCTCATGGTTGGTCCGCCAGCATCTGTTTATCAGTATCTATCGGGCGAGCGCCGAAACGGCCGCCAGCGAACACGCATCCCGGCTGGCGGCCATGCAGGCGGCCGAGCGCAATATCGAGGAGCAGCTGGAGGACTTATCCGCCGAGTACCGCAAGAAACGGCAGGAAAGTATTACGACCGAACTGATGGATATCGTCGCGGGCTTCGAATCCATGCGCACGCGGCACGCATGAGTGCTCACCCGTAAGCCAGCGCTCCGTCGAACAGGCAATCGCACGGCGACTGCACCCGGGCTAAACGTCTAAAGCGCGTATTCAATATCGATATTGAAGTCTGTGGCCGCTGCAGCGGATCTGCGAGAGTCATTGCGTGTATCGAGGATCAGGACGTCATCGACAGATCTTGGCTCATCTGCGCGATAAGGAAAGTGACATCCCCTCAGGAAGCCATCCGCAAGTTCACAGAATACCTGATTTTCTTGTCTATACTGTTTTAAAGAACGAACGAGGAACGCCGGCGGCATACCCGGGGTTTTGCGGGCACATGTGCGGCAACGAGCCGAAACCTGCCTCATGGGCACCCGCAAACCACGTACAAGGATGAGGGCGACCTGGATGCACAACAAACATTCAAAAGAGCTTCTTCTTCTGACTTTTTTTGACTCGAGAGAGTCCCTGAGCGCCATGCTGATGGCACGCCTGAATAACAAAAATGATGTGGAAGACATCCTGCAGGATATTTTTCTCCGTATCGACAACATCCCGCATCATTCCACCATCAGCAACCCTCGCGCTTATCTCTGGCGAATGGCCACAAATGCTGCGGTGGACCGAGAGCGTGAGAACCAAAAGCGATGCCGGATTTTCAAGACGGACACGACAGCGCTTGAGCGCTCACCCAATGCGTCGGCGACCCCCGAGGATGACGCTCAGGTTCGGTCCTGCATCCAGGAAATGCAGAGAGTCCTCCGGGAGCTGAATCCCACGTGTCGCCGCGCTTATCTGCTCAGTCGGCGGGATGGGCTGGATTACAAAGAGATTGCCAGCATCATGGGGGTATCCCCCCACATGGTCAAAAAACATATGGTGCATGCGCTTGGCGCGCTGCGCCTGGCGCTTCTGCCGTGACCCGAAGACGTCCCCCAATCGACCGGCTCATTGCTTCCTGACAATCAGTTGCGGTGGCCTGAATCCGCCGGAGGCCTGCTCAAAGCCGCTTGCGATTTCTATCAACAGGGGCTCGCTGAAGCGTTCTCCCATGATTGAAAGCCCTACCGGCATTTTGTGAACCTGGCCCATGGGTAGCGTGATATTGGGATAGCCGGAAATAGCCGCCAGCGAAGAATTGCCGCCAATAAAATGGTCGCCATTGATAAGATCGATGCTCCAGGCCGGTGACCCTGTCGGCAGTATCAGGGCATCGAGATCATGGGCAGCCAGGAGTTTATCAATACCGTTCTCACGTGTCGCTTTCTGTACTGTCGCCAGGGCATTAGTGTATTCCGGCTCGGTGAGCGGCCCTCTGGCCTGCGCAGCCTCAAAGATTTCCTGATCAAACCATGGCATTTCGGCATCCTTGTGCGCCTCATTAAAATCAATGAGGTCGGCCAGCGTCATCCCGGAGAGTTCAGGATCGGGTAGTGCTGACAGATAGGCATTAATGCCATGCTTGAACTCGTAAAGAAGTACCTCGCGCGACTGGTCGTTGAAGCTGTCCGGTGTTACCCACTCCAGGTCATCAATGACGGTCGCACCGTGGCTGCGCATCACCGCGATCGCATCATTAAGTAGCGCATCAACCTCGCTATGGAAACCGGCTGACGAGCGAATGACGCCGAGACGCTTACCCACCAGCCCGGCGGGATCAACATGCGCTATCAATTGCTCGGCGTTCCAGTCGGGTCGTTCCGCTGTTGCCGGGTCGTTGGCATCGACGCCGACCATCGCGGCCAACAGCACTACGGCATCGTGCACGCTGCGAGCCATTGGCCCCGCGGTATCCTGGCTGTGCGATATGGGTACGATATGGGATCGGCTTATCAGCCCTACTGATGGCTTGATACCGACCAAACCATTAGCCGAGGCAGGGCAGACTACCGAACCATTGGTTTCGGTGCCGACAGCCAGTACCGCCATGCCCGCTGCTACGGCGGCACCGGAGCCGGAGCTTGAGCCGCAGGCGCTGCGCGATACGTCATAGGGATTTCGCGTTTGCCCTCCCACGGCGCTCCAGCCGCTGGCTGATCGTCTGGAGCGAAAATTTGCCCACTCGCTGAGATTGGCCTTTCCCAGTATGACCGCGCCAGCCTGGCGGAGATGCGCCACCAGAGGCGCATCTCGGCCGCTTGCGTTGCTCGCAAGAGCCAAAGACCCCGCGGTGGTCGGTTGACTGAGGGTTTCAATATTATCCTTTATCAGAACAGGAATACCATGCAGTGGTCCGGCCCAGTCACCGTTTGCCGCTCGCTGATCCAGCGCCTGCGCCTGCGCTCTCGCCGTCGGGTCAATCGCGATAACGGCATTCAGATCGGCATTCAGAAGGTCTATACGTGCGAGCTGGCGCTCCACGAGCACCGCAGCGCTGAGATCGCCTGCGCGCATTGCCCGGTGCAGTGTCTTGATTCCGGGCCAATTAGAGTAGGCTTGCGCCTCGTGCCCCGCAGAATCCAACGCCAGCCCCAGTTGCTCGGAGAGATAAGCGAATTCTACAGCGCGCGCTCGAGCACGCGCTCGCCAGTCCCCTGGTGCCGGGCCGCCGGCAAGCTCCCAGTAATGCCCACCCTGAGCGTCCTCAAAATAGACTGCCTCATGTCCGTTTGCGTATAAGCGAGCGGCAAAGCGGCGGGCATGACCGGGCAACACGCGGTCATCGTCAGTCGATGTAATAATAAGAGGTATCGGGTAGGCGTCCTCAGGGCTTATTGCCTGCAGGGGTGAATAGCGCGCGATCCATGCCGCATCTGCGTCTCGGCGAGGATCACCATACTCGGCTGTCCAGCTGGCCCCCGGCGGGAGGTTCTGATAGTGCAGCATGTCAGTGAGCGGGCCACCAACGACCACTGCGTTCATCAGTTCTGGCCGCTGAGTCATCATGGCCGCCACCATCAAGCCGCCATTCGATCGCCCCATAATCCCGGTTTGCTCTGGCGAGCTGATACCGCGCCGATGCAGGTCCTCCAGCACAGCCGCCATATCATCATAGGGACGTTGCCGATTCTCCAGCATTGCAGAGCGGTGCCAGTCTGGTCCGTTTTCACCACCGCCGCGCAGATAGGCGTGCACGTAGACACCCCCCTTCTCCAGCCACAGTTTCCCAAAAATCGGCTCATAACGGGGTGTGATGGCAACATCGAATCCACCGTAGCCGTAAACCAGCGTAGGCTGCCCGCCATCACTCGGCTGATCGGGGTTACGCATGAGCGTATAGGCTATCTCTGTCCCATCGCGACTGCGCGTCGTCAGTAGCTCTGCAGTCAGACCGGTCGTGTCAAAGGCCGGCTGCCGCTGATAGAGAAGCGTCTGCTTGCCATCGCGCGGGTCAAACAACAGGCTTCGCGGTGGCGTCAGCGGCGACTCGTAGCGAAGGTGGAGACGATTGTCATGGCTGCCAAGCACAGAGATGAAGCCATCGTCAGGGAGTTCCAGTGTCCGAGTGCGCCAGCCCCCCTCGCCCGGAGCAAGCTCAACGACGGCACTGCGATAATCACGTAGCAGCGTGACATAGAGATTGTCGTCAAGCGCGAGTACGCCCCGCACGGCCTCGCGGTCAGCAGGGCGGTATAGCATCTCGGCCTGGGAGATCACATGGTCATCAAGCAGGCTTTCAAGAGAGATCGACACCATAGCGCCCGCTGGAAATTCCTTATCGGAGGTCTTCCAGTCCTCATTCGGCCGCATGAGCAGCTTGCCGTTGAACACCGTATAGATCTCTACCGCGCCGGGCAGCGGTAGCTGAGTCACGTCGCCCGTTTCGCTGACCCAGTAATAGTCACGATCGAAGAAACTGCGTGACCGAACAGCGACAAAACCACTGCGGCCCCCGGTACCGACCAACCTCGCGCCAAGCATGGCGTCGTCATAGTCACCGGTGTAGAGCGTCTTTGCCGCCGTTAACGGCGTACCGCGCCGCCACAAGCGCAGGGTTCTTGGCAGACCGGATTCATTCAGACTGTCGGGGCCCAGAACGGGAGCAACAAGGAGCCGGTTATCGTCAAACCACCAGCTGCGCGTTTTCCCTTCTGCCAGCGCAAAGCCGTCTGCGACGAAGCGTCCGCTTGCCAGGTCGAACTCGCGAATTTCATGTGCGTCCTTGCCATTGTCGGAAAAGCTAAGCAGACATCGCTCGCCACGGCAGTTGGCAGAATTAAAAATCCATTTGCGGCCCTCTCTAACGGACAGCGCGTCAAAATCCAGCAGCGTTTCCCACTCGGGCTCGCCGGAAAAAAAGCTCTCCTTGCTGGCACTGCGCCAAACGCCAAGCGGCGCATTGCGGGACTGGTGATAATCCAGCACCCGCTCGCCAACGACTCGAACATTGGGAAGACGCGATGCGTCCGTGAGCACGCTGGCGGCTTCCTCCTCCAGCTCGGCAAGTCCCATTGCTCCGCCGAGCGCATCAAGCGCCTTGGCATTCTGCACTTTAACCCAGGAAAGCGCGCGCTCACTGTAGGTCTCGTCGAGCCAATAGTCATCATCGGCCGACTGAGCAGGTAGTGCGACAGCAGTAGCAAAAAACAGCGAAGCGGATATAAACACTCCACGCATGCCTAATGTGGGCATGTTATCTCCCTCCTTCAAATTGAAAGCGCCTGTGCCAGCGAAGCGCTGACACAGGCACGGCATTGCCTGCCGCTGAGGCTAGAGTCTCAAGGACAGTCCCAGATACATGAACCGACCGCGATTATCAAAGATCGCGGATCCGGGAGCAGAGCCACTGCCAGCTCCACCGGTGCGCGTTTCCGGCAGGTTTGGCGGCATTTCATCGAAAACGTTCTCAACACCAAGCCGCAGACTGATGGCAGTCGAGAAATCATACCTGGCCTGCACATCCGAGTACCAAATATCGCCGGTCGATGCCGTCGCCCGATTGTCTTCCGGCGTTGCCGGCTGATTGTCGTTTATCGAACTGGAGAAATAGCGCTGTGTCCAATTCAAGGTCAGAGGACCGTTTATCCAGTTTGCGCTGGCCCGGCCTCGCCACTCGGGAGATTGAATTTCGCCGTTGATATCGATAAAGCCAGCGTTGTCTGCCGCACCCGGAACAGTAACCTGCTCATTTTTCAGTGATCGCGTGGCAATCGCACCCAGCGACAGCGTTCCATACTGTCCGAGGTCAAGCATGTAGCGGGCGTCGATATCCACGCCCTCGCGGAGCAGCTCTGCCGTGTTCACGTTCTGACGCCGAATCTGCAGGAGGTCACCGGCCGGCCCCCGCGAGATCTGGTTGCAGAAGACATTGCTCGTGCTGTCAAGATCAACGCAACTGTTGAGTATGTCCTGCACACCAAGCAGCGCAATGGCATCCGTGATTTCGATATCGAAGTAATCAATCGTAATGGCCAGACCTTCCACCCAGCGCGGCGTGAAGACCGCGCCGATGGTAGTCGTCTTCGCCTCTTCCACGCCAAGGTCTGGATTTCCCGAGGACAAGGTGCGTATGTTGATGGTCTGGGCATTTGACTGGAAAGGCTGCGTGATGCCCAGAGCAGCGCAGTTGCTTGCGCGATTCGCACTTCCTCCGCCAACAAAGTTGGCGTCACAGGGATCGTCAACCGTGATGAAGCCCTCCGAGCCGGGGGAGAACAGCTCGCCTACGTTGGGTGCCCGAACAGCCAGGGCGCGCATTACCCGAAAGCGGATATCCTCAACCGGAGTCCAGTCACCCCCGATGTTCCAGCTCGTCTGGCTCCCAGCCGTGGAATAATCGGATTGGCGGATGGCAGCATCCAGATTGATGGATTGCGCGAACGGAAGATCACGCGCGAGCGGGAGTCTGGCTTCGCCGAAGACCTCAAATACATCGAAGGAACCGCGGGTTGATTGGCGCAGACTGCGGAAAAAACCAAGTCCCTGCTGCTGGATCGGGCTCGTAATGAACTTGGAGCGCTCATCCCGATACTCAACACCCGCGGCGACAGAAAGGCTACCGGCCCAGAGCTGCATGAGCTCGCCACTGATCGCGGCCTGACCGACGATCTGTTCCAGTTCCGCGGTCTCGGTTGCCTCGGGAACTCCGACAAACGCCAGCACCTCGGGCGTCAACGCGGCGCCCGTTGCGAGCAGGTTGGCCGGCACACATCCCGGGTCCTGAACGAAGCCCTCTACTACCGAGCGGCATTTAATCTCACCATCAGCCGGGTCTCTGGCAGCATCAAGCGCGAGATCAAAGCGATTCTGCAGAATGTCGCCAAGCTGTACGTTGGTGAAGCTGGTATTACCGTACTGGACGTACGCGTCGTATCTCCACTTGTCGTTGATGCTGCCATTTGCGCCAACGGTCAACTGGAACAGGTCACGATCAACGTCGCTGCCGCGCTTGCCGAGTTCCTTGTCGCTGCGGATGATACCGATTGAGTCGGCGCCGGCTTCCAGCATCAATGCTCTTAGATCGTCCTGCACGAACGGATTGTCGATGGAGATCTGATTGGTAAACGGGGGAATTTCGAAGACAGACCCGATTTCGGAGCGGGAATGAACGCCAGCGTATTTGCCCTCGAAGAAAACGCTGTGATTTTCTGAGAGATCGTAGGACACCTTGCCATTGATGAGCCAGCGCTCAGTTGGCACGCGCACCGGACACTCGTTCTGCGGGCAGATCGTGTCGAAGCCAAGCTGAGCTTCGCCGCCATCGGTGAGCTGCGTGTTGCCGAACAGGCCGCTGGGGCCAAGGCCGAAGGGTCGTACTGATCCGTCGGGGTTGAATGTGAAGGCCTCGCGCCCATTGCCCCTGTTCAACAGAAACATTGAATCTTGCTGACCGCCGAGTTGCCTTACATTATCGGCCAGCAGGAAGTCGTCAACGCCATCATTCGGTCCGGTGTTGGCGGGGTTCGGAACCCACAGGCGACCATTGATATTGCGGTCCCGCTGGTCGTACTCGATACCGCCTTCCTCTACATACGAAATATGGAACATGGCGTTGCCGCGATTTTCGGAGAAGTTGCCCCCACCCGTGAGGTTCAACACATACTGCTCCGCGTCGCCTTCGTCAGAAATGCCCGTTTGTGCATCGAACTCAAAACCCTCAAAGTCGGTCTTGGTGATGATGTTGATCGCACCGGACACGGCATCCGCACCGTAGACGGCAGACGCGCCGCCGGTAATCACTTCAACTCGCTCTATGAACGATGTCGGGATATTGTTCAGGTCGACTGCCGTAGTGCCCGGCTGGGAACCAACCTGACGGCGTCCGTCTACCAGCACAAGTGTGCGCTGCGTACCGAGATTGCGAAGGTCGACCAGGTTAAGCCCGGTCGCGGAAAAGCTGATGCCTGTATTCTGGCTGTTTGACCCAGGCAGTATCGCGGGTAACTCCCGCAGGATTTCACCAATGTCCGGCGCTCCGGTGGCGGCGATGTCTGCCGCGTCCAGTACGACGGTTGGGGTCGGCGTATCCGCACCGGAGCGCGCGATACGCGAACCCGTGACGACGACTTCTTCAATGGACTCTGAACCGGCATCCTGCTGTGGCGTTTGTGCGGTAGCAGTCGAGGCGGCAGCCACCGCCATAGCAAGGATTGATAGGTTGCACTTTGTAAACATGGACTTTCCCCTCATTACTCGCTCGCGCCTGAAGCGCCCCTCACCCGTCACCTGCGGCGACTATCCAAGTAACAAAGACGGCGCAGATACCGGGCCGGGTACCGGAAGCACAAAATAAATTGCCTGACAGAGGCATTTGCGAGCGCCACTCATCCTGACAATTACAAGATGGCGGGCTCCTGGGATCGCAAGGCGGTGCCGTTGGACAGCTTGTCCAGCATGGAGGATATGCCATCATCCGGCGAGGGCGCCCTCGCCAATACCTGTTCTGCCGCGTTTCTCCGTCCAAGCGCCACCAGAATGGTGGCGTGCGTAAGCCGTATACGGTTGTTATCGCCGTCGAGCGCCAGCGCGTTGGCCGAATAGCTGGCGGCGGTAATGTGGTCTTCTGCCGAGAAATACAGTAGCGCAAGATTGTTGGACAGCTTGGCGTTATTCCAGATGAGCCGGCGCAGGGATTCCGACTGCAAAAGCCGCAGTGCGTCATCAGGACGAAGCGGCGCCAGTTTCAGGCCCAGGGCCAGAATGGCGGAGCTGTCTGAGGGGTGCGCGTCGGCATGGGCATGAGCGAGCTTTGCTGCCTCGTCCAGACGCTCTGCCTGGATCAATACCGAGGCCAGATGGGTGGCGCTGTGAAAGCTCGGCGAGGCCTGATAATAGGCGCGCAAATAGCTCGCCGCCTGCACGAGATCGCCTTCTTTTTCTTTCAGGCGACCTTTAACATACCAGAGGTTGGCACTACCGATACGCCCGCGCTTGTCGCCCTTCTCTTCCCGGCCCCTGGCGGCCGGCACTAACGCCGTCTCCTCAACACGGGCAAGGACGGCGCGCGCTTCGTCGTATGCGCCGGTCTCCAGCAGGGCGGCAGCGAGCTGAATCTGGATCGCTTCAGTGGCTTTACTATCGTCAGGCAGACGGCCGATGAGCGTTAACAGCTGGGGGTAGTCCCCGTGGGCTTCCAGAATGGAAAGTGCATACAGCACGTGTGAGAGGGAAGCGTGATGATCAAGGTAATAATCCGCATGAACCGGGAAGGCGTCAGCGCCATCAACGCTGTAACGGGTCTTTAACCAGAGCATCCACAGCATCGGTGACCATTGGGACTGGGCTTTTTTACTGAAAAACAGAGCGTCAAGAACCTCTGGCTGCTGCCATTTGAACGCTGCATCGGCAATGGCCACCAGATGATCATCAGACGCAGTATGTAGATCCAAAGGAGCCAGCAATGTCGCCCAGTCCGGGGGCTGTTGCTGTTCGAATGTGAGCTGCAGGATCCCACGCAGTGCGACCAGATGATTAGGGTTGACCGTCAGGACGGCGTCAAAAGCCGCCCTGGCATCACTATGCTGACCTGCGGCCAGGGCCTGCTGCGCCGCGAATAACAGACTCGGTACATTGTCAGGGTCCAGCTCGCCGGCACGGGCGAACAGGGATGCTGCGCTCTGCGTATTACCCATTCGCTGGTGAAGGACGGCAAGCATAGTGAGTGCATCGACATTCCCGGGTGCTGATGCAAGCCAGTGCTCGGCTTTTCTGAAGGCGCCATCGACATCGTCGCTCTGGATCAGCATCACAATCTGCAACAGGGTCTCGTTGTCTGAGAGAATAGAAGCGTCGTCAATGGCAGGCAGCACGGCACCCGATGTCACATGCTGGCGGAGCGCCTGTGACTGCACGGCAGTGACCGGCGAACTCGCCGGCGCGCGCTGCACGTGGTCGAGTAATCCCAGCGCTTTGGTCGACTCGCCAGCGGCCAGCAGCTGATACGCTATCGCGTTGCCGAAAAGCCCCTCACGCACGCTGTCGATGTTCTGGGTGAGATAGGCGTCACTGGCGTCTTCGAGATAACCGAATTTATAGTCAAGCACCATTTTCAAACGCTGCAGGACGTCATTGCCGGGGTCGTGAATTAATGCCCGTTTCACATGCCGGTAGGCCATCTCCGGCTGATTTTCATGGTAGGCAGATAGTCCGGCCACGATGTTGTTGACGGGGATGCTCAGTCCCCTGTCGATGGATGTCTCGGCGTGGCGTTTTGCCGCCATATAGTTTTTCTGTTCAAAAGCGATGATGGCCTTTAGTGTGTTCGCAAATGGCTGGTCAGGGCTGTTCAGCAACAGGGTGTCGACATAGGCCTCGGCGCGGCCGATCTCCCGCAGCTGCAGCGCCGTGGCCGCCAGCAACAATTTGCCCAGCGGCGCCCTGGGTTGCAGCGATTCAAAGGACTCGAAGTCCTGCATTGCCGCGCCAGGATCTCTCAGCGCGAAGTACAGCTGGCCGCGCAGCAGGTAGCCATACGCGCGTATTATCGCGCTGGCGGCGTTTGTCTCATCGGCGGTTTTTTTCTCATCGGCAGTCTTCAGTGGCGACGACAGCAGGCTGTCCAGTGTGCCCAGCGCCTCTGCTGGATCGCCTGCGCTCTGCAGCTTCGCCCGGGTATACAGGCATAGCGCGCAGGCCTGTAGTTCGTCGGGGAAGCGGATACTCAGCGAGCGGAAAGCCGTCTCGGCCTGCGCGGCTTGGCCGTTTCGCAAACGCATCAGTATGTCGTAGAGCGCCGGGGACAATCCCTGCACATCGGAAGACGGTGCATCGCCCATCAGGTGCTGCAGGGAGAGGTCATCGCGTTGGTAGTAGTAAGTGACGGCCAGTAAGGGCACGAGCGCGTTTCGTTCCTGAACGCCGCCAAGGGCTGCCTCCGCTCTTTCAAACGTTATTGCCGCAGATGCCAGATCACCCTGCGTCAGGTATAGCTTGCCCAGTTCAATGCGCGCCTGTGTAAAATCCGGGTTTTCCTGCAGTGCATTCTTCAACTGTAGGAGCGCCTCTTCATACTGCTCGCTGGCAACGGCACCCAGCCCGAGTGAGAAATAGTCCTGCGCCGTCTTTGGCGGAGCACAGGCGCTGACGCACAGAAGCAAGAGCAGCGCGATGCATACTCGTTGCCTGCGCGTGTAAATGCTCACCCGCACTTTACCGGCTCTTCACCCGGTCGACCACGGATAATCCTGCCCCCTTGTCACCTGTGCGTCGTCTCGACATCAAGCTGCCAACGCCTACCAGGAATAACCACAACGTGGCCGGCACGGGAACGGCGGACGGGCTGTTGCCCAATCGGGTTTGTATGTCGATGGCAGCCAGCCCGGCATACAGGTCGATGCCTGCATCGATAAAGGACAGATTCAGGTCCCAGCCAGCGGCGGCGTTGTAGACCCAGGTGCCGGCCCAGCTATCACGCATCAGGTCAGACGAGAAGTCCACAAAATCGAACGAGCTGCGCGCTATCATGTCTCCTGCCGCGTCAAGCAGGTCACCGGTGACCGAGAAAAAGGTGAAAGTCTGGCCCAGCATGCTGTCGACATCGAGCCAGGACAGGAGCGTCAGACCGAAGCCCTTGCCGAGGGTAAAGTTGCCGTTGATATTGATGCCGTCATAGCTGAACCCGCGCTCCGTGCCCCAGATTTCCATGATCCAGTCGACGTTCTGTGACCCCACATCACCATTGAAGGTTAACAGACCCGGACTGTTCCCCGGGTTCACCGAGGTGGTGAACCCCGTGAGCTTTCCGTTTTCGTCCCGCTGCTCATCGCCCTCGATCAATACATTGCCGGCAAAGGTGCCACTGCCCGAGATGTCGCCCGTCAAAGTCAGCAGCTCATTGTCTGCCATAGTGATGAGCCCGTCATTCACCGTGAAGCCATTCAGCTGGGCCGCGTCGGCAAAGTGGATCTCGCCACTTTTCATGTTGTGCAGGGTGCCATCGGATTTAAAGGTCGACCCCTCGAAATTGTCGATCACGCCAGTGTTGATCAGCTCGCCATAATTGATAATGCCGGCTAGGAAGCTGTTTTTCACCGTGCCTGCATTAAAAAAGGTATTGGCACTGCCCCGGCCTTCCTGAGCGGCCAGCACGGGTGCAGTTCCGATACTGATGGATGACCCGAAAGGCCCATTGATCAGAACACCTTCGTTGATGAGGATGGCCGATGTCCCGTCCCCGGCATTGGCTGTCAGGCCTATGGTTCCTGTGTTATTAAGTGTAGCGGCATCATTGACCGTACCGTTCAGCAGGACACCCGAGGAAATCTTGATCGTTCCGCTATTGTTGATAGCGCCATCAGAAGTCAGCATGCCAGACTGACTGAAGCCGTTAGCCGACGACTCGGCGATCAGCAGGGTACCGGCGTTATCAATGACGCCTTCCTCGCTCACCATGAAGAGGCCATTATTTTCGAGTAGGCCCCCGGCGCTGTTGGTGACCGTGGCCACATTGTTGAAAATTCCGCGATTGGTGAAGGTACCGTTGTTCACGAGCTCTGCTGTGTTGGTAGTGCCAAGGCGGGCCAGGTTAAGGAACAGATCACCTGCGACCATCTCGCCGTTTTCGTTCTGCCGCATTTCGCGCGCCACGGCGTCGATGTTTCGGATGGATTGTTCGGCAGCATCCCGGTTGGCAGTCGCAAATACTCGTTGGTTCTTAAGGGCGTCCGTCTCTGCCCTTACCGCCGCTGTTTTTCGATCGTATTCGGCAAGTATCAGGTTGTTTAAAACCACCAATGCACTATTTATCACGCTGCTGGCAGCACTTCCGTCCTCGAGCAACGGAATTGTATTCAGCTCAACGAGAGCCTCCCTGGCCTCACTGTCCCTGATCTGCTCGTCGTAGCGGCGAATGTCGTTGTTGAATCCGATCAGTCGCCGGCGTCCGTCGTAAAAATTGTTGGCGCCCTCAACAAACCTCGATAACGTGATCGGTGGGCCCATGCCCTCCTGACCGTTATTGAACACGCCGTTGTTGACCATCTCCCCATCATTCACCAAGGTGTTGTGATTGGTGAGTTCCGCCCCCTGGGCGTTAGTCAGCGCGGCAGCATTGGTGAGCGTGCCCACATTGGTCATAACACCATTGTTCACTATGCGAGTATCTTGCGAGGCTCCACGATTGTTAAGCGTGCCGTAGTTAACGAAGGTGTCGTTGTTGATCACCTCACCCTCATTGTCGAAGTCGCCAAGGTTCACCAGTTCGGCCAAGCCAAGCACACCCATGGCATCGCGAACCGATTTCAGGCCATTGTCGATCGCTGCGGCGACCGTGTTGACCAGGGTTCCCGCATTCACCAGAAGGCCGTTGTTGCGCACGTAGCCGCCGCTGTTGTTCAGTTCGCCGCTCTGGGTGTTGTATACCTGCCCGCCAGTCTCATTGAGCAGGACCGAGTGGTTGGTCACCAGGCCGCCGTTTTCCAGCACCCCGGTACCGCGGTTGACGATAACACCGACACCGGTATCCGCCTGCTGCTGCAGCCGGGTGTCGATTTGCGCATAGATCGCTGCAGCCTGGTCACGCTTTGTACCCAGGCTACGCAATGCAGCACCGTAATTTTCTTCAGCAGCTCTTAGGTCAAACGCGGGGCTGGTCGCAAACGTATCCGTCCTTAGTACTAAGTACTCCGTTTCCAGGCGGCCCAGTATCGCTCGGGTGAAAGATTCATCAACATCAGTTCTGAACAGAGGCTTTCCAGTGGGTGACAGGCCAATAGGTGTTCGTGTTATTGGGTTGGGGAATTCGTTGATCAGCGCGTCAAGTATCGCCGAAGAGTCGTTGATGTACCTGTTCATCTCAGACAGAAAAACCTGTTTTGCGCTTGCGGCGATATTCGCTGCCAGACGCGCTGCAACGTTTGCGCCGGCATAATTTGCGGTCAAGTCAGTCGGGACGGGGATGACCGGGACTGCCGCTACCGGGCTGCTGGGGCCGCCGCCGGCAATCTGGCTTTGAGGGCTTGACGCGGAGGAACCACCGGGCAAAACGGGGAGGATAGGCTCCCGACGGACCAACCCGGCTCCATCACCTACACGTGCGGCACGGTCATCGAGCAGGGTTGCGACGATATCGGTGACATTTCGAAACATGGACCAGTCGTGGCCCGGCTTACCGTTGACAATCCGGCTGTCGGCGGCGTTGGTGCCACCGAGGTTTCGCAACGTACCGGCATTGTCGAGCAGAAAGTGATTGTTCAGCGTCAGACTCGCGCCGTTTGCCTCAGATGCCAGCGTCAGCGCGCTATCTTCCTTGACTATCAGCTGTCCGTTGTTGTTGATTTTTCCAGCTGTCTGAAGAGCCGTCTTCGTCGACCTTGCGTTGACCTGCGCACCGCCATGCAGGGTAAACGTGCCGGTATTATCCAGCAGCGTTCGGTCCGGTCCGAGGCGCACCAGCAGGGCATTCGCCTCCAGCTCCAGCCCACCGTAGATATCGGCTTCGGCGAGATAACGATTGACGATCTGGCCTTTGGACTCGCTACTGATACCGGTCAGCTCGAGGCGCCCGTAGTTGTCGATAACGCTGCCCTCGCTGTTTTCCAGGCGTCCATCCAGCTTGACGCGTCCCGTGGGGCCGATGGTGGTGGAGCTGTCTCCCGACCCGACTCCATTTCGGTAGACGTAGTCCTCGACGGCGACGCCGCCTGTTCCCATGTAGACGTCACCATGAATGTCCACCGTGCCAAGATTGGTCAGCCCATATTGAGTCGTAGCAGAGCCGCTACCATCTCCGCCTACAGTGCCGTACGGGTGTTTGGCCGCGAGTTCAAGCGCGCCGTCGGCCTCAACCACCAGACGATCGGCAGGGTTGGCAACGGTCAGGGAGCCGTCGGTCATCACCTGCGCGGTCTGACTCGCGTCGATCGTGAAGCTGTCTCGCACGGCCGCCTTAACATCACCGTCTTCAAAAAGGAACAAAGGGCCGGGCCTTGAGATATCCCCGAATTGGCTCGCCAAAATATCCACGGCCAACAGAATGTCGAAGGTGTTCAGGTTGTCCGTCAGGGGTGTGTAATCGTAGCCACGCCGGTCAATTTCGTTGGCGATGAGCGTATCGACCGTCAATTGCTGGTCGATACGATTGTCTTTGACATCGTTGCTGAAGGCGACGTCAACATCCGGATTTACCACAGACCTGGCCTGAAAAAGAATTTCACCCGCGGCGACAAAGGACAAGTCCTGTCCGGTTGTAGTGCCATCGCTCGTCCAGTCCGCCCCCGGGTTGGTGAAGGTCCGATTGAAGATATCTACCTGGGCTATGCCTTGGCTCTTTTCCAGGGAAAAGCCTGAATCAAGCCTGTAGCCTCCAACATCTTTTATGTCGATCGAGCCGCTGGGGCCGTAAAGCTCAAGCCCTGCGCTAATGTCCAGGTAGGTTCTGTTACTCAGGGTCGACTCGACAAAGAATGTCGGGGTAGCAAATACGGGATCGTCAGACAGGCTGAACGCACCGCTGGCGCTAGTGGTGGGCGACGCGATCAGCGCAATTTCCGGGATATCCTCCCAGCTGCCGCGAAAGCTGGTCTGCTTGCCGATTTCGCCCTGTATGATAACCGACGCTGGTGCGCGATCTGCGCCCTGGCCTCTGGTGAACTGCAGATCCACCATCAGTTCCGGCTTGAGCTGAAGGTCGGTCTTCAAGTCAATGCTCGGGCCGACCTGAAGGTCAACCAGCGTTACGCTGAGATCAATGAACGGGTTACCCAGCTTGACGTCGTCCAGCGAAAGTGACCCACCATTAGGCAGGTTGAACGCGGCGCCTATCACCTGGTCGACGTCGAGCCGCAAATCCAGTAAGTTGCCGCCAATACTCGCAGTGGCAGTGGCTTGATCGTCACTCCATAGGCCTTCTGCGTTACTGGAGAAGGGGTTGGAAAGACTCACGGTCACCGGGCTGTCTTCAATAGCGCTTCTTGCTTTGCTTACACTATCCGCCCGGACCGTATTGCCGCTGTTTCTCAGCCTTTCTTCGTAGTCGTCAAGCCCTTCGCCTACCTGCGCGCCCAAAAGAGCCCCCACATCTTTGTAAAGGTTGTCGTTGGTCAGCGCGTCATTGATATTCGAGGGCGGATTGCCAATAAAACCGCGTATCGCTGGGGCTGCATCAACCAAGTTCGTGGGCGGCACAAAAACTCGGGCGCTTGATTCCAGCGTATCCACCTGTAGGAGCGGTAACTGAAAGTCTTCCTCTATCAGGTTAAAGGTCTTGTCAATAAAGCAGCCAACAAAACAGGCTTTGGCAAATAAATCCAGGCTGGTGTTAACGTCGATGCCCGTATCGAGCTTGATCGACGGCGCATTGACGCTGAATACACTGTCATTACCGATACCGGAGTTGGTATCCAGTTTGAAGAAGTCAACGCCCAGTCCTTCAAACTGGTAGTTGTTTACCGAAGGGGCAAAACTGACGGTAGCGTCAAATGTACCGGGCTGGACCTCTGCGTTGAGATAGGGCAGCGCATAGGCGGAGAACTCCAGACCGGCAGAGGCACCGAAGCGGGCGCATTTGAAGACGCAGACTTTCTCTATGTTGCCAACACCAAGACGGGCCGCAGGCGGCTCGCCAAAGACCGAGTCCCACTGGGATTGCGACAGGGACCAGTCGATATTCAGCCTACCCGGGCCATTCGGACCCCATAGGCTTTTGTCGGAAATGTTGTAGGTGTTGGCGCCAAAATCCACTGACGTTGTGTTGGCTTCTGTGCGGATACCGGCGATCGAGGGGTCTGAAATAGTCAATAAAAAGACTGCTGCACACAAGAACGAGGCTTTATGGGTGGCACCACCGATTTCTTTCTGGGCTGACGACGCCCTTATTATATTTCCAAATGTGGCCATTCGATGTTGCCTCTCATGAGCAGTTTCTGCGTTTCAGACTAATGAGGGCTACTTCGACTGCCTGTTAAATGCAGACGATCGCTGCAGGCAAGCGGCCCCCCATCTCCACGTTAGCGTTAATGGAAGGGAGGTCAAAATTCTCGGCGGATTTTTTATATAGTAAAATCAATTACTTAAAAACCTTAAGGAAATCTTAAGGGGATATTCGGAAGAACTGAACGCCTCCGGCAGAGCGGGGAATAGAACGCGATCGACGACCCTACCGGCAGTAGGGCGGAGGTGCCGTCGTAAGGTCGCAGTAGTCCGGGAACTTCTCGCGGCTTCGCCAGAATGCGCGCAAGCCAGTGTCATCAAAGGCCGCCGCGATGCGGGGATCGCGCTGTAGGCGTGCCAGGCCGTCGAGGTAGCGCCGCGTGAGCCGGTTGCGATGATGCGTCATGCCGTGCACCAGGCCAAAATCGCGATAGCTCCCTGTGGCGACGTTCTGCTGCACACGTTCCACCAGCGGCTCAATGACCCCCAGCGTCAACGCGACGTTGAAATCGCGCACGGCCGGTGACGTGGCCAATGAGGCCAGCTGCGCCTCATCGCCGGCGACCAGCGCCTGGAAAATCGCCAGTCTATCCTGTCCCGACTCGCCAAGGGGATCCAGCAACGTGCGTGTCCGCTGCAGCCAGCGATCGGCGTCACCCAGGAGCAAGTACGCATTTGCCTCGGCGGCGCGGACATCCCAGGCGTCATCATCCGAGAGTGCACGAATCAGCTCGACTTTGCGCAGCGCTTCCGCTGCATGACCGAGGCGCGCGTGCAGGCGGGCAATCGTTGCGTGAATTCTGACCGACAATGGCCAGTAGAGACGATGCTGCTCCCAGACTTTCAGGGCTTCCTCAAACCAGCCCACCTCCAGATAGAACTGGCTGAGCCGGTTGACGCAATCGGCGCAATCGGGTGCATCTGCAACCAGCGCGCGCAAATCGCTCTCGTACCGTCGCCAGTCCACGACGCCGGTTCCGGGCTCGTAGGCCAGCGCCCGCACGGCGGGATGCTCAGGCGCCACCTGTTTTGCCCGCAGAACCAGTACCTCATGCGCATCGCGATAGCGGACTGCAGCATTCTCGCTGTGATCGTAGCGCGCGAGCTGGCGCTGTAGTTCCGCCATACTGAGGATGGCCTCCACAAATTCTGGATCATGGGAAAGGATCTGCTCCAGGAGCTCGCGCGCAATGGACAAGTCATCTTCCGTACGCCGGTCCAGATGGTAGCGGGCACGCGTGAACAGGCGTCGCTGCTCGGGTGGCAGTTGCCGCAGAATGGGCCCTGCCTCCTGTCTGTTGATCAGGGCTGTGGCCTCGACGAGTTCAGCGGCGGCACTGCGGCGCTCCTGTTCCGTGGCCATGGGGCGCACCACGCTCCACAGCGTCGTCCCGCTGTCGTCACGCAATGCCAGACGCGCCCGCTTACCCTCCAGCCAGGTTCGCTCAATGAGATAGTCGTCCGCGGCCGGCTCTGCGCTCGCCCAGCGAACACTGCTGGCCGCCTTGGCGGCTGGCGACAACAGCGACATCAGGTCTCCCACGGCGAGTGCCGACTCACTCTCGCTTTCATTCACACGGGTCAAACCTGCAGCCAGGACAAGTGCCACCACGCACAGTGTCAGCGTCACCACGACCGTGGCCCGCAGCACCCTGCGCTCACTGCCTACTGATGCCACCTCCACTCGCGGCGCGTCGGTCTCAAGGCCTTCCCACCTTACCTCGGGAAGGAAGCAATAGCCGCGCTTGGGCACGGTACGAATATATTCCGGCGCCCGGGCACTGTCGTTAAGGACCTTGCGCAACTCGGAAATGCACTGGCTGAGACTGTCTTCGCCAACCCGTCGGCCCGGCCAGACCTGCGCCGTAAAGGCCTGTCGACTGACGACCTGCCCGGTGTTGCGGGCGAGTAGCACCAGGACGTCCATCGTGCGGGGTTCAAGACCGCAGGACTCGCCAGTGGTCAGGGACGTCAGCTCGTTGTGCCACGGATCCGCTCTGAAGTCCCTGAAGACGAAAGGAGCCGGACCATCCGGCGCGGGCGTGTGCAGCGAACCGGCTCGCTCTGGATCGCTACCGCGGGACGTCATCCGCTGCCACCCTTGAGGCGCCCCACTGGGACCATGGCACTTTTGTTCATGTGGTGGGTGTGCATGCGGTTATGTCTCCACATTCATACGCGCGTGCTCCTGTACCGTTTTTCCTGTACGAAACTCTACCCCATTAACATCGCACACAGCGCTACGGCTGCAAGCAGTGCACCGCCTCCCAAGGCGATGACTCCGTGGCAAAACTCGGCGTGCCGCCAGGCTGAGGCCAATAAGAATTCATGACCCGCGCAGGGCCGCGCGGCCGTGTCGTCCTCTTCGGGTAGCCCTAGTGGGCCACGCGGTAAGTTCGGTAACGCTCAGAGCCGCTGTGCGGGCGCGAATCCAGGCGCGGTTCGCCGGCAAGGGTGGTTCCCTTGTCAAGAAACGCAACGCCGAGTCGCGCCCGCAC
>Ga0102932_1000425_pt1 | contig 21149 bp, 18 predicted proteins | sample SalPonR1_C_D2_MG_FD_78212 | JGI IMG/M metagenome (GOLD analysis project Ga0102932, IMG submission 78212) | Salt pond soil microbial communities from South San Francisco under conditions of wetland restoration - Salt Pond MetaG R1_C_D2_MG | ecosystem: Environmental > Aquatic > Marine > Intertidal...
CGGCCCGGTGCGGTTTTCCGTGCGCGCCGGCGCTTTCCGAGAAACCGCGGGCCGGCTGCCGCGGGTGACGGACCGGCGAGACTCGGCCGATGCTCGTGACGGAGCAGGAGCGGCCCGGCTCGTTCGGGCGGGTCTTGAGGACGCTTGTGACGACGATTGTGATGACGCTTGCGATGACAAGCGTGACGACGAGCGTGACGACGAGCGTGGTGATGCTTGTGATGACGATTGTGATGACGATTGTGATGACAATCGTGATGATAATCGTGACAACGGCCGGGACGATGGCTGCCGGCTTGACCGTCCCGGTTGCATGCTGCCGGCGCGGTCGGGACCGGCATCGCGGGTATCCCTGCGGTTCATCGGCGTGCCCTTGGACGTTCGGCGCTGGGCAAGATCGCGTCGAACGGATGCCTGGTCGCGGGCTGCACGCCGCTGAGCAGGCGCATTGCGCGGCGAGGTGCCCGATCGGTCGGCGGCGGCTCTATTGCGCTGAGTCGATGCGGCGGGCTTGCTTCGGGCCACGTCCAGGATGCTGTTGGAATCGCGCCTGATCGAATCGCGGCTGCGCATCGAGCGATCGGATGTCGGTGCGTCCCGACGGGACGAATCGGCGGCGGAAGCGGTCGACCCTTGCGACAGGACGGCCCTGCGCTGCGACCGGTCGCGCAGCAGGTCGCGACGATCGTTCCGGCGACCGGCATGATTATCGTTTTGACCCGCGTAGTGGCCATCGGCGCGACCATTCCTGCGGCCGGTTCCGTTCGAGCCCTCGGATGCCCGGAGCGTGTGGCGTTCGTCTATGCCCCGTCGGTAGGCGACGCCGCGCCGGTGTTTCCGATCGTGCTTCCAGTGGCGGGCGCCGTCGAAGCGCGCCAGTTCCCGTCCGGAAGCAAACCTGGGGCCGCCATATCCGTGCTTGCCGTAGCGCTTGCCGTAGTGCTTGTCGTGTCGTGGGTAGTAGCCATAGTGATCGTGAATCACCAACCTGTGGCTGGGCCAGTGAACGGCGCTGAAGAAGAATCCGTATTGAAGGTGGTGGCCGTTGCCCCAGTGGAAGCTGAAACCGGAGCGATAGCCGCTCGGCTGATGCCAGTACACGGGCGGATAAGCGGACCAGCGCCAGTTTCGGTAAACCGTGTGAGGATCGTACCAGGGCACGTAGACCACGCGCGTCACGCTCGGCTCGATATAGATGTACTCGGTCTCTCGGACCACCCGTACATATTCGTTGGAGCGCAGATGGCCGCTGGCATAAGCCTCGTCGCGCAGGTACTGAACGGTGTCAAGCACCTGGTATTCCTGGATCAGGAATGCGTCGCCCAACCGCTGTGTCCATTCCAGGTCGGCGTCCATGCGAGCCAGCAATTCGGGAAACGCGACCAGCGCCATCACGCTGGGATCCCAGGGGTAATGCTCCACGGCGGCCACTGCGTACTCGCCGTCGAGGCCGGGATTGGACCGCGACCAGCGCGCGGCCTGGACCACTTCCAGCGGGTAGGTGGCGGCAATCAGCACGTGAGAAAGCACGGTATCCGGGTACAGAGCGATAGGCGCGAGCATCTGGTCGAGTTCGGCCTGGCTGAAGCCAGCCGGCGTTTCTGCCGAGGCCCGCTCGGCGACCGTCCCCAGCCCGAGCATCAGGCAACCGGCCAGTATGATTGCGATTCGTGCATTGGCGGTAGTCATGTCGATGTCCTCGTCGCGGCCGCTTTGGCCCTTGTGGACTTCGTTATACAAGGACCAGCCTGAAGCTCCGCTGAACGGGAATTCGTCGAAAGAGATGAGATAATGGACGCATGTCAAGATTTAACGCCCGCCTGACACCGGCCCGTCGCCAGCTGCTGGATACGCTGCTCGACGATCTGCTCGACCGCGAGCCGGGCGAGCGTCGCGGGCTGTTGGCCGAGCTGGGAGCGCGCTGTCCGCGCCTGCATTCGCGGCTTTCGGCGCTGGTGGATGCCAGTTCCGAGCCGGCGCAGTTTCTCGAGACGTTGTTTCAGAGGGCAGGTCAGCTGGCGTTTTCTGAAATCGACAAATCCGATGTGGCATTGCCCCCCGGAACCCGTATCGGCCCCTGGCGGCTGGTGGATACCGCGGGGTCGGGCGGCATGGGAACGGTTTACCGCGCCGAGCGAGCTGACGGCGCCTTCGAAATGGAAGCCGCCGTCAAGCTCATCCGGCTCCGCAGGGATTCCCGGCTGAAGCAACGGCTGGAAGTCGAGCGGCAGCTGCTGGCGCGGCTGGATCACCCCAACATTGCTCGCATCCTCGACGGCGGCGAAACCGAAGACGGGCAAACCTACCTGGTCATGGACTGGGTGCCGGGCGAAGACCTGGCTGAATGCGCCGAGGACGCGCGGCACGATAGCGGCCGCTGTCTGGATGCGTTTGCTCAGGTGGCGGGCGCGGTGGGTCATGCCCACCAGCGCCGGGTGGTACACGGCGACATCAAGCCTGCCAATATCCGGTTGACGCCCGAAGGTCGAGTGATGCTGCTGGACTTCGGCGTTGCTCGATTGCTCGCCGAAGAACATGCCGACGAGGCAAGCTTTCGTGCGCTGACGCCGGCGTTTTCCGCGCCGGAACAGCTTGCGGGCGAACCGGCATCCACACAGTCCGACGTATATGCGCTCGGCGTGCTTCTGTATTGGATGCTCACAGGCGAGGTGGGGTGTGAGGGCACCGATTGGTCCGAGGTACTGGCGGGGCGATATGCCCGGTATCGCGACCTTGCGGCCATCATCAGGATGGCCTGCGCACCTGAGCCGGCTGATCGATACCCTGGCGTGTCGGCGCTGATCAAGGATGTCGAGCGCTATCGCAGGCTACAGCCGGTGATGGCGCGGCCGGCCAGCCGCGCCTATCTGCTCAATCGGTTCGTGCAGCGCAATCCGGTCGGCGTGGGCCTGGGAAGCGTGGCCGTGCTGCTGTTGATCGTCGGCCTGATCGGCACCGGCTGGCAGGCGCGAATCGCCGGTTTGGAGCGCGACCGGGCCGAGGCGCAGCGGGACCTGGCGCGGCTGGAGGCCGACAAGACCGAGCGGGTCAGCGAATTCCTGGTCAGTCTGTTCGACGAGGCCGACCCTTATCGCAATCCCGACCGCAATCTGACCGCGGGCGATCTTGTTCAGCAGGGCGTGGCCCAGATCGAAACGCTCAACGAAACGCCGCGGGTTCAGGCCGAAATGTTCCACGCGCTGGCCCGGGTGAATCGTTCACTGGCCGAGTACGAAAGCGCACGCGAAATGGCGGCCAGGTCGCTCGAGATCCTGCAGCGTACGCCGGACGTGTCCGCCGCCGACCGCGCTCGGGCCTGGACCTTGCTGGGCGGCACGCTGGGTTCACTGGGACGTTACCGCGAGGCACTGGAGGCGCATGAGAATGCGTTGGCACTCAGCGACTCTGAAGATGCAACGGCCGTGGCCGAGGCACTGGACAATATAGGGCTTTCGCTTTATTCGCTCGGACGCTTCGAGGCCGCCGAGCAGCGCTTTCGCCGTGCCCTGGAGCTGCGCCGCGAATCCTCACCCGAAAGCGCCGAACTTGCTGCGGCCTATAATGATCTGGCGCTTGCGCTGGCCGGCCTGGACCGCCGCGAAGAGGCGGTGGAGCACTATTCCACTGCGCTTGAAATCCGCCGGCGGGTGCTCGGCGACAGCCATCCGGATACGACTTTTTCGCTGACCAACCTGGCCACCTTGCTGACCCAGATGGGCCAGTACGATCGGGCCGAGTCCATGTTTCTCGAAGCGCTGGAGCAGCGCAGGCAGGCGTTCGAAACGGGCCATCCCGCGGTGGCCAGCGTGATTTACCAGCTGGGCTGGCTGAACAGCAACCGCAAGCGTTGGGCACAGGCCGAGGCCTACCATCGCGAGGCGCTGGCGTTGCGCCGCTCGCGAATGGGTCCCGACCATCCCTCGGTGGGGGTCAGTCTGAACGCGCTGGCCGCGACCGTGCGCGAGCAGGGCAATCTGCGCGAGGCCCGGAGCCTGCTGGAGCAGGCGTTGTCCAATTACCGCGCCGCCTATGGAGAATCCCACCACGATATCGCGCTGGTGCTTTCCAACCTGGCCGGCACCCATGCCGACCTCGGCGAGTACCGGCAAGCCGAGGAACTTTACGACAGAGCGCTCGAGATGTGCCGTCGGGAACTCGGTGAGCGACATCGGCACGTGGCCGATATCCTCAAAGGCCAGGCCGAACTGGCGCTTGAACGCGGCCGCCCCGAAGACGCGCGCAGGCGGGCACTGGAAGCGCGCGAGATCGTATTGGGCGTGCATGGCGATACCGATCATCCGGACGTCGTAGCTGTCGACGAACTGGTGGGCAGAGCTGGTTCCGCGCACTGATCTGCAGGCCGGTGCGGATGGTCCGGCCAAGCTACTCAATCAGAGGTTCCGTGGCCGCCGGCAGGGGATCTCCCGGCTGCAGTCGGCGGCGGCTGGACGCTCGGGTCGCCGAAATCCGGCGCTTTCGGACGTTGGCGACCGCACAACGACCCCATCGTGACCGCGGTGGATTTCCAGGGATTCATGAGCTCGTCGATGGTCGGAGGCCGCCGGCGCATGCAGATCACCGTTCCGTTGGCCAGCACGTAACGCCCGCGGCTCCCGCCGTCGTGTTCTCTCCACGTCTGCGCACTGGGTTCGATCGCTCCGACGTAGCCCGAAATCCAGCCACGGCCGCCCGGCACGCCGGGTGCAGGCTCACCGCTGGATGTCCAGGGCAGGTCATTTTCAGCCGCGTGGCCGGATTCCGCAGGCTGCGACCGAACCTGTTCGAGCAGCGTTGCGCGCAGTGATCCGGCCTGTTCAGAAAAGTCGTCATCGGTCGCCGGATCATCCGGGGGGCGATCGGCTGCTCGCGAGTCGGACGCGGCGACCGAAGACGGCGCCTTTGCCAGCACTGGCTCGGGCAGGCGCTCGATCGGCGCTTGTTCGACGGCCTCGACCGGCGTGGCTGGTTGCGGGACCTCGGGCACCGGAAGCAGACGCATCGAAATCACTCCCGGTTCCGGCATCGGTGCGGGCAGTCGCAGAGGCGTGTTCAGCAGGATGGCGATCGAAACGGCATGGACCAGAACCGATACCGCCGCGGCCCGGACAGGAAATCCGCCGAGCCGGACGGTTGCTGGTGCCCTTTGTCGAGCTTCCGGGCTTGTAGCGGGGATCATGGGGCGGCAGCGACAGGGCAAGCTGATAGAATACCGCCCAGACAATTATCCAATCGTTAAAGAAGGATCATTATGGGATATCAACACGTGAAACTGCCGGAATCCGGCACCCGCATTTCGGTCGAAAACGACAAGCTCAATGTGCCCGATGATCCCATCCTGGGCTTCATCGAAGGCGACGGCATTGGTGTCGACATCACGCCCGCCTGCCTGAAGGTCTGGGACGCAGCGGTTGAAAAGGCCTATGGCGGCAAACGCAAGGTTCACTGGGCCGAGCTTTATCTCGGCGAGAAGGCGGCCGGCATCTACGACGGTGATTACTTCCCGCAGGAAACGCTTGACGCGATCAAGGAATTGAACGTGGCCATCAAGGGCCCGCTGACCACGCCGGTGGGCGAAGGCTTCCGCTCGCTCAACGTCTCGCTGCGCCAGACGCTGGATCTTTACGCCTGCGTGCGCCCGGTCAAGTACTACAAGGGCGTACCGTCGCCGTTGCGCAAGCCCGAGGACTTCGACGTGGTGATCTTCCGTGAAAACACCGAGGACGTGTATTCCGGCATCGAGTTCGAATCAGGAACGCCGGAGAACAAGAAACTGGCCGATTTCCTGCGCAACGAAATGGGCGCGAAATTCTTCGACGATGCCGGTCTGGGCGTAAAACCCATCTCCGAGTTCGGCACCAAGCGCCTGGTGCGCAAGGCCATCGAGTACGCCATCGAGAACAAGCGTGAATCGGTGACGCTGGTGCACAAGGGCAACATCATGAAGTTCACCGAGGGCGCCTTCCGAAAGTGGGGCTATGAAGTCGCGGCTGAGGAATTCGGCGACGTGACCATTACCGAAGACGAGCTCTGGGACAAGCACGACGGCAAGCGTCCGGAGGGCAAGATCGTGATCAAGGATCGCATCGCCGACATCATGTTCCAGCTGCTCCAGCTTCGCCCCGGCGAGTTCGATGTACTGGCCACCATGAACCTCAACGGGGACTATCTTTCCGATTCGGCCGCAGCCTCGGTGGGCGGAATCGGCATCGCCCCGGGCTCCAACATGGCTGACAACGTGGCCGTGTTCGAAGCCACCCACGGCACTGCACCCAAGTACGCGGGGAAAGACAAGGTCAACCCGTCGTCGCTGCTGTTCTCGGGCGTCATCATGTTCGACTACATCGGTTGGCCGGAAGTCGGTCGCATGATCGAGGATGCGTTCGAAAAGGTCGTGGCCAAGGGCATCGTGACCTATGACTTTGCGCGCCAGATCGACAACGCGACCGAGGTATCCACCTCCGGTTTCGCCGATGCGCTGGTCGAGGCCATTAACGCGTCCTGATGCGCTGGGCTGCCCTTGCCGACGCGCTTGCCGAATGCGACCCGGCGGCCAAGTGCCGCCGGGTCGATGCCATTTGGGATTCCGTTTCGGACAATAGCCGGCTCGACCTGAAGCCCGCGGAAGCGCCGCCACCGGCCGGTCGACCCGACCGACCCGTGCTGGTGGCGCCGGCAGATTTGCCCAGGCGCGGCCTGGGTTCGTCGGCCGGGCGTGTCGCACTCCTGCATGCGGTCGCCCACATCGAGTTCAATGCCATCAACCTGGCGCTGGATGCCGCATTGCGTTTCGCGGGGATGCCTCCAGAGTTCTACCTCGACTGGCTGAGCGTGGCGTCCGACGAAGCCAGGCATTTTCGGCTGCTGGAAACGCGCTTGCACGAAATCGGCGCCGCCTACGGCGATCTGCCGGCGCACAACGGCCTGTGGGAAATGGCCGAAAAGACCGCACACGATCCGCTGGTGCGCATGGCGCTGGTGCCGCGGGTGCTCGAGGCGCGCGGGCTGGACGTGACGCCGGGCATGATCGAAAAGCTGCGCAATGCGGGCGATCATGCTTCCGTTGCGTGCCTGGAGGTCATCCTGGAAGAGGAAGTGCGTCACGTGGCCATCGGCAGTCGCTGGTTCCGTCACCTGTGCGAACAGCGCGGGCTGGACTCCGAGACCACATTCCATTCATTGCTCAGCGAATATTTCGCCGGCGGCCTGCGCGGGCCGTTCAACCATCCGGCACGGCTGGAAGCAGGCTTTACCGAATCCGAACTCGAGGAACTCGAACTTGCGAGTTGAACTGAATTCGACCGTCTCGGCCGTACTGATCATGGCCAGCGTTTTCTGGCCCGTGAGAATGCTCGGCCAGGACCGTCCGCTGGAGCTCGTGGCGTCGGTTGACCTACAGCGTTACCAGGGATTGTGGTACGAGATCGCGCGGTTGCCGAACCGGTTTCAGGACCAGTGTGCGTCGAACGTCACGGCCGAGTACACGCTGCAGGACAACGGCCGGATCAAGGTGGTCAATCGCTGCAAACTCCCGAACGGCGAAATGGACGAAGCCGAGGGCGTGGCGCGGCGTCCGGATCCGGATCGCGCAGCGGCGCTGAAAGTACGGTTTGCGCCGCGCTGGCTGAGCTGGCTGCCGTTCGTCTGGGGCGATTACCAGATCATGGCGCTTGCCGAGGACTACGGCTCGGTTCTGATCGGCGCGCCGTCGCGCGAATATCTATGGATTCTCGCGCGAGCTCCCGTTTTGCCGGAAGATCGGATCGACGATTTGCTGGTCGAGGCCGACCGGCAGGGTTTCAACTCGGCGAACGTGCGCCGCACGCGTCAGGACCGGTAGATGATTCTCGACACCGTAGTAATTGGCGCCGGCTGGTCCGGACTCACCGCAGCGCGCGCCATGGCCGCGGCCGGGCGCAAGGTCGTGGTGCTCGAAAAGTCCCGCGGGGCCGGCGGTCGCAGCGCGACCCGCCGATGCGAAGGCGCGCGTTTTGATCACGGAGCCCAGTACTTCACGGCGCGCAGTGCGGTTTTCGGCCGGCAGTTGCAACAGTGGCGCGATGCCGGGTTGGTCCATCCGTGGCGCCCGCGGCTGGCGGTTATAGGCGACAAGTCGGCCCACCACGATCCGGAAGAAGTGTCGCGGTTCGTCGCATCGCCCGGCATGAATGCAATCTGCCGCCATCTGGCGGCCGAGCTGGATTGCCGATTCGAGCAGCGCGTGTCGTCGATACACTTCGATCGTGAATGGCAGCTGGAGCTGGATTCAGGCGAACGACTGCAGACACGCCGGCTGCTCGTCACCGCACCACCGGCCCAGACCGCAGCACTGCTCGGCGTGTCCGACCCGCTGCACGGCCTTCTTGGCGGGATCGTCTTCAATCCGTGTATTGCGGGCATGCTCTCGTTTGAAAAGACTTTCGATCCCGGCTTCGACGCCGCCTTTGTGAACCAGCCCGGTGCGCTGTCGTGGATCGCCCGCAACTCATCCAAGCCCGGCCGCAAAGGCCACGACTGGGTGCTGCACGCCACGGCGGATTGGTCGCAAGCCCAGCTGGAGGCGCCAGCCGACCAGCAGGCCCGCCAGCTGGCCGAGGCCTTTGGTGACCTCGTCGGCGAGTCGTTGCCGGCGACAAGCAATTGCGCGGCGCATCGATGGCGCTACTCGCAGGCCCCGACTCCGCTCGAGCGCGGCCTGATCGCAGACGAGGACAGGCGTCTTGCGATTGCCGGGGACTGGCTTTCAGGCAGCCGCATCGAAGGGGCCTGGACCAGTGGGCGGAAAGCCGGCGAATGGCTGGCAAATACCGGCTGAGACGGCATCGCGCATGACTGACCACCGGGCCTCCGGACGCAACCTTATCGAACCGTTCGCGGGCGCGTCGGTACAATAGCGTCCATGTCTGAAAACACCCAAGCATCCATTCTCGACGGCCGGGCGATCGCCGACAAGCTGATCGCCAACGTCGCTCAGGCCGTGGCCAACGGCGCCAAGCGCGGCGAACGCCCGCCGGGGCTGGCCGTTGTGCTGATCGGCGACGATCCGGCGTCCGATATCTACGTGGGCAACAAGGTCAAGGCCTGCGCGCGCGCAGGCATCGTCTCGCGCGACTACCGACTGACCCACGGCTCGGACCAGAAGAGCCTGCTGGCGCTGATCGACCAGCTCAACGCCGACGACGAGATCGACGGCATCCTGGTTCAGCTCCCGCTGCCGCCACACATGGACGAGCATGCGGTCACTCGCAGAATCGCGACTGAAAAGGACGTCGACGGGTTTCATCCGTTGAATGTCGGGCAACTGGCGCTGCGCAACCCGGGGCTGCGGCCGTGCACACCGCGCGGCGTGATGACGCTGCTCAACGCCTACGGTCTGGACACCAAGAGCAAGCACGCCGTGGTCGTCGGTGCGTCGAATATCGTCGGGCGTCCGCTGGCGCTCGAGCTATTGCTGGCCGGGGCGACGGTCACCGTGGCGCACCGGTTCACGAAAAACCTGGACTCTCTGGTACGCCAGGCCGATTACCTGTTCGTCGCGGTCGGCAAGCCGGGTGTGGTCGATTCTGAATGGATACAGCCCGGAACCGTGGCAGTGGATATCGGCATACACCGCGATCCGGAGGGCCGCGTTCGCGGCGATCTCGATTTCGAAGCGGCCAGCCGGCGCGCGTCCTGGATCACGCCGGTGCCGGGCGGGGTGGGGCCGATGACGGTGGCCACGCTGATGCAGAACACCGCCGAGGCCGGCGGTCTCGTGGTTTTGTCACCATGAGTGTCGGCACGCCTGCCGCCACGGTTGGCACCACAAGCGTCCGATTGCTGGTTGTTGCGACAGCCCTGCTGCTGGGCGGCTGCGGCGCGCTGATCGACCGGGCCACCACCAGTTTCGCCAGCGATCTCGAGCAGGCCGTGGTCAACTATGACGAACCGCTGGTCGTCGAGCGCGGGCTGCCGGCGTTCCTGCTGATTCTGGAAGCGCGTCGACAGGCCAGTCCCGACGATGCGGACCTGCTGGTCAACCTGGCCTCGATGACCGGCACATATGCCAGTCTTTTTGTCGATGACGCCGACGGCGCTCGTCGGATGAGCGAGCGTGCGCTGGGCTACGCCCGGCATGCGACGTGCATCGAGAAAACCCCGCTATGCGATGTCGGTGAAATGCCGTTCGAACAATTCGAACGACACGTCGAGCGGCTGGAATCCGGCCATGTCGACATGGCCTACGCGCTGGGCACTGCATGGGTAACATGGATTGCCTCTGCCAGCAGCGACTACAGTGCGCTGGCCGACCTGCCGAAGGCCGAATTGCTGTTGGAAACGGTGGCCGAGATGGCGCCGAAACACGACGATGGCGCAGTATGGCTTTACCTGGGCGTGCTCAACAGCCAGCGCCCGCCCGCCGCGGGCGGGCGTCCGGACCTGGCGGCGCAATATTTCCGACAGGCGCGCGAGGTGTCTTCCGGCAGAAATCTGATGGTGAACGTGTTCATGGCCGACGAATACGCGCGCCTGGTGTTCGACCGCGAGCTTTACGTCGAGTTGCTGGAAGAGGTGTTGGCGGCCGATGCCGACCAGCCCGGCTATGTGCTGGCCAACCGCATTGCCAAGGCACGCGCGCGCGATTTGCTCGAGCAGACCGACGACATCTTTTTTTGACCGCCATCCAGAGCGGCCCTGAATCGCAAGGAATACCGAATGAGGAAAAAAACCGTTTTTTCAGTCCTTTTGCTGTGGGCCATGGCCTGTGGAGCCGCACCGCTTGCGGCCCAGCAGCTCAAGATCGCCACGCTTGCGCCGGACGGCTCCAGCTGGATGGAGGTGCTCAACGACGCGGCCGATGAGGTCAAGGCCCAGACAGACGGCAAGGTAATCACTCGCTTTTATCCAGGTGGTGTGATGGGCGGTTCCGACATGGTGCTTCGCCGGATGAAGCTCGGCCAGCTGCAGGGCGGCGTTTTCACCGTCGGGGAACTGGCGGGCGTCGCGCCGGAGACCAATCTGTACTCGCTGCCGTTCCAGTTCAAGAACGTGTCGGAACTGGCGCAACTGCGCGACGAGTTCGATCCCTACATTCTCGACGCGCTCTACGAGGGCGGCATGGTTGCCCCGGCGATCACCAACGGCGGCTTCGCTTACCTGTTCTCGCGTGACCGCATCGCCAGTACCGACGATGTGTCCTCCAGCCTGCGGGTCTGGATTCCGGAAAACGATCCGCTGTCGCGCCGCACGCTGGAGGCGGTCGGCGCCAGCGCCGTGCCGCTTAGCCTGGCCGATGTCTATACCGCGCTGCAGACCGGCACCATCAATACTTTCGCCAACACCATGTCCGGCGCCATCATTCTGCAGTGGCATACCCGGGCGAAGTACATGCTCGACCTGCCGGTGCTGATGACGGCTGGCGTGATGGCGGTCGACCGCAAGGCGTTCGAGCGTATTTCGCCAGAGCATCGCGCGATCTGGCTGGCGATCTTTCGCAAGGCCCTGCAGGAGCAGGAAGCGCGCACGGTCGAGGAAAACCAGGACGCACGGGAAGCGCTGCTGGAGCAGGGCATCGAGATCGTCGAACCCGAGCAGGAAGACGTGCGTGAGTGGCAGCGGATTTCAAACCAGGTGCTTGACGAGATGCTGGCGTCCGGCGCGTTCCAGGTGCCCGGCATCGAGCGTCTGCGTGCCAAGCTGGAAGAGATCCGGACCGAGGCCCAATGAGTGGTCCCAACGCCGTGGCGCCGGGTGGCGACGAGCGTCCCCCGGCCACCGGAGCGGCCGGGCTGATCCGCAATCTGGAAGTCGGGCTGCTCAGCGCGATCTTCATCGCCATTGTCATCATCGGGCTCACCCAGATCGGGCTGCGCAATTTCGCCGACAGCTCGCTGGTCTGGGCCGACGACGCGATGCGCGCCGGCGTACTCTGGATCACCATGCTGGCCGGCGTGCTGGCCGCCGGGCAGGCGCGCCACATAAAGATCGACGTGCTGCTGCACCGGCTGCCCGAAAAAGTACAGCCGTGGGTGCAGCGCGCGATGTACCTGCTGACCGCGCTGATCTGTGTGATGCTGGCGGCGGCCAGCGTCAGCCTGATCCAGCTCGAGATGGCCATGAACGACCTGGCGTTTCTCGCCGTGCCGCGCTGGGGGGTGCTGATGATCATTCCGATTGGATTCGCGCTGATGGGCTGGCGGTTCATGCGCCACGCGCTGTCGCTTTACTCGACGCGCACGGGGGCACGCTGAGATGCTTTTGATCGTGCTCGCGCTGTTGGCGCTGCTCGGCATGCCGCTGTTCGCCGTCATCGCGCTGGGCGCGCTGGTTGCGTTCAACGAACAGGGCCTGAACATGACCCTGGTCGTGATGGAGTTCCAGCGCATCGGCGAGCTGCCGGTTCTGGTGGCGCTGCCGCTGTTCACCTTCGCCGGGGTGCTGCTGTCGCATTCGAAAACACCCGAGCGACTTGTGGACCTGACCCGTGCCATGTTCGGGTGGATGCCGGGCGGGCTGGCGATTCTCGGGCTGGGCCTGTTCGCGCTGATGACGGCCTTCACCGGCGCCTCCGGTATCACGGTCGTGGCGCTGGGTTCACTGATGCTGCCGGCGCTGCTCAAGGCTGGGTACCCGGAGCGTTTTTCGCTGGGCCTGGTCACGGCCGGTTCGAGCATGGGCGTATTGTTCGCGCCATCGCTGCCGCTGATTCTTTACGCCGTGGTCGCGCAGCAGGTTGCACCGGGGCAGGGCATTCGCATCGAGGAGCTGTTCCTGGCCGGCATCCTGCCGGGCCTGCTGATGCTGATGCTGATGGCCGGCTGGGCCATGCGTACCGGGATCCATCTGCCGAAAGACGAGACGCCGCGCCCGGATGTGGGTCCCAGCCTCAAGGCTGCGCTTTGGGAACTGCCGCTGCCGTTCGTCGTGCTCGGCGGCATCTACGGCGGCTACCTGCTGGTCATCGAGGCGGCGGTGGTCACGGCGGCCTGGGTCATCGTCACGCTGGTTGCCGTGCGGCGCGATATCGAGTGGAAGAAGTTACCCGGGATCATCGCTGAATCCATGGTGCTGGTCGGCGCCATTCTGGTGGTGCTGGGCGTGTCCATGGCCTCGACCAACATCATGATCGACACGCAGGTGCCGCAGCGCCTGTTCGAATCGGTCGAGCCCTGGATCTCGAACAAGTACATGTTCCTGGTCATGATCAACATCCTGCTGCTGATCGTCGGCATGATTCTCGACATCTTCGCAGCCCTCGTCATCATGGCGCCGCTGATCATCCCCATCGCGCTGGCCTTCGGCGTCGACCCGGTGCACCTGGGCATCATCTTTCTGGCCAATCTGCAGATCGGCTACTGCACACCCCCTGTCGGCATCAACCTGTTCCTGGCCAGCCATCGATTCAACAAGGACATCCTCGTCATCTACCGCTCGACCCTGCCGTTTCTCGGCTGGCTGCTGGTCGCGCTTTTGATCATTACCTGGTGGCCGGGATTGAGTCTGTGGCTTGCCGGCCGGATGTAGCGGTCGCCGTGTTACCCGATGGAGGTTATTCGAGCATTGGCCTGCGGCAAATAGAACTCGCGGTAACGAGATGCGTGATTTCGATCAGAAAGCCAACAATGGTTTGAAAATATGAGTGCTACCGGTCGAATCGAGAAATGGAATGACGACCGCGGGTTCGGGTTCATCGCACCAACCGGCGGTGGGCGGGACGTGTTCGTTCATGTCAGCGCATTGTCATCAGCAGACCGCAGGCCGGTCGAGGGTGACTCAGTGCGCTATGAGCTTGGACACGATGGGCGGGGTCGACCCCAGGCGCGCGACGTCACGTTCATCCGAGCGCGGAAGAGCGATGCTCACCGGCAATTCCCGCTGGATGCTCGAACGGGCGTGGTCGCGGTTTTTCTCATCATGCTGGTCGCGGCATGGCTGGCCGGCGGATTTGCCGCCAGCGTGTTGCTGATCTATGCGGTTGCCAGCGCCGTCGCGTTCGGGATGTACGCGATGGACAAGAAAGCGGCCCGCGAGGATCGCTGGCGAATCGCCGAAAGCAGCATGCACCTGGTTGCACTGGTCGGCGGCTGGCCGGGGGCGTTGCTCGCCCAGCGCATCTTCCGCCACAAGACCCGCAAGCGGGGCTTTCAGGTAATGTTCAAGACAACGGTTCTCGTCAACTGCGCCGCGCTGGCCTGGCTAGCAGCGTCGCCTGAGTCCGACGATCTTGTTGCCGAACTCGCGCGAATGATTCAGTAGCGCTTCATAATAGTGCGGCGCGAGCGCGAGCAAAACGCTCGTCGTTGCGCTTACGCTGATCATCGAATATCGGTTGTGCGCCGCACTCCAGGCATAGCCAGCATTCGAGTTCGTGCACTTCGATCCGCTTGCCGTCGTGCTCGATCGAATTGGAGAATCGGGCTGTTTCGAGCTCACAGTTACGGCAGATCTTGCAAATTGGCTTGATGTCTTCCACGGCGGCGGTTTCCGTATACGGCCGGTTCATCATACGTGCCTGGGCGACCGAGTCAATTGTCGCTTCGGCATTCCCGCGCTCGGCGGAACGCCGGTCCGGGGGCCGGGGTATGATCGTCGCGGGCGCTTTCGATCACTGCAGATGCCGCCAATCGAACCGATCCATTCACGCGCGCTGATAACGACACTGGTGCTGGCCGCTTTCCTGCTGCTGCCGTCGATGGCGTCGGTCGGCATGTTCATGGACGGCACGATCTACGCCGCGATCAGCCGCAATCTGGCCGAAGGGCTGGGCTCGCCCTGGGCGCTGCACTTCAGCGACGGGCTGTTCCCGGTGTTCCGCGAGCATCCGCCGCTGGTGTTCTGGCTGCAATCGCTGTTCTTTCGCGCGCTGGGCGATAGCTACCTGACCGAGCGCGTCTACGACCTGGTCGTAATGCTGACCACCGCGGGACTGATGATCGCGCTTTGGCGGAGGCTGGTGGCGGCGTGCCGGCTGGATTCGCTCATCGCCTATTGGTGGCTGCCGCTGCTGCTGTGGGTGGTTGTCCCGAAGTGGTCGTGGACCTACCGCAACAACGTGCTGGAAAGCACGCTGACGGTGTTCTGCCTGGCCGCAGTGCTGCTGGCGCTTGCCGGTCTGAGCTCGGCGGACACGCGTCGGTTGATCTTGCGCACCGGGGCGGCCGCGCTCGCAATACTGCTGGCATTCCTGACCAAGGGCCCGGTGGCGTTGTTCGTGCTGGTCGCGCCGCTCGTCCTGGGGCCCGTCGTGGCCCGCGTGGACTGGCAAAAGACAGCACTTGTCACGGCCACGCTTGTCGTCGGCTTCGCCGGGCTGCTGGCGCTTGTGCTGGCGTGGCCGGAGGCGCGCGACATGCTTGCCGCGTACTGGCAGAAACAGGTGGTGGGGCGTTCCGGCGTTTCCTTGGGGGATTTCGGCATGCTGATCGAATTGGTGAAAAAGCTTGCCGCAATGTCGGCGGTGCTGCTGGCCCTGAGGGTCTGGACCGGCCGCCGCCAGTCGGGCGGATGGCTGAAGCCGGTGAGCGGCCCGCTGCTCGCGATGCTGGCGCTGGGACTGGCGGCCAGCCTGCCGCTGTCGCTGGGCGATCTCGACTCGGCGCACTACCTTGTGCCGGCGCTCCCGTTCTTCGCGATCGGCCTGGGCCTGGCGGGCGCCTCGATGCTGGATTGCGCCGGCGAGCGTTTTCGTCAGGCGCTGAGTATGCGTCCGGGCAAGGCATTCATGGCCGTCTCGGTCGCGGTTGCGCTGGCGGTCGCGGCGCTTTCTTTGAGCCGGGTCGGGGAGGTGCGCAAGAACGAGGAATATCATCAGTTCCTGGCGCAGATCGCCGCGACGACCGGCGAGGCGACTACGCTGGCCGTCGATCCTGCGCTCTACGCGGACTGGTCTCTGCACGCGATCGCGATGCGGCACTACCGCATCGGCCTCGAAACGAGCGAAGTCAATGCCGTCTGGTTATTGAGGCCGGTAGACGCCGAGGCGCCGTCCGGATACCTGCCTACCGGCATCCGAAACGACGCCTGGAGGCTCTGGCGCCGCGGCGCAGAATGAGCGTTGCGGGAAGGGAGACTTAAGGCGCCGCCTCAGCGCTCCAGAATCGCGCTTACGCCCATGCCGCCGGCGGTGCAGACCGAGATCAGACCGCGACCCGAGCCTTTCTGCTCCAGCAGCTTCGCCAGTGTGGACACGATGCGCGCGCCGGTGGCCGCGAACGGGTGCCCAACGGCCAGCGAGCTGCCGTGGACGTTCATTTTTTCACGATCGATGCTGCCCAGTGCGGCATTCAGGCCGAGCCGGTCGCGGCAGTAATCGTCCGATTCCCAGGCCTTGAGCGTGCAAAGTACCTGGGCGGCGAAGGCCTCGTGGATCTCGTAGAAGTCGAAGTCCTGCAACGAAAGGTCGGCGCGCCGCAGCATTTCGGCGACGGCGACTGTCGGCGCCATCAGCAGGCCTTCGTCGGATTCGACGAAATCGACCGCCGCGGTCCGGCTGTGGGTCAGCCAGGCCTGCACCGGGAGATCGTGCTTCCTGGCGTATTCCTCGGAGGTCAGCAGAACCGCGGCCGCGCCGTCGGTAAGCGCGGTCGAGTTGCCGGCGGTCAGCGTGCCCTCGCTGGAGCGGTCGAACACCGGCTTGAGCTTGCCCAGTTGCTTGAGATCGCTGTCGGGTCGGATGTTGTTGTCGCGCACCACGCCCGCGTGGTCGACAACCAGGTCGTCGAAGAAACCTTCGTCCCATGCCCGGGCGGCGTTGTGATGGCTGGCCAGCGTGAGTTCGTCCTGCTCGCGGCGGGCAATCTGCCATTCCCTGGCCATGCGTTCGCAGTGCTGGCCCATCGAAAGGCCGGTGCGCGGCTCGCCGTTGGCCGGCGGCTGCGGCGCGAGTTCGCCCGGTGAAAAGCCCTTGAATGCGGCGAGCTTTTCCTTGAACGATCGGGCGCGGCCGAGTTTGACCAGGCGTTGCGCAAAACGACGCTGGAAAACGATGGGTGGATCACTGGTGGTGTCGGTGCCGCCGACGATGGCGCAGTCGATGGCGCCGGTTGCAATCTCGGCGCCGGCCAGCATCGCCGCCTGCAGGCTCGTTCCGCAAGCCTGCTGCAGCGTAACGCCGGGCGTGAGCGGCGACAGCGATGTCGAGAGCACGGCCTCTCGGGCCAGGTTCCAGTCCTTGGAATGCACCGTCACGGCCCCGGCGATGACCTTGTCCAGCTGCTTGCCGGAGAGATCGTATTTGTCGACCACGCCCTGGATGGCGCGGGTGAGCATGTCCTTGTTGGTTTCGTCGGCATACAGCGAGTTGGAGCGACAGAACGGGATACGGCTGCCGCCGACGACTGCGATGCGCTTGAGTGAACCTTCGGTCATGTGTCGAATCCTTTCGCGAATGTTGAGTTCGTGGCTTTGCGTTCCGGGCTATTCGGACTTGCCCGCGTCGTCATCCGACGGCTTGCCTGTTTCTTCCGCGCTTGCCGATGTCTTCTTGCTGCCGGTTTTCCTGCTGCCGGCTTTCTTGCGGCTGGTCGATGTCTTCTTTTTCGTGCCCGTCGATTTCTTCTTCGAAGCGGATTTCTTCGAGGTCTTCTTGCCCGAATCGCTGTCGTTCGAGCTGCTCTTGTCCGAACTGCTGAGGGGCGAGGCTCGACCGGGTTTTGCGTCGCTTGCGCGGTCGAGCAGTGAGTCGTCGGCGGAAGCTTCCACATCGCTGTTTTCGATATAGTGGATCGGGCCGCCGCGAAACGGCGCAAAGCCGGTGCCGAAGATCATGCCGGCATCCAGCAGGTCCTTGTTCTCGACCACATCATCGCGCAAACAGGCCAGGCATTCGTCGAGGTAAGGCTGGATCAGGTCGCTGGCAAGTTTTTCGAGGTCGTGGCCCTTGTGAGCATCGTCGTCGCGCACCGGCTTGCCATTTTCCCATTTATAAAAGCCTTCGCCGGTCTTCTTGCCCTTCTTGCCGGACTCGACCATCGATTCCAGCACCTTGCGGTCCTCGCCGGCGGCCTCGCCCAACAGCGTGTCGATGACGCTGAGCCCCACGTCCAGACCCACCGTGTCGACCAGCTCGACGGGGCCCATCGGCATGCCGAACTGCACCGCGGCCTTGTCCAGTGCTTCCTTGGGAATGCCGTCGCGGTGCATGGTCATGGCTTTGTACATGTACGGCACCAACACACGGTTGACCAGGAAGCCGGGCGTCGAAGTGACCGGAACCGCGTATTTGCCGATCTGGGTTGCGAAGCTCGATCCGTCCTTGACCCGGTCGGTATCGGTGTTGGTGTCGTGAACAACCTCGACCAGCGGCATCTTGGCCACCGGATTGAAGAAGTGCAGACCGATCAGCCGGTTCGGATCGTCGAACACATCGGACAACTCGCCCAGAGGAATCGCCGAGGTGTTGGTGGCCACCACTGCGTGATCGGAAAGTTTGTCCTTCAGATTCTCGAACAATTCGCGCTTGGCATCGCGGTTTTCGAAAATGGCTTCGATGACCACATCGGCGCGCTGGACGCCTTCTCCCTCGACGTCCGCGCGCAACCGCGACTTGGCCGCCGCGACCGCGGTGGATTTCTTCAGCTTTTTCTTGAACAGGCTTGCCGCGCGCTTGAGGGCCGGTTCGACGTATTTCATCTCGCGATCCTGCAGCGTCACCTCGAGCCCCTTGAGCGCACACCAGGCAGCAATGTCGCCGCCCATCACACCGGCGCCGATCACGTGCACCCGTCGGGCCTTGAAGTCGCTCTTCTTGCCTTGGCCTTTCAGCGTTTCCATGAGCCTGAACACCCGTCGCAAGTTGGTCGATGTTTCGCCGACCAGGAGTTCCGGGATGTTTTCGGCTTCGGCGCGGATCATCGCTTTCTGCGAATCACCATGGGCCTCGAATTCGTCGATAAGCCGGTACGGCGCCGGGTAATGCTCCGGCCGCGCCTTGGACTTGGTCTTCTTGCGCATCTGGCCGGCGAGAAACTTGCGCGCCGGGCCGAACGTGGAGAGCTTGTTGACCACGCCGGTGAGCTTGTGCCGGCGCTTCTTCTGCACCGCGCGGCGCGCGGCCCAGCGCAGCGAACCGTGGATATCGACGGTCTGGTCGACCAGACCGATGCCGCGCGCGGCCCTGGCCTTCAACATGCGCCCGGTGAGCATGATTTCCATCGCCTTCATGCCGCCTATGGCCTGGATGGACCTGCCGGAACCGCCGTAGCCGGGATAAATGCCGAGATTGACTTCCGGAAATCCTATCTTGGTCTTGTCGCTGTCCAGCGCGATGCGCCAGTCGAAGCACAGCGCCAGTTCCAGCCCGCCGCCCAGGCAGAATCCTTCGAATGCAACCACCTTGGGGAATTTGAGCCCCTCGATTCGATCGAACAACTCGTGCACCTTGCGTACGTTTTCGGTCAGCAGCGATGCATCCTTCGTGGCATCGAATTCGCGCACGTCAGCGCCGACGATGAAGCTGCCGGGCTTGCCGGACATCAGGACCAGGCCGGTCGGCGCGTCCTGTTCGAACAGGTCGACGATTTCTCCAAGTTCGCCCAGAATCTCGCTGCTGAGGCTGTTGACCTTCTCGCCATCCCTGTCGATATATAGCCAGGCGATCCCGTCCAGGTCTCTTTCGAGACGCCAGTGTTTGAAGTTACCCTGCTCGCGCGTTGCTGCGGCTTGTGTGGCCATCCGGTTCAAGCTCCATGCGTTGGCGTATGTCTCCAGTTTAACAGGGGAAGGGGCCGGATTAGCAGTCAGGGGATTTCATAACCTGCTGCACGCAGCCACTGCGCGATGCGGATCAGCGGCATGCCGATCAGCGCGGTCGGGTCGTCGCTCGCAAGCGACTCCAGCAGCGCGATGCCCAGGCTTTCGGAGCGCATCGCCCCGGCGCAGTCGAACGGCTGATCGCGGTCGACGTAGCGTTCGATTTCGGTCTGCTCCAGCGTGCGATAGGTCAGCCGCGTCGGGACGATGTCGACCTGCTCGATGCCCGGGCCCACCAGCGCGATGCCCGAGAGATAGTCGACCCGCTTGCCCGACATGCGCTGAATCTGGCAAATGGCGCGCTCTCGCGAACCCGGTTTGCCGAGGATTTCGTCACCCAGCACCGATACCTGGTCGGCGCCGATAACGAGCGCCTCCGGATGTCGGGGCGCGATGTGTTGCGCCTTGCCCAGCGCCAGCCGCCGCACCAGGACTTCCGGGGTTTCGCCCGGCTCGGCCGTCTCGTCGATGCCGCTGGTGGCGGTTGAAAACGGCAGGCCGAGACGGTCGAGCATCCTTGCCCGGTAGGGTGAACTGGAGGCGAGGATCAGCGGCGGCGGGGTGTGTGCGGGAACAGGCATTCGAAAGTCACTCCACTATTGTTGTCGAAAGGCTTCAAATGGTATACTGACCGGCTATGTCGCGTGATTTTCCCGATTGGATCGACGTTGAGCGCGCAGCCCAGGCCGGACGACGGTTTGCCGGCGAGGCACGAATCGAATGGATGCCCCGCGTGGTCGACCTGCTCGACGAGCCGGCGCCGGACGACGAGATCGGCTTCGAAATCTCGGCCGAGCTGGATGGGTCCTCGGGCGCCGGGGACATCGTGCGCCTGGACGTGCGAGTGCACGGCTCGGTGCCGATGACCTGTCAGCGAACGCTTAAGCGTTACTGGCAGCCTATCGACAGCCGTTCGTCGGTGGCTGTGGTGGCTTCGGAAGACCAGTTGTCGACGTTGCCGGAAGATCTGGAGCCGAAACTGGTGCCGGGAGGTCGGCTGAAGCTGGTCGAGCTGGTCGAGGACGAGCTCCTGCTGGCGCTGCCGCTTGTGCCGCGGGATCCGGACAGCGCCCCGATCGAGAATGCCGGGGACAGCTTGGAACCGGTCGAGCCGGACGAGAGCGAAAGCCCGTTCGCCGAACTTGCCCGGTTGCGCAAGTCGAAAGACTGAGCGCGACCGCCGTTAGCGAAGACTGACTGTGGAACGAAGCTGGCCGGGAAAGATCCTGCCACGATGACAGACAAGATGGAAACGAAATACCGCCGGGCTGGCCCGACGGAATACAGAACATACTGGAGATAGCCGACATGGCCGTACAAAAAAGCCGAAAGACCCCGTCGCGCCGCGGAATGCGCCGTTCGCACGACAGCCTGACCAGCGCCACGCTTTCCGAAGAGCGTGAAACCGGTGAAATGCACCGCCG
>Ga0102932_1000432_pt1 | contig 20955 bp, 12 predicted proteins | sample SalPonR1_C_D2_MG_FD_78212 | JGI IMG/M metagenome (GOLD analysis project Ga0102932, IMG submission 78212) | Salt pond soil microbial communities from South San Francisco under conditions of wetland restoration - Salt Pond MetaG R1_C_D2_MG | ecosystem: Environmental > Aquatic > Marine > Intertidal...
GCACGGAATCATTCCGGTAAAGGCGATTGTGGCTGATCTCGCCGCGGACGTCGGCCTGCCAATCGTAAATATTGGTAATGTACAGGTCGAGATCGCCGTCGTTGTCGTAGTCGCCGACGGCCAGCCCCATCTCGTTCCACTCGGAATCGACGCCGGCAGAGACGGCCACATTGGTGAAATTCAGGTCGCCGCCGTTCATCCACAGCTGGTTGGGCCCGAAGTCGACGTTGACGAACATATCCAGCCGCCCGTCGCCATCGAAATCGTGGAACAGCGTTTGCCACTCTCCGCCGGGCTCGCCGCCGATGCCAGCAAGACCGCTGCCCAGCGAATAGCCCGGCGCCTCGCTGGCGACGAACAGCGTATCGCTGATGTAGAGCTCCGGTCCCGCCAGCCAGCGGGCGAAATAGATGTCCGGCAACCCGTCGCCACTCACATCTCCTGCGCTGAGCCCGCCGGCATGAAAGGTCGAAAGCGATCCGGCCGAAGCCGCCAGCCCGACGCTCGCCGAAACATCCACAAACCCGGTCGGCTGATGTTCGAACAGAGACAGACTCACTTCACCGCACGAACCGGCGGCAGCGACCCCTGCGGATGCGAAAAAGCAGTCACGCCCGACGAAAAGATCGAGATCGCCGTCACCGTCGTAATCGGCCCACAGCGCGACCCTCGCCTGGCGCAGATCGGCCAATCCGAATTGCGCGGCCACTTCCTCGAACGTGCCGTCCCCTCGATTGCGCAGCAGCAGGTTCGGCGTACCGGCGCCGGTCGGTACGAAGATGTCCGGATCGCCATCGGCATCGAAATCCGCAACTGCCACGCCAGTGCCCATTCCGGGCGAGGGTGAATAGACGGCGAGCGTACTGGACTCGAAATCGAACGTCGGCGCTGCCGCCAGGCACGCGCTGAAGACCCCGAGAAATACACCGGAAGCGAGCATGCCCGGCTGCAACCGGTGCGTTCGATGCGGCCGGCTACGGCCTGTCGATTTCGTCCCGCAGCGGGCGGACTTCCCCGCCGAACGAACCCTTCCAGAGGCCCCTGTAGAGGCGTTTTGCGAACCAGCGGACATGGCTTTCGGTGCCTTTCCTTTGCAATGCAACGGTGCTAGTCTACTTCGAATCGGCAATTTCGATTGCCAATGGGAGCATTCCAAGGGTGTAGTTAGTGGTGCAATACCATTTCCGATCGGTCAATCCGCAAGGATTTTCCGGCAAAAACAAGAAAACCAATCAAGGCAGGAAGTATGAATCTGACCCGTTTTGTCTCGGCCCCGACCCGGGCAGCCATACGCGCAGTGAGTTTCTGGTCGCTCGCCATCGCGCTGATTGCAGCTGCATCGCTCGCCAGCGGACAGACCCGCGGCGTTTCGGTGGGTTTCGAAAAATCATTCAATCCGGCCACGATCGGCCCGGGCAGCGCGACGACACTCCGCTTCGATATCGAGAATTTCGGGGCCTTACCGGTCTCTAGCCTGGCATTTAGCGACAATCTGCCTGCCGGCGTCACAATCGCCGACCCGGCTTCGGCGCTTTCCGATTGCGGCGGCACGCTTAGCGCGCCCGACGGCGGCACGACCATCACGCTTTCGGGCGGCAGCATTGCCGGTTCTCAGACTTGCTCGATCTTCGTCAATGTCACCAGCGGCACGGTAGCGACCCATACCAATACCTCGGGCGACCTGACTTCCAGCGCCGGCAATAGCGGTGCGGCCACTGCCGATCTCGTCGTCACGGCCAACCGCCCCGGCTTCACCAAGAGCTTTTCGCCCGCGACGCTGAACATCGGCGGCCGCAGCACGCTGACCTTCACGCTGGACAACAGCGCCAACGCCAACGGTTTCTTAAACCCGGTATTCACCGACGAGTTCCCACCGGCTATCGAGGTCGCCGATCCACCCAATGCATCCACCGATTGCCCCGGATCGACTTTCAACGCATCCCCCGGCGGAACGACTGTGTCGCTCGGTGGTTTTCCCTTTAGCCCGATCGGCGCTGGCACCGGCTGTACAGCAACCGTGGATGTCAAAGGCGCCGGCGTCGGAGTCGCCGACAACATCTCGGGGGAGTTGCTGACCACACCCGCCACCGGCGGCGCACAAGTCAGCAGCGGCTTTGCGACCGACAGCATCGAGGTAACCGCCGATGAACTGGTCTTCCAGAAGGACTTCATCGACGACCCTGTGCTGCCAGGCGGCACGGTGGTGCTGGAATTCTCGATTCTCAACACCAATCGGGGCGACAGCGCCACCGGCATCGCCTTCAGCGACGACCTCGACGCCGTGCTCTCCGGGCTGGCGGCCGTCGACACGCCGGTCGTCGACCCATGCGGCGGCGGATCGGTTCTTTCGGGGACCTCGTTGCTGACGCTTTCAGACGGCTCGCTCGGGCCGGGCGAAAGCTGCACTTTCAGCATCACGCTCCAAATACCGGCAGCGAGCCCCCCGGGCGACTACCCGAACATCACCAGCACGATCACCGCAGATGTCGGCGGGAGTCCGCTCACCGCTGCGGCTGCGACCGAAACCCTGTTCGTCAATGAAGCGCCCAGCCTCACCAAGACTTTCCTGACCAACCCTGTCGGCGCCGGCGGCACGACCCAGATCGAGTTCACGGTCACCAACAACAGCTCGACGTCGGCCGCCACCGACATATCGTTCGATGACAACATCAGCCAGTTCCTGTCCGGCGCGACGGTGATCAGCGGCTTCCAGTCCGACATCTGCGGCACCGGTTCGACCCTGTCTACGCAAAATATCTCGGCAGAGATTTTCCTCGTCCTTTCCGGCGGAAATGTTCCCGCCGGCGGCTCGTGCACCTTCACGGCCGACCTCCAGCTGCCCGAGGGCCTGGCGGGTGGTCCGGCGGTCAATACCACCGGCAACATTTCGGCCACGGTCGACGGCAGCACGCAGGTCGGAAACGCCGCCACCGCCACGCTGAATGTCGTGGCCGCCCCGACCCTGCAGAAGCAGTTCACCGACGATCCGGTGCAGCCGGGCGACACGGTCACGCTCGAATTCACGCTCAGCCACGATGCCGCCGCCGCCGGCGATGCCACCGGCATCACGTTCACCGACGACCTCGACGCTGTGCTCGGCGGGCTGGTCGCGACCGGCCTGCCGGCAAGCAACGTTTGCGGGACGGGCTCCCAGATCAGCGGCACCGACCTGCTGACGCTGACCGGCGGCGTGCTGGCGCCCGGCGAGAGCTGCACCTTCGCGGTCACCCTGCAGGTGCCGCCCGGCGCCCTGCCCGGCAGCTATACCAATACGAGTTCAAGCGTTTCCGCTACCGTCGACGGCGTATCCGCGATCGGGCTCTTTGCAGCCGACCAGCTCGACGTCGCCGGCCTGACCTTCACCAAGCAGTTCGTGGATTCGCCGGTAATTGCAGGCGACACCGCAACGCTCAGGTTCACGATTGAAAATACCAGCGCCACCAGCGACGTCACGGATCTGTTCTTCACCGACAACCTGGGCAGCATGCTTTCCGGCGCTACCGCCGTGGCGCCGCTGCCGACCGATCCGTGCGGCGCAGGCTCCTCGCTGACAGGTACCAACTTCCTGATCTTTACCGACGGCAGCCTGACGGCCGGAACGTCGTGCACGTTCGACGTCACGGTACAGGTGCCGCCCGGAACGCCGGACAATTCCTACCTCAACGTCACCGGCAATCTTGGCGGCTCGATCGGCGGAAGTGCCTTCAGCCTGCCGCCCGCATCCGCCCCGCTGGAGGTGGACTCCAACTTCCTGCTGCTGGCCAAATCGTTTACCGATGACCCGGCCATTCCCGGCGGCACGGTAACGCTGGAGTTCACGCTGACCAACGGCAATGCCGCTGAGGCCGTGACAGCCATCAGCTTCACCGACGACCTCGACGCGGCCCTGCCGGGGCTGGTCGCGACCGGATTGCCGACAAACGATGTCTGCGGCGCAGGCTCGACGCTTTCCGGCACAGGTCTGCTGACGCTGTCCGGTGGGACGCTGGCGGCTGGTGGTTCCTGCACGTTCAACGTCACGCTGCAGTTGCCGGCAGTGGTGACGGACTCCTCGTTTATCAATACGACGTCGGGCGTGACCGGCCAGGCTTCGGGCTTGCCCATCGGCGGCAGCGCGGCCAGCGACACGCTTGAAGTCAACAACGTGCGGTTTTCCAAGAGTTTCGACGGCCCCAGCACCGCGACCGGCAATCCGGTCCTGACCTTCACGATCGAAAATCTGAGCGGATCCAACAGCGTTTCAGGACTGAGCTTCACCGACAACCTGACCGCCGTGCTGAGCGGACTGACGGCAACCGGCACGCCGGCTGCAGATCTTTGCGGCACCGGCTCTCAGCTGACCGGCACGTCGCTGCTGGCGTTCGTCGGCGGAAGCCTCGGCCCCAACCAGACCTGCAGCATTGCAGTCACGCTTGGGGTACCGGCGGGCACGGCGCCCGGTCAATACAACAACACCACCTCAAACCTGACGTCCAACGGCCTTCAGGTTGCGACACCGGCGGTGGCAACCCTGCAGATCGAGCCACCCCCGGCATTCTCGAAGGTGTTCTTCCCCAATGCGATCTCGGTTGGCGGAACCTCGACGCTGACGTTCTCGATCGACAACACCGCAAGCCTCGTTGCGGCCGACTCGCTCGCATTCATCGACAACCTGCCGGCCGGGCTCGAAGTGGCCGGGCCGCCCAACGCTACGGCGACGTGCACGGGAGGCACGCTGAGCGCCGTAGCGGGAATCGTCAGCTATTCCGGCGGAACCGTGGCCGCCGGCAGCAGCTGCACGGTCCAGGTCGATATCACCGGCACCAGCGAAGGTAACTTCATCAACGTCAGCGAAGCGCTCACGTCGTCGTCCGGAACCAGCGGTACGGCCACGGATGGCATCGAGGTCATCTCCGGCGAATTCGTCGTAAGCAAGTCGTTCCGCACCGCGCCGGTGCTGCCGGGCGGCCTGGTCGAGCTGGAACTGTCCATCGTCAACGGCTCGGCCTTTCCGCTTGACGATATTGCACTAAGCGACGATCTCGATGCAGCCCTCGCCGGCCTCTCCGCGGAGGGCCTGCCTCTGAACGACGTCTGCGGCACCGGCTCGCAGGTTGCCGGCACATCGCTCGTTTCACTGACCGGCGGCAACCTGCCGGCGGGCGCATCTTGCACCGTCGTGATTCCCGTCAGAGTCCCGGCAGGCGCAACCGCCGGGCCGTTCACCAATACCACCAGCGTCGCCACGGGCACGCGCGAGGGACTGCAGGTTCAGGCGGATCCGGACAGCGACGACCTGGTCGTCGAGCCGCTTGGATTCACCAAGTCCTTCGACCCGGCGCTGGTGGCGGTTGGCGGTACGACCACCGCAACATTCGAGATCATCAATCCGGACCCGGCCAACGCGGTAAGCGGGCTGACATTCTCCGACGACCTCGAAGCGTTCGTCCCGGGAATGACCGCGGGCAATACGCCGATTGCCGATGCCTGCGGCGGAGGCTCGCTGGTCGACGGCATCTCGACAGTTACGCTGACCGGCGGCACAATCGCCGCCGGCGGATCGTGCACGATCCAGGTGGTGCTGAACGTCCCGACCGGCACGCTTCCCGGTGACTTCACCAACACGACCAGCGCTCTGACCGGCGCGGCAGGCAGCGTCCAGACCGACGCGGCGTCCGCGAGTGCGGTGCTGGGCGTCCAGCCGCTGCCGACATTCGCGAAGACCTTCTCACCGGGCACCATCCTGCCGAGTGAATCCGCAACCCTGACCTTCGTGATCGACAACAGCGGCAGCCAGCTCGCCGCCGACTCGCTGACATTCGACGACAATCTGCCCGCCGGCATGACAGTGGCCGCGTTCCCGGCCGTCGCCAACGGATGCGGCGGCACGCTGAACGCGACGCCCGGCACCGGACTGATCGCGCTGACCAATGGTTCGCTCGCTCAAGGCGCGGTATGCGAGATCCAGGTCGATGTGACGGTCAACAGCAGCGGGACTTTCACCAACGTCACCGACAACCTGACGTCCAGTCTCGGCAATAGCGGCAACGCAACCGCCACGCTGACCGCCAACCAGGCGATACCGGTCCCGCTGTTCGACGGTCGCTGGCTGACGCTGCTAACCCTGTTGCTGGTCGCGATGGGCTGGAAAGCAATGAATGCAAGAAGGGCGTAGGTCGGGGTCACATCCCCGACACACGGAACCGTAGGCCGGGGCGCCTCCCCGACGGAAATGGATAAAGAATCGCAGCAGCGGTCTCCAAGCCGCGAAAATAAACAACAAAGAAACGGCTTCCATGCCGCGAACGAACATCACGAGGAGCAGGAAATGAACAACCCGAAAAGGATTCGCATGACCGTACTGGCCACCGCCATCGCTGCGGCATGCTCATGGGCCACCGCGCAGGACGTGACGCTTTACGAAAGCCACGTGCTGCCCGAGGCACTGGTATTCGAGCCCAACAGCACTATCGGCATGAACAGCGACATCGACATTGCTGTCAAGGGCCCGAACGGGCTTGTGCTCCAGCAGAGCTTCGCGGCGGGTGAACCGATCGAGCTCAACCCGGCGACGATAATCGAAGGCGGCCTGCCCGATGGCACCTACCGCTACGAAATGAAGGTCATGGCCATCAAGGGTCTCACCGCCCAGCGCAATGGCGAGGTCCGAGATGTCCCGGAAATTGCGCAGCCCGGATTCGGCACGTTCACGATTTGGAACGGAGAGCTGGTTTCCCCCGACGAAAAAGAACCCTCATACAACGGCGCAGACGCTGGCGCCTCGGTGCATGCAGCGGTTCAGGACACGGCCGACAGCGGTAAGGAAGAAACGCGCCAGGTCATCGCCCAGGACCTTATCGTTCAGGGAAGCCTGTGCGTCGGTTTCGACTGCGTAAACGGCGAATCCTTCGGCTTCGATACGCTCCGACTCAAGGAAAACAACACCCGGATCAAGTTCGACGACACGAGCACCTCCGGCAGCTTTCCGAACAATGACTGGCAGCTTACCGCTAACGACTCGGCCAACGGCGGCCTGAACAAGTTCTCCATCGACAACACGACAACCGGCCGGATCCCGTTCCTGATCGAAGGCGCGGCACCCAGCAATTCGTTGTATATCGACGCGTCCGGCAACATAGGTATCGGCACCAGCGCACCGGTGCTGGAGGCGCACATTGTGGACGGCGATTCGCCTAGCCTTCGACTGCAGCAGGACGGCAGCTCCGGTTTCACTGCACAGACCTTCGACATCGCCGCCAACGAAACCAACTTCTTCATCCGAGACGTCACCAACGGTAGCCAGCTTCCGTTCAAGATCAAGCCCGGTGCCGATAGCAACAGCCTTTTCATCGCAGCGAACAACAATATCGGGATGGGCACCGCCTCACCCGTTTCACAATTACATGCTTCCAACGCCCAGTCTGCTGGCGGCATGACGTTAACCCTGACCGAGACCGGCAATTCGGCCGGGACCGGTCCCGGCGCCAACCAGGATTGGGAACTGACGATCCGCGATGCCGACGGCGGTCTGGGCTTCAACGACCCGGACACGGGAGGCGCTGAAATGTTCTTGACAACCGACGGAAATCTCACGCTCAAAGGGACCTTGACAACAGCTACGCAGACCATTCCGGATTACGTCTTTGAGGACAACTACATCCTTCGCCCCCTGGATGAGGTGGCATCTTTCATTGATGAATTCGGCCATCTGCCAGGCATTCCGTCCGCTCGGCAATATGCGGATCGTGGAGGTGTGAACCTGAGCGAGCTGCAGATTCTTCTGCTCGAAAAAGTTGAGGAATTAACGCTCTATACGCTGCAGCAGCAAGATACCATCATGAAGCTGCAGGACAAGGTCGAAGCCTTGCAGGCTAAACAAGACTAGCCGTAGATGAAGACACGGAACGAGCCGGCCTCTCAGGCCGGCGCTTTCTCGAAGCGATAGCCGAACGCTTCGATATCATCGGCGTAAATCTCTCCTACCAATTCGGCATCGCGATCACTGAAATACATGGAATAGTGCTTTCGCTCCGTCTTCTTCAGATGCGGAAGACGCACCCCCTCAACTCCAATCGCCTTGCATATCGAAGAGAAATCCGAGGCAAGTCGCTCGAACCGCAAAAGCTTATCGACAAGCAAGCCTCCTGAACGATCACTCAGCCAATAAGTCTGCGGTGCAAGCATCAACGGGTTCTTGATGTAAAAGGAATCGCGTTTGCGCAGACACCGATCAAGCCAACAATCGAACGCCATTCCGGAAGCCGCTAAACCAGTCTGGTTGGTCTTGATCCGCCAGTAGTACATCGATACAAGCCGATCCCAAGGGTTACGGATCGTCGAAAAAGTTACGAGCCCAGACCATCTTTGTCTGCCCAGGACGGAACGAACATCGGAGGCGCGGACATGCTCGTATCGCGAAATTCCTAGCGCGGCACGGACACTGCTGCCGCCTGTCTTGTTTATATGAATAAAAACAAATCCCCTGCCGGCCATATCTTCTACCGCCGCCGTCCAGGCAGGGCACGCGTCATTTTGATCATTCATGCCTTACGTCCTGCGTGGGGGGCGGCGGGTTAAAACGGCGTCCGGCCACAAAAAAAACAATTTCTATGGGCATTGACCCCTACGGTATAGATTATTCGAACCATTGATTATGCCGTTTTTTTTCGAGCTCGCATTTCTTTACCGATCACGTTGCGCCGTCGACTTCGGCTTGACATGAGGAAAGGGAATCGCCGGAACTGGCGTACCCAGAAATCCGCATAGCTTCTCCCATCCGTCACCTTCGAAAAGATTCAGGCTAAGAAGCCGATCGGGGCTAGTCGAGAAATAGGTTTCGACCTCCTCATAATGCTTGCGGTAGCGCCGAAGGTACCGCTCCAGATTCCCTTGTGGCGCTCCGGACCCATAAATCAGCTGTCGCATCTGGCTTGACTGATTTCCAAAAAACGTCTCGACGCTCTGACCCCAAGCGCACGCATCCCGCGAGGTCAATATGAACCTCGCTCCGGGCACGTAGCGATCGACCTGCCGGAACAGAATCGGCCACGGGTTGTCCTGAAAAGCATCGTACTCATGAATCAGGGGTCTGGCGAGTGACCAAAGATCTGCGTGAATTTTCGGATCGTTGACGAAATTAGGGCCAGTGACTCTGAAGCCCAGCAGCGAAAGGGCCTTGCCGATGCTGCTGGTTCCAGTCTTGTGAAACCCGATGCAGAATATCTTTCCCAACGTTCCTCCAGCCTGCAGGCGCCGACTCAACAACGATATAATTCTAGCTTATCTGGGCTCAAGCCGACTATGAAAGCCAGCACCCACATAGGATTCGTTTGCCAGGCCGGGCGGCTGGAAGCGCAGTGCTGCCTGCTCGCGGCGTCGATCAGGTATCGGCTCGGGAATGAAGCGAGGATGACCGCGACTGTCGCCGGAACCGACGGGAAGGAACTCGCTCCACGGACGGTCCGGTTTCTCGAAGGCTGCGGTACCGAGCTCATATCAATAGAGAACCCGATTTCGCCAGACTACCCCATCGGGAACAAACTCTCATGTCTCCGTGCCATCGAGGATACTGCGCCGGTTACGCTATTTATGGATAGCGACATGATCGTGCTGGCCAATTTCCTTAAGGTTTTCGACACCCCATTCGAGTTCATGGCCAAACCAGCCGACGCGCCTACCGCAGATTTGGACAACGATGCCTGGAAAGATATATTTGCTCGACACGGCGTTGAATTCCCGCGAAGTCGATACATGACGACACTTACTGAAGATCTGGGCCTCCCTTATTTCAATGCAGGATTCATTGCGCTTTCAGGCCAACACAAGATCGCCGAATGCTGGATCAAGCATGCGAGGAAACTCAGTCATGATCGAAAATGCCACGACTATCACCTCGACCAGATTTCGTTGACACTTGCAGTTTTCGACCAGCACCTCACCGTTCGTCCTGTGTCTGATCATATAAACTTTCCGGCACATCTTAAATCCCTTCGCGAAGGCGACAAGGCCAAAGTGGTCCATTACCATCACACTGAAACCGTTGGCGGAAATAGCCGCTTCAGAAGTGAACTCGCCAAGCTTATCCGGGAACAAGATGCGCTGCGTCCCATCCTTGCGTCAGATAAGGAGTGGCATTGGGCAAAGGATCTTGGGAGACCTAAAAAACTTTTCGGAGTCGCTCGCCGCTCTCGGGCACGCGTGGATCCCGATTTCGTGGTCACTGGCATTCCTCGCTCTGGAACAAGCCTTTTTTCATCATGCTTGGAGAACCTTGGCGAAATAATCGTGATCAATGAACCCGCCGAAATCTTCGCCGCGCTGGCGCGTCCCGGGGGACATGGCCTCGCCAGCTATTATGATGCACTTAGGAAGGCAGTTCTGACCGGCCAGACCGTACCGAATAAAGTCGACTCGTCCGAGCGACTGGTTGAAGATACCCTTATCTCGGACGTCCGCCAGGACGTCCGCTATGTTCGTGAACGCGATGACTTTCCTCTGGGAACCAAGAATACGCTTGCCTATTTGAACAGGATCGAGCAAATCGCACAGTGCATGCCCACCAGTCGAATATTCTGTTGCATTCGAAATCCGGTCAGCACGATCGCGTCATGGACACGATCTTTCGAGCACCTTCGCTCGGCGACTACCGGCAACGCACGGATCGGCACCTCGGGCGACCCATACATGTCCGAGCTCGAAAAGCGACAACTCCGTCAGGTCGAGGCAGAATCCGATACCGACGTCAGGCGTGCGCTATGGTGGAACTTTCTCGCCAATCGTATTTTGAAGAACATTGACAGGATAGAACTGATCCGCTACGAGGATTTTGCGAAAGACCCTTTACCGCTTATCCTTGAATCCGGCGCGGCCCTCGGACTTTCGAAGCGGACGGTTAAGCGCCATGGTGGCCGCCTTAGGCCAATTAATGTTCATGATCGGCACCATGAAGTGTCGGCCTTTCAGCTGGAATCCATCCGTGGAATTTGCGCGAGCACTGCGGCACGATTTGGATACGAAATCTGAGGCCGGCCAGCGAGGCGACCGACTTTTTACGAATCGCCGAATTCGTTTCTTGTTGATGGATAGGATGTTGATCCGATTATTCAGTCAATTGGGTTATCTTTCTAGAATTCCGCCGAGGTCGCAGGAAACTCAAAGCATACCGTAGAGGAAACCGGCCTCGGCGCACCCGGGTTGCTCGACTTTGAAGTACGCGTTCTAATGTTCCGAAACCAAGACTGTTTCAGTCATCAAGCGATCGCCGAGACTGGATCTCGGCTGCATCCCCCTGATCGGTACCGATCTGTCTGGAGATTGCCGCCGCCGGGATGGAGCGCCCAGGCTCTTTAGTGCGCAGAACCAAAGGCACTAGTGGTGACCGGACCTAACGAATAGATGCTTACAGTCGGCCGCGTCCGAGTTCACCTGAATACCGATGCTTTCCTGCCAGAACCTCATTTTATTCCGCAGCCGGCACCCGAAGTCCGGACGGAATTAGAGCGACGGACCACAGCCCTTCAACCAACGTCTACAATTCGAGCATTGACAACAGAGCCCCCCTTTCTTCGGGGCAACAGCTTTAACGCAGCCTATGAGCCAGGACCAGCAGATGAAAGCCGCAGATGCATATCTAGACTTGCTTAAAAGATGTCTGCTGAACGAAACGTACCTGGAGGATGAAGCGCGAATTCTGTATCTCCGAGGCTGCCTCGCAGGCGAAGACCAATACGATTACCAGGCGCTACACGACATCACCCGCTCCCGGGCCGAACTCGTCGCCGAGATCAAGCGATCCCGTCAGATTGGCCAGCATCCCTATCGGAAAGTTACCAATATCGGTTTTCCCGATACCATGATCGGCCGGGCGCGTCTCGAGAGCCTGCAAGATTGCCTCGAGCACGTGGTCCGACATGAAATCCCCGGCGATTTCATGGAATGCGGCATCTGGCGCGGCGGTGCGGGTATTCTGATGGCGGGCTATCTCCGGATACACGGCATCGAGGGCCGGCGCGTGCACCTGGCCGACTCTTTCGAGGGCCTGCCCGAACCCACCGCCGAACAGGATCCGGACTTGAGCCGAGACGTTTATCCTCAGCTGGCGGTATCGCTGCAAGACGTAAAGCGCAATTTCCAAAAATACGACTTACTCGGGCCCAGCGTAGAATTCATCGAAGGCTGGTTTGCCGACTCACTTCCAAAAGCGCCGATTCAGCGCCTTTCGCTGCTTCGTGCCGACGGAGACCTTTATTCGTCTACCTGGGAAATTCTCGAAAACCTGTACGACAAGGTATCTCCGGGCGGCGTCGTGATCATGGACGACTACGGCGTGCTGCCTCAATGCGCCCAGGCAGTGGAGGAATTCTTCGAAAGCCGGGATGAGCCACTCCCCGATCTCCAGGAAATCGACTGGAGCGGCGTCTTCTGGTACAAATCATGACTGCGAATTCGACTCAGCGCTGAGCATGCCAAGCGACAATCACGAAAACCGGCGGCAGGCCCGTTCCACCCAGGGCCGCAAATTCGAGGTCGCGCTTCCGGGCACGTTTCTGGATCGCATCCAGCTCGGCACTCAGAAGCAGACCTATCGCGGTCTGAGATTTCCAAAAGATCCGTTCGACATTGCCCTTTACATGCGCCTGATTGAGCGCCTGAAGCCTGCCTCGATCATCGAGGTGGGAACGAGTCAGGGCGGTGGCGCACTGTGGTTCTCGGATATCTGTACGAATCTCGGTCTCGATACCCGCATTCTGACCATCGACCTGAAGATACCTGAAAAACGGTTCCCCGGTATCGAGTATCACGTCGGGAATGCGTACGATCCAGGCGGCACGTTTCCCACCGAAATACTGGACGCCATGCCGCGTCCCTGGCTGATTTCCGAAGACAGCGCGCATACTTATGAAAGCTGCACCGCAGTACTCGACTTTTTGGCCCCCAGGATGCATTCCGGAGACTACATCGTGATCGAGGACGGGATCGTCAGCGACCTGACCCACGAACGATATAGACAATACCGCGACGGGCCGAACCGCGCCGTCGAAAAATTTCTCGAAGCGAACTCGTCTGAATTCGAAATCGATATCGAGCTCTGCGACCTTTTTGGCCATAACGTGACTTTCGCACCCAACGGCTGGCTCCGCCGACGCTGATCGCTTTTCCAGCACCCAACGGCTCAGCTGCGCGACAATCGCCTGACCCGTTTGCCGCATTGGCACAATGTAAATCCATTCGGCGCTTGCCCTCCGAATACCAGAAAAAACCAAGGATCCGTGATCCCCATGAATCTTACGCCCAGGAAACCGCTGATTTCGATCATCGTGATCAGCTATCGAATGGCGCGAGAGCTGCCAAGAACGCTCTTTTCCCTCACGCCGCAGAAACAACTGGGTGTTTCATCAGAAGATTACGAGGTGATCGTCGTCGATAATGGAACCCCCGATTTCGATCCGCAATCTGTCTGTGCGGATTCATCGAATTTTCAAGCCTGGCAGGTCACCGACGGCGGAGTATCTCCATGCAAGGCGATCAACACCGGGCTTTCCATGGCCAAAGCACCCATCATGGCCGTCATGATCGACGGCGCACGTATCTGCAGCCCAGGCCTGGTCTGGCACAGCCTGAAGGCGCAGGCGCTTGACAGCATGGCGGTCACGGGAACAATGGGCATGCACATCGGACCGGACCTTCAGATGCGCTCTGTCCTCGACGGTTACAACCAGGCCACGGAGGACGATCTGCTCGAGTCCGTCAGATGGAGCGAAGACCCATACCGACTGTTTCAGATCGCGGTGCCGGCAGGCTCTTGTCTGGACGGCTTATTTCTGCCATTCGCCGAAAGCAATTCGATTTGCATGCACGCCACTATGTGGGACAAAATTGGCGGATTCGACGAGGGTTTCAAAACACCGGGGGGCGGCTACGCGAACCTGGATGCATGGAAGCGCGCAATCGAAACCGAGGGCGCAGTCCCGGTTCACCTGTTGTCCGAAGCGACCTTCCACCAAGTCCACGGCGGGATTGCGACCAACTCATCTGCGTCACCGACCGTCCCGTTCCGCGAGGAGTACAAGCGTCTCAGAGGCGCGGAATTTTCGGTGCCTGAATATACGCCGCTGATGTTTGGCCGGCCTGACTACCGCAGCCGAAGAATCCTGCTTGAGGGGATTGAGAAACAAGCAAGCTCAAAACGGAACGGCCACCTGCCCATCGCCATCTCCCCGGAAACCCTGCCGCCAGGAAGTATGCCGCCCGGGGCGGCCTGAACCCGGGCGAGCCCCAGATCCTCCTGGTAAGAAAGGTTGAGAGCGCACTCTTTAGACACTGCAGCCCCAAGAGGAAATTAAGCGGCTCGTAAGCGTGATCGAAGGCCCCAGGGTTCCCCCGCTAGCCGCCGCGACGGGTCCGCACTGCAAAGCGAAAGTGAACGGCTGGCCTCAGTCTCGACCACGTAACGGTTGCTGCGCGACCACGAGAGAACACCGGAGCAGCCCGGCGCCGGGGCAGGTGTACGGCAACCGTTCCGCAGGCGCAGGCTGCGGCGTCAAGCGGGAACTGAGCGAGATTATTCGAAGCCCGCAAGAGAAGTGGATTCTGGAGTGGAGAGAACTAGAAAGCTTGTGGTCGTAGGTAGAAAGCAAAGTTAGGCTCTGCTATCCTCGATAAAAATACCTGCTTGTCGGAATTGTCAATGTATCCAAGCCTTTCTGACTATATGTCTGCAGAAGATCTCGATTTCGACCAACTCCGCAATGAGGTTGTCTCCGGGCCTTCCTATTCGCCGTCACTCGGTCGACATGAAAATCTGCAGCAACACCTCGGCATGCTCGAGCGCGAGTTCGTCGGCCAGGTGCGCCTGAAACTCGTACACGCGGTTTTGAATGTCCTGCTGCGGCGCAGGATGAGAACAACGATCGTATATAGACACTTCCACATGCTCTGGAGCGGACATGCCGATTTTCTACTTGATACGCTGGACTGCCGCTGGCTTGTTTCAGCCTGCGACACAATCTGCGACCATTCCACTGACCCCGATGAAGCACGCATAGCTATTCTGATCAGCCTTTTTACAAACACGCTAAAGCTGGCCGAAACCGAGCGACTGATTACATGTCAGACTGACGTCGACCCGGGAAGGATAAAGGGACGAACGCCAATTTTCGACGGGATGACTGCCTTTATGCCTGATGGCGGCGACATGCCCGCAAACCTGTTACGCCGGATAGACCAGACATTGCAGTCTGATAACTTGGTTGGCATGATCGGGCGAGAGATAATCAGTCGAGCACTTTCCGCCGATACGGTGTTTGCCCGTCTTGCGCCCTTTCAAAGACGGAACTTGTGGCGCAACTATCTTCCACAAGCACCAGAGCCGCGGCTCGCCGTGCCACCCGAACCGATTCAAGGCAGACCCGGCGTCGACAGGCCCGGCTATATCCTCCTCAACGATACCGGTAGGTTAGGAGGAAGCTTCCACCTTGGAACGGTCTATGCTTGCAGTATCATCCGCCAGAATCTGGCACGCCGTGGGCTTACAGAGGTCGGCTGGGCCAACGACCGCGCCAGGTTCGATGAAGTCCTTTCGTGTGCCGCACGACGACCGGAGCTTATCGTTCTGAACGGTGAAGGCACGCTGCATCACGGCGCCCCGCGTGCAGAAGAATTGATGTCGATCTGTGCGCACGCCAAAGATTTAGGTATCGGCGTTGCGGTGTTGAATTCAGTCTGGGAGGGCAATCCCGACACCATGGTCGAAGCGCTCCGAACGCTTGACCTTGTCCATGTACGTGATAGTGTTTCGCACGGAGAATTGCCTACGGATTTCCCGGCCGAGATTACGCCAGATGTATCTATCCAACTTTTTCTGCGCACTACACGGGAGGGGACTTTTTTGCCACCGAAACATTCCCTCGCAGTAATGGATAGCGTTGTTCAGAGGACCTCTACCGCTCTCCTGGACTTTGCTGAACAAGAGCGTTTGCCTTTTTACGCGATGCCTGTCGGAAATCTGCGCAAGATGAGGGAGGCCGTGGCGATTCGGTCGGGCCCGGTGTGGCCCCGACTGCTGCAACTGACCGATCTGATAGCCTCCCGCGCGTGGGTAACGGGGCGATTTCACGGCCTGATCGCTGCCCTTTGCGCCGGTCTGCCCGTTTGCGCCTTGAGCTCGAATACCTCGAAGATCGAAGGCTGTTTGCTGGACAGCGGTCTGGGCGATGCCTGCCTGCTCTCGCAGGATTGGTTATCTGCCCCGGTCGACCAGAAGCGCAGTGAACTGGCTTCGCGCTTCAAAATCCAGAGAACTGAGAATTTCATTCAGCGCCGCGATGCGTACCTTGAAATGGCGGCTGCCCGGATCGACCGGATGTTTGACGCCGTCACCGAGACGGCAATGGCACGTCGACAAAGTCCGTAAAATCCCCTCGCGCACGAGCATCAACGCAAAACTAAGTAAGGCGTACCGGAATCACAATCTGCATGCCAAACGAAACCGCCGCGTGCGCCTTCAGCTCGTCATAATCACTGTCAACCGTACTGCGTATATCGGGAACACGATTGTCTGACGCAGGTCACAGGAATTCATCTGACTTGCAGCACTGCTTGATACTGTTAGACGATACGCAATCGGCCGCTTTCTTACATACGGTTTACAGCAAAAAAAGGCCCGCGCGCCAATATCCGCGCGGGCCGATATCACTGACTTGATTATTGATTGATGTTAATGAAGGTCGCCCAGTTGCCCCTCCTAACAAAACGATCACCCTCGCCCCAGGCTGTTTCATCTTCGCCAGTCGGCTTCGGCGAACACTGCGGTCCGGCTGCGAGGTCCGTATACGAGCCGATATCATTGCAGGCAATTTCAGTATTCAGGCCGGTTGTAGCGTCGACAACGAACAGTTGACCATCGCCCGTCGGGTGCCCGTAAAGCACGCCGTTGGAACCGTATGCCAGCTGCTGCTGGTCAGCACATTGGCCGACGCCGCCATCCGTGTTGCCCGGGTCGGTGCAGAGTGTGTTCAAATTCGAGCAGTTGTTCAGGTCCAGAGAAAAAAAGCTGTTGGTGCTGGTAAGAGCGCCGTTTGTCGAACCGAGCAACGTAGTCGTGCCCGGAACAACAACGATATCTCCGAACCGATAGTCGCTGCTCAGATCTTCACCGCCATCTATGTCGCAGACAGACTGCTCGCTTCCGGTGTGCGTCCCGCTGAAAGCAACCTTTTTCAGGCGATCCGACTGGTTTTCGACGTACCAGTATTCGCCGATAAAGAATTCACCGCTTGCGGCATGTCTGTCCAGGGATCCGCCGGGACCGTCCACGTCGACCCGAGCGACCGAGTCATTGTCAAGATCGGCAGCCCAGAGCTGGCTCTCTGCGGCTTCCGGCGTAGTGAACTGCGCCTGATCCATATCCGTCACGGAAAAATAAAGCAAATTGTTCGCCGAGTCGTACGCAAGCCCGTTGGGCGAGTTGACCCCGCTGTCGGCTGGGAAGGGGTCCCCTGTGTCAATCAGTTGCTCGGCGCTGCACGCCACGGCGTCGATCTCGTAGATCCAGCCGGTGCCGCGCTCGGTACCGTAAAGAACGCCCTCACCCTGGCAATCGTCGGTCAGCGACGCGACGACGGCATGCGCAGCGACAACGAAATTACCAGACGGCACATCGCCAAGCGTGACCGTCTTTGTGGCTTCGCACGCAACCGCTTCGTTGACCTGGAACCGGCCGGGAATCGGGCTGCCTCTCCGAGTCTGTGGTATACCGCTGGAATCGGCGGCCGCGTCTGCATGCACGTGCTGCAGGCACCACCCTCCCTCCACGCTGTAGGTCACTTCGAGAATACCGTTGTTGTTCTCTATGTCGACGAAGCCGACAAAAATATCCTTGCCGGCAAGCAGCGAGACCGATGTCGGTAATTCTGCTCGCGCTACGGAGCCGACCAGTGTTAAACCCAGCGTCAAGATTACGCTTGCGATTCCGTTGCCTAAACCCTTTATCTTGATATTCATGCGGAAATCTCCTACTCCAAATTACGTGAATCTCACTTCCCCTTGGGCAATTTCCAGGCTGCTTGATGCGTGAATAGGCGCCTGGAATGCATCCACTTATGTGAATCATATCACGTTAAATTGCGTTCTAGCTAGAGCTTATCGCCTTTTTTTTCGAAGCCGAATACTTTCTCCGGACTTGCAGGCCGCTAATTTTCCGGTTCGCATTGGCCTTCAAAAGGTGCCCGATTCGACGGCCGAAAGGGCTCCAGGAGATTCGGAAGCTCTGGTGCTACGAGAGGTGCCGGAGCTGGAACGACCTCATTCCCCCCCGGTTTCAGCTTGCGACGGGCAGCGTCATTGGCCGAGAACTACTTTCGCCAGTTGAGGAGAGCTGTTTTTTGGCCGGTTGCCATTGGGCTGACCGCTGTTCATTTCATTCGAAAAGAGGTCACAGAACAACTGGTCGGAAATCCTGAACTGCAAGCCTCGACACTGCCGGAATGGCTGCAGGGTACCGACAAGCTCTTGCGGGGGGCCGCAGCGCCTTAGGGGGAAGGTTTCGTCCGAGCACCGTACCGCCGACGGCCCGATCGAACACCGGTCCTCATGTTCGGTGTTCCCAAACATGAGCTGGACCACCATGGCGGCCTGGTCGAAGCCGCACCGTCATGCCTGATGTCACCGCGCTGTGCGCAACGAGCGCTTTTCTTTCGGATTCGCAGAAAATCAGGCGATTTGGTCGTCCCGGTGAAAACGAGAGCCCCAAAGCGGCCATAGCGCCAGCATTAGCGCTGCCGTGATGACCAGCAGATCTCCGAAACGCCAGTACGGCGTGCGGTGAGCGGGAATCGGCAAGACGCCCGAAACATATCCCTGCCGGCCGTAGGACGACTGCGCAAGAATCTGCCCGGTAGGGGCAACGAGCAAGGATGGCCCGGTATTGGTTGCGGCTATAAAAGGAATGCCGTTTTCGACTGCCCGCATGACCGTGGCCGCATTGTGCTGCCGGACTGCCCGCTCGCTACGAAACACGGACAGGTCCGATATATTGAGTCCGATCGCCGGACCCTGAACCGTTCTGGCGCGAATGGCGTCGGCGAATAGATTCTCCCAGCAAATAACGGGCACCAGACTGACATCAAGACGGGTTTTAGGGATCGACGATTTCCCATCAACCCGGAACTGGGCCATGTCGGGGATCAGCCAACTCGGCCAGGGAATCGTCTCATCCAACGGGATATATTCGCCGAATGGCACGAGCACTTTCTTGGAAAAGGTTTGGATATTTTCGGTTCGCCAATCAATCAGTGCGAATTCATTGATCATGCTGGCGGCGGCTCGCGGCTTGTCTTTGCGCATATATTTGCTGCCGGAACTGATTCCGAACGCTATGGCGCTGTCGATTTCCCTGCTCAACCCATGAATGGATCCATAGATAAAAGGGTACGCGTTGATGACTTTGAACGTGCCCTCGGGCCAGACTACAAGATCATAGGCCTGACCCTCCCTTGAAATGGTGGTCAACTCCTTGAGGTCGGAGAAAGCCTGGCCATTTGTATACGATTCGACCACGCTTGCAGGACGGTCTGAATGCACGGCAAGTACATTCATTGACTCCTCTGAGTCATATACTTGCAGGCGGACAAGCCCGGCGATCGCAAACAAAATCGGTACTCCAGCTCCGATCGCCACGTATCGAACCCGATAGTACGGCCGGTAATGCCTCTTCGGCGGCTCGATGGCCGCCGCCAACATGCTGTTCGAGAAGACAAAGACAAACGAAAGTCCGTATTCACCTGTCAGCGCCGCAAGTTGCAGTAACGAAGGCGTACCAACCGCTGCCTGGCCCAGGCCTGTCCAGGGCAATGCGAGAAATCCGGCGTGATTTCGTAGATACTCCAACGTGATCCAAAGCATGCCGGAAAGCGACGCTTGGACGATAGCCGAGTGGCTGGCGAATGCCCGAACTCCGATCATGAAGACTGCGTACCCGATCGAAAGAAACGTCGCGATCGAAAACATATGCCAGACTTCGAATCCGTCTATATCCAGGATCCAGGAGACTCCGAAGAAATAAAAAGCAAACGTGAATACCACTCCCCGCAAGGCGTTGGCCCTGTAGCTTAACTGCCCCGCCTTCCAAAGAAGCGGGATCAGACACACAATCGCAAGTGCGCTGTTTGCGGAGGGCGGTACGGCCGCTGAAAGTAGCAGACCCGCTATGGCAGGAAGAAGGACCAGGTGAACGATATACCGTGGCCGGAAAGCTTCCAGGAGACTCCCTGGGCTAAGTGACATGATCTGAATTCCGCTTGAATACTTCCCGGACAAAAAAAAAGCCCGGCCGCGGGTTTCCGGTCGGGTCTTTCAGAACGACGAGATATTTCAGGGCGTCAGGGGTCTTGGGACTCCAGGAATTCGATTGCCTCTTCCACGGTCATGCCACTGAAGGGAGAGGGCGAATTGGGTAACCCGTTTCCACCTCGGGAAGCGTAAGTGATATAGCGCAGTCCGCCAACGCCGTCATCTTCGAACCAGTGGTGCGCCTGAATGGGGCCTGATTCGGCACTTGCCATCTGGCCGAGCAACTGAAGCTCAAGTTCCATGAAGTTGGCGGAATCCATTGGCTGAGCGGAGGCATTGGCAAGACCCAGTTCGACCCGGCACATCGAGCTTCGGCATTCGACATTGTTCAGGGTTGCTTTCGACTCGAGATTTTTGGCAAAAGAGTCTAGCAACTGTTCTTCCGTGGTCTTCGCCCACCCACGGTCTACTGGTTCGGTCTCGAATCTTTTTTCGATGATTTCGCCGCGCTGTTCACGCGCTTTTTTCATCTGATCCATGTAACCAGCGACAAGTTTGGGATTCTGTTTCGCCCGGCTGAGCAGCTCTCGCCGCTCCTGCATTTCTGTCTGACGCTCTTCCTCCAGAGTTTGGTCACGCTCGAGCTGATTTAATCGAGCATCCAGGCTGTCGAGCCTTGCCAGGACCTGC
>Ga0102932_1000434_pt1 | contig 20943 bp, 18 predicted proteins | sample SalPonR1_C_D2_MG_FD_78212 | JGI IMG/M metagenome (GOLD analysis project Ga0102932, IMG submission 78212) | Salt pond soil microbial communities from South San Francisco under conditions of wetland restoration - Salt Pond MetaG R1_C_D2_MG | ecosystem: Environmental > Aquatic > Marine > Intertidal...
CCCGGCGTGACGATGCGTGAGCTGCGCCGCGATTTCGAGGTCCAGCACTGTCGCTACAACTTCGAGGCCAGCGATCCCGACCTGCAGCGGCTGCTGTTCGACAAGTACGAGGCCGAGGCGCGGCGGCTGATCCACGACGGTCTCGTCCACCCCGGCTACGACTTCGTGCTCAAGGCGTCGCACGCCTTCAACCTCCTGGACGCGCGCGGCGTGCTGTCGCAGACCGAGCGGCAGGGGTACGTCCAGCGCGTCCGGCGCCTCGCGGAGGCCACCGCCTCCGCGTACCTGGCCGCACGGTCCCAGGCCGCGGGCGAGGCCGCCTGATGGCCACGCTGCTGTTCGAGATCGGAACCGAGGAGCTGCCAGCCTGGTACGTCGCGCAGGGACGACAGGCGCTGGTCGCGCTGGCCGGCGAGCGGTTGCGCGCAGCGCGACTCGATCACGGTTCGGTCAGCGGGTTCGCGACACCGCGGCGCTTGACGCTGCGCGTGGAAGACGTCGCCGAGAGGCGCGAGCGCCGTCACGAGCGACGCCGAGGCCCCAGCGCCGACGTCGCGTTCGACGCCGAGGGGGCCCCGACGAAGGCGGCGATCGGGTTCGCTCGCGGCCAGGGCGTGGCGCCCGAAGCGCTCGTGGTGGAGGAGACCGAGCGTGGAGCGTACGTCTTCGCCGAGCTCGAGACCGGCGGCGAGCCGGCCGCGGAGCTCCTCCCGGGTCTGCTCGCCGGCCTGGTCCGCGACCTGCCCGCCCCGCGCAAGATGCGCTGGGGCGACGTCGACGTTCCGTTCGTGCGCCCCGTGGCCTGGCTCCTGGCCCGGCTCGACGGCCGCGTCGTGCCCGTCTCGGTCGCGGGTGTGAACGCCGGCGGCGTGACGCGTGGCCACCGGTTCATGGCACCGGGCGAGATCGAGGTGCCCGACGCCGAGGACTACGTCGGCCTTCTCCGCGTGGCGCGCGTGCTGGCCGACCCGGCGGAGCGCCGCGAAGCGACGGTACGCGCGATCGCCTCGGCGGCGGAGACCGAGGGGCTCGAGCCCTTGTGGGACGAGGAGCTGCTCGACGAGGTCGTGGACCTCGTCGAGTGGCCGACCGCGATCGTGGGAAGGTTCGACGCACGTTACCTGGCCTTGCCGGACGAGGTTCTCGCCACCGTGATGATCCATCATCAACGGTTCGTCCCGCTTCGCGGTCCCGACGGAGCGATCGCGGACCGCTTCGTGGGGGTGAGCAATACCGCGGTGGACGACCCGAGCGTCGTGCGGGCAGGGTACGAGGCGGTGCTCGACGGCCGCCTGTACGACGCACGCTTCTTCTGGGACGCCGATCGCGGCAAGACCTTGGCGCAACACGCCTGGGGCCTGTCCGGCATCGCGTTCCAGAAGGACCTCGGCTCGATGGCGGACAAGGTGACCCGCGTTCGGGAGGCCGCGCCGCGTCTGGCGGAGGCGCTGGACGCGAGCGCGGCGTCGCGCGCGGTGCTGGAGCAGGCGCTGCCGATCTTCCGTGCGGACATGGCGACGGAGATGGTGGTCGAGCTGCCGGAGCTGGAGGGCGTCATGGCTCGCGCCTACGCGGAAGCCGAGGGCGTGTCGCGTCCCGTGGCTCGGGCGCTGGAGGACGGCGTGCGTCCCGTGGCGCCCGGTGGCCCGTTGCCGGCGGCCGAGCCCGGCGCGATCCTGGCGGCGTGCGACCGCGCGGACAAGCTGCTGGGCTTCTTCGCGCTGGGCAAGAAGCCCAGCGGATCCGCCGATCCGTTCGGGCTGCGTCGCGACGCCGGTGCGCTGGCACGCATCGCGGGCGCGCGCGACTGGAGCCTGCCGCTCCGCGATCTGCTCGCGACCGCCGCCAGCGGCTACGAGGGCGGACCGGTGGACATCGACGCAAGGGTGCTGGACGAGACCACGAGGTTCGTCTGGGACCGGGTCGGATCGCTGCTGGCCGAGGAGGGCATCGGCGTCAAGACCGTCCGTGCCGCGACCGCCGGCGAGCCGTCCGTGGCGGCGGCAGCGCGGCGTGCGCACCTGTTGCGGGCGTTGGCGGCCGGCGACGCGTTTCCGGAGCTGCTGACGCTGTACAAGCGGGCCGCGAACCTGGCGGAGAAGGCGCCCGAAGGCGTGGCGCCCGATCCGAGCCGTTTCGAGGCGCCGCAGGAGGCGCCGCTGTACGCCGCCCTTCCCGCCGCCCACGAGGGCGTCGAGGCGCTGCTCGCGTCGGTGCGCGAGCAGCTCCCGGCGTGGGAGCTGGGCTCGGGGCCCGCCGCGGCGCCGAAGCCGGGCGAAGGCCTGCGGCGGGTCCTGGCGCTGAAGGACCCGCTCGATCGCTTCCTGGACGACGTTCTCGTGATGGTGGACGACCCCGCCGTGCGGGCGAACCGGCTGGCGCTGCTACGCGAGACGCGCGACGTGCTGCGCGAGCTCGGTGCGCTCGAGGAGCTCGCTGGCGAGGCCTGAAGCGCCGGCCCGTCGCCGCGGGCGTGCGGCTCCAGGCGGCGTGACGCTTCACGAAGGAACGCCCCCGCGGTGGCGGGGGCGTTCGCTTGGTGCCGAAGGGGGGACTTGAACCCCCACGACCTTGCGGTCACATGACCCTGAATCATGCGCGTCTACCAATTCCGCCACTTCGGCGAGCGGCGTCGCGGTACGGTCCCGGCGGGGACGTCACCGTGGGCGACGGAGGCCAATCGTACCGCCCGCCCAGCACCCTGTCAACGGGACGCGGACGGCGCCTGCACGGGGTACGATCCTGCTCCTCGAGGGAGGGTTCATGAGTCGACGAACGGCGCTGATCACCGGCGCGGCGAGCGGAATCGGCCGGGCCTGCGCGGAGGCGCTGGCGGACGACGGCATGGCGGTGGCCGTCGTGGACGTCGACGCCGAGCACGGGGCGGCGGTCGCGAGCGCGATCGGGGGAAGCTTTCATGCCGCCGACCTCACCGACCCACGGGCGTGCCGGTCGGCCGTGGACGCGGTCGCGGAGCTGCACGGAGGCCTCGACGTGCTCGTCAACGTCGCAGGGTTTCAGCACCTCGACCCGATCTCCGACTTCCCGGCCGCGGTGTGGGACCGAATGCTGGCGTTGATGGTGTCGGCGCCGTTCCACCTGACGCAGCGAGCCTGGCCGTGGCTCACGGCCGGCGGGCACGGGCGGGTGATCCACATGGGCAGCGTGCACAGCCTCGTGGCGAGTCCGTACAAGGTCGGCTACGTCACCGCCAAGCACGCGCTGCTGGGCCACATGCGGGTCGTGGCGCTCGAGGGCGGCCCGTACGGACTGACCTGCAACACGGTGGCGCCCGCCTACGTGCGGACGCCGCTCGTCGAGGCGCAGATCGCGGATCAGGCGCGGACGCGCGGCATCGACGAGACGGACGTCGAGGAGCGCGTGCTGTTGGAGCAGGCGGCGATCAAGCGCTTGCTGGAGCCGTCGGACGTGGGCGCACTGGTGTCGTGGCTGGCGAGCGAGGCGGCGTGGGGCGTCACCGGCAGCGTGCAGTCGATCGACCTGGGGTGGACGGCGCGCTGAGCCGGCGCGCCGCCAGACCGGTCGCTCAACGCGCGACGTCGAAGCCGGCGGCCTCCCAAGCGATCATTCCGCCGTCGACGTTCCGGACGTCCTGGAATCCCGCCTCGATCAGCGCGTTGGACGCTTGCAAGGAGCGGTTGCCCGACCGGCACACGACGTAGACGGGCTGGTCCTTGGGGAGATCGGCCGCGAGCGCGACGACGTTCGCGAGCGGCATCAGCTGCGCACCCTCGACGTGCCCGGCCTCGTACTCGTACGGCTCACGCACGTCGAGCAGCGTGATCTCGCCGGCGAGAGACTGGCGGAGCTCGCGGACGTCGATGGTGGTCAGCGAGGCGTCGCTGGACGCCTGCGCGCCGAGGGTGGATACGGCGAAGACGAGCGCGGCGGCGGCGACGCCGACCACGCCCAAGAGGTAGGGAAGACGACTCTTTCGGCTGGGGGTTGAGCGCTTCGACATGCTCCAGGATACCCTGGTGGGGTATTAGCCGTCAATCGATGCGCGGGCTCGCGAGGTCGCTCTCGCCGGCGTGTGCGCCGGCGGCCTCGATCTCCTTGCAACGCCGCATGTGCGTGCGCGCCCAGGCGTCGATCGCCTCGATCACTTCCTGGAGCGCCGCTCCGGACGCCGAGAGCTCGTAGCGGCTGCGTGGCGGCATCGTGGACTCGACGGTCTTGCTCACCACGCCCAGACGCTCGAGGTGCTCGAGCCGATTGGAAAGCGTCGTCGTGTTGACCCCACCCACGGCGCGAGCGAGCTCGTTGAAGCCGTGCGGACCGGCCAGCAACGCGCGCACGATGTGGAGCACCCACTTCTCCTGCAGGAGCTGGATGCTGTCGTACACCGGACAGAAGCTGGCGTCGTGGCTCGACATGCCCCCACTCTACATCACTGGGCGCTCTGTCGCCTATTGTGCTTGACAATATGGAGCGCTCTAGAATACGGTGTGTTCAGCCGCGCCGAGGCGACTCGGAGCGAGCACCCCGATCCCACGCTCATCGCGTCAGGAGAGTCCATCATGACCACCGCCATTCGCCCCACCGCCGCCAGCTGGGCCATCGATCCCACCCACACCGACATCGCCTTCGCCGTTCGCCACATGGGGCTGTCCACCGTCCGCGGACGGTTCGACGTCGTGGCCGGAACGATCCGCACCGACGATTCCGGCGTGCCCAGCGAGATTCGCGTCGAGCTGGACACCGACTCGATCGTGACCGGCACCGCCGATCGCGACGGCCACCTCCGCTCGGCCGATTTCTTCGACGCCGAGCGTCACCCGAAGATCGTCTTCGAAAGCAGCAGCGTGCGGCCGAAGGGCGGCGACCGCTACGAGATCGTCGGCGACCTCGAGATGCACGGCGTGCGCAACGAGGTGGTCCTGGACGCCGAGATCGGCGAGCCGATCCGCGACCCGTTCGGCCTGATCCGCCGAGCCGCCAGCGGCAGCACGAAGATCAACCGTAAGGATTGGGGCCTCACCTGGAACCAGGTACTCGAGGCCGGAGCGCTGCTCGTGGCGGAAGAGGTGCGCATCACGCTCGACGTCCAGGCGACCCAGCAGGACTGATCGAGCGTAGCGACGTCGACGACGAAATCGGGGGCGCGCCGCACGGCGCGCCCCCGACGCGTGGATCGCTGCCCGTCGACGCGGCCGTCCGGACGAAGGCCGCGCCGACGGCGCCTAGCCCGTCGACGCCCCGTCCACGACGAACGCGCCGTCACGCTCGAACACCTCTCCGTCCAACAGGATCTCGCCGCCACGGCGAAGGTCGCGGATCAGGTCCCAGTGGATCGCGCTTCGGTTCACGCCGCCGGTCGTCGCGTACGAGCGTCCCAGCGCCAGGTGCACCGTCCCGCCGATCTTCTCGTCGTAGAGCGTGCTTCCCGTCGGCCGGTCGATCTCTCGGTTCGTTCCGATCCCCAGCTCGCCCAGACGCCGCGCGCCGGGATCGCGATCCAGCCGCTCCAACAGGAGCGCCTCGCCCTGCTCGGCCGAGGCGTCGACGACGACGCCACGCTCGAAACGCAACGTGACGCCGCGAACCTCGGACCCCGCGACGAAGCTGGGCACGTCGAAGCGGATCGTCCCCTCGGCGCTGTCCTCGATCGGGCCGGTGAACACCTCGCCGGACGGCATGTTGCGCTTGCCGTCGCTGTTCACCCAGGTTCGGCCCCCGACACGGAGCCGCAGGTCGGTGCCCTCGGCCCGGATCCGGACCTCGTCCGCTCGCGCCAGACGGTCGATCAGTCGGGCCTGCTCGTCCGCCAGTGCCCGCCATGCTGCTACCGGATCGTCGTCGAACAGGTGCATCGCGCCGAACACGAAGCGCTCGTACGCGTCCAGGCTCATGCCCGCGTCCTGCGCCCCGGACGGCGTGGGGTAGAGCGTCCCGACCCAGCGCGTGTGCTCGACACGATGGTCCTGGACCGGCCGCATCCGGCTCTCGAGCCGGCCCAAGCGGCCCGGATCGGCACTCTGCAGCGCGCGGCTGTTCGTCGGTGCCGCCACGCGGATCCAGGCGTCGGTTCGCTGCACCTCGTAGAGCGCGAACGTCGGCTCGCTCTCCAGGTAGGCGTCGCTGGCGCACTCGAGCAGATCCTGCTGGAGCTCGGGGTAGCCGAGCCGAAGGAGGGGCGTGGCGCCGCGGAGAAGCACGCCGCGCATCAGCGCGCGAGCCAGCTCGGTGGCGGGGCTCTCGACGTTGAGCGAGACGACGTCGCCCGGCGCGACCTCGGTGCAGTAGTCGAGCAGCAGGTCGGCGTACCGATCGATCACGGGAGGATGCATGCGTCCGAGGATACCCGTCATCCGCCCCGCCCTCTGGGCCCCGGGCGCGCGAGGGCGCCCGGGGTACGCTCGCCGGATGGACGTGGAGATCTGGGACGTCTTCGCCGATCGGCCGCTCGCCGGAAACGCGCTTGCCGTCGTGCACCACGACGGGCGCGTCGGCGACGCCGCGATGCAGCGGCTCGCTCGCGAGTTCGGCTTCTCGGAGACGGTCTTCGTGCGCACCTGGACCGAGCCTGGTCGGGAGACGCGTCTCCCGACGCTGCGCATCTTCACGCCCGCGTGCGAGCTGCCCATGGCGGGACATCCGACGATCGGCGCGGCGTTCTCCCTCGATCGTCGCGACGCGATCGCCGGCCCGCGCGCCACCGTGGCGTCGGGGATCGGTCCGGTCGACCTGGTGCTCGATCGCGACGAGGGGGGTGTCCTGCGGCGCGTGTGGATGGATCAGGGACGTCCCCGACGGGAGGCGGTCGTGACGGACCGGGCGGCCGTCGCCGCGGCGTTGGGGCTCGGCCGCGACGATCTTCGACCCGGGCTTCCGATCGAAGCGTGGAGCGCCGGCAACCCGTTCCTGCTCGTTCCGCTGGTCGATCTGGACGCTCTGGGGCGCGCCCGCCTGGACGTCGGCGCGCTGGGGCCGTGGATCGATCCCGATCATCGGGCCGTCCTCGCGTTCGTGCGTCCAGCGTCCGGACCGCTGCGCTGCCGCATGTTCGGCGAGGTGTTGGGCGTCGCCGAAGACCCCGGGACCGGCAGCGCCCACGGCCCCCTCGCCGCCTACCTCGTCCGGCACGGGCTGGTGCCGTTCCCGGCCGACGACGCCGGCGACGAGCTCGAGAGCGTGCAAGGCGTCGAGATGGGCCGTCCGTCGCGCCTGTTCATGCGCATCCGGCCGCCGGGCGCGTCGCCCGCCACGACGGCGGCGCCGGATCCGGCAGACGTGCGCGTGCAGGTCGGCGGCCGTGCGGTCCTCGTGCTCGAAGGTCGCCTGGCGGCGACGCTCGATCTGGACGCGCCATGAGCGACGCGCCGGACGACCGCGGCCAGCGTCTCCAGAAGGTGCTCGCCCGGGCGGGAGCGGCGACGTCCCGCCGGAAGGCGGAAGCGCTCATCGCGGCCGGTCGCGTGACGGTGGACGGCGCCGTCGCCACCCTGGGCGATCGCGTTCCGGCGGGCGCTACGGTCCTTCTGGACGGCAAGCCGGTCGAGGTGCCGACCGGTCGCACCGTGCTGGTGCTGCACAAGCCTGCCGGCGTCGTGACCACCCAGCACGATCCCCAGGGACGGCCGACGGTGATGGACCTCGTCCCCGCCACGCCCGGCCTGCACCCGGTCGGACGCCTCGATCGCGACAGCGAGGGCCTCCTGCTGCTCAGCGACGACGGCGAGCTGGCGCTGCGGCTCACGCACCCGCGCTACGAGCACACCAAGCGGTACCGGGCGTGGTGCGCCCACGGCACCGTGGACGGCGCGGCGCTGGCGCGCCTGCGGCACGGCGTCGAGCTCGAGGACGGCGTCGCTCGCGCCGACCGTGCCCGCCCGGCCGACGGCGGCTGCCGGATCGATCTGCACGAAGGCAGGAATCGTCAGGTTCGACGCATGCTCCAGGCGGTCGGCCATCCCGTCGTCCGGCTCGTGCGCACGCGCGTCGGTCCGATCGAGCTCGGCGAGCTCGAGCCGGGCGACTGGCGCGAGGCGACGCCCGAAGAGCTGCGAGCGCTCGGGTATGATCCGGAACCGAACGGCCGTTGATCCGGCCGACCACCGCGCTCCCGCGCCTGCCGGAGGAACCATGCACCAGACCGTCTTCACGCCCGGACAGGGCGCCGTCCAACTCGACGAGGCCCGTATCCGGGCGCGCGTCACGGAGCTGGGCCGGGAGATCGCTCGCGACCACGACGGCAAGCCGCTCCATCTGGTATGCGTCCTGAACGGCGCGTTCCTGTTCATGGCCGACCTGGTTCGCGCGATCGACGCGCCGCTGACGGTCGACTTCCTCTCCGTCTCGAGCTACGGCAGCCGAACGGAGTCGTCCGGCGAGGTCCGTCTCGTGAAGGATCTCGATCAGAGCCTGAAGAACAAGCACGTCGTGCTGGTCGAGGACATCGTGGACACCGGCCTCACCATGCGGTACCTGCTGCAGTACCTGGAAGGTCGCGGGCCGCTCTCCGTCAAGGTGGCCAGCCTGCTCAGCAAGCCGTCCCGCCGACGCGTCGACGTGCCGGTGCACTACCTCGGCTTCGAGATCGATGACGCGTTCGTCTACGGGTACGGGCTCGACGTGGACCACAAGTACCGCAACCTTCCGTTCGTGACCAGCATGACGCCCAGCGAGTTCGAGGCGCTGGACGAGTGAGCGGAACGCGCCGCCGGACGCTGGTCGGGGGCGTCGCCCTGTTGCTGCTCGGCGTCGGGCTCGGCCAGGCGTTCCGCGACACCACGCCGCCCGCGCTCTGGGTCGAGGGGCCGTCCCGGCTGGCGGCGGGGGAGACGTTCTCGCTGCGGATCAGCGCCGACGAGCCCGTGAGCTACGCCGTGCGCTACGCCGACCAGGCGATCGTGCGCGTCGAGCAGGACCTGACCGTTCAGCTCGAGGCACGGCCCGGCGCCGGGACGGTCGCGATCGAGGCGACCGACGGCGCCGGGAACGTGACTTCCGCCCGACACGAGATCGAGGGCGTCGCCGTTCCGCACGCCGCGCTGGCCGTGAGCGGCGGCGATCTGCCCGGCGCGCCGTTCACCGCGATCTTGCGCTTCGAGCCGCCAGGTGCCCAGGTCACGAGCCCCGGGCTGACGATCGACGGCCGCCAGGCGGCGCTGCACGGCGACGCCGAGGGGTGGTTCGTGTTCGGCGCCGTTCCGCTGACGACGGAGGAAGGCGCGTTCACCGTCGGCGCGGCGTGGACCGACGGTCTCGGGCGTCCCGGCAGCGGTCGTCTCGTCGTGCCCCACGGCCCCCTTCCGCAGGAGGTCGAGGAGCTCCGGCTGTCGGCCGCGACCCTGTCGGTCATCACGCCCGAGGGGCGCGAGCTCGAAGCCGCCGCGATCGCGGCGGCACGCGCGGACGCGAGCGACCCGCCCCGCTGGACCGAGCCGTTCGTCCTTCCGATCGAGGGCCGCGGCACGTCGGGATTCGCGCGTCCCCGGCGCTACGCCGCCGGGGGTCCCGTGAGCTTCCACCTCGGCGAGGACATCGCCGCCCCGACCGGCACGCCGATTCGCGCGACGAACGACGGCCTGGTCGTGCTGGCCGGTCAGTACCCGATCAAGGGCGGCCTCACGATCGTCGACCACGGTGCCGGCGTCACCAGCCGCTACTACCACCAATCGGCGATCCTCGTCGAAGCGGGCGACGTCGTGCGGCGCGGTCAGACCATCGGCGAGGTCGGCAGCACCGGTCTGTCCACCGGCCCGCATCTCCACTGGGAGATGCGGGTCGCCGGCGAGCCGAGCGACCCGCTGGCCTGGGTCGACCGCTCGCGGCCGTGAGGAGCGCCGTCCTGAGCGTCGTCCTGATCGCCGGCATGCTGGGCGTCGCCGCCGCCCAGCAGCGGTCCGCGTCGCTCGCGAGCCCGGTTGCGGCGCCGGACGTCCGCTTCGCGCGCCCGGCAGCCGAGGGGGTCTGGTACGAGATCTTCGTGCGCAGCTTTCGGGATTCCGACGGGGACGGCATCGGCGACCTGGCCGGAGTCACCTCGCGCCTGCCGTACCTGGACGAGCTCGGGATCGACGGAATCTGGCTCACGCCGATCCATCCGGCGTCCAGCTACCACGGCTACGACGTGACCGACTACATGGGGGTCGCGACCGAGTACGGCGAGCTGTCCGATCTCGAAACGCTCGTCGCCGCGGCTCACGCTCGCGGCATCCGGGTCGTCCTCGATCTGGTCCCCAACCACACCTCGCGCGATCATCCATGGTTCCAGGCCGCCCTCGCCGGCGACCAGGAGGCCCGCGAGCGCTACGTTTGGCGCGCGTCCGATCCCGGCTGGGTCGGCCTGGGAGGCCCCGCCTGGCATCCGGCGGGCGACGCGTTCTATCTGGGCCTGTTCGGGAGCGGGATGCCGGACCTGAACCACGACGGTCCCTGGGTTCGCAACGAGCTGAAGCGGATCATGCGATTCTGGCTGGAGCGCGGCGTGGACGGCTTCCGGGTCGACGCGATCCAGCACATCGTCGAGAGCGAGGAGGGGATCGTCGCGGGCACGCCGGGCACGCTGGCCTGGGTCCGCGAGATGCAGGCGTGGCTGCACCACGTCGCGCCCCACGCGTTCTGGCTGGGCGAGACGTACGCCCTCTCGGCTCCGACGGTCGCCGCGTACCACCACGACGGCGACCTGGACATGAGTCTCGACTATCCGGGCTGGGCGGCGCTGTTCGACGCGCTCTCGCAACGGAGCGCCGGCCCGCTCGAGACGGCGCTCGAGCAGAATGCCGGGCTCTACCCCCCACAGGCGCGCAGGGCCGTGTTCTCCGCGAATCACGATCAGATCCGACCCGCCTCGGTGCTCGGCGTCCTGCGCCGCGACGAGGCCCGCCTGAAGCTGATCGCTGGGCTGCTCGCGACCCTGCCGGGAACGCCGCTGCTCTACTACGGCCAGGAGATCGGGCTCCCGAACGGCCCCGGCGATCGCGACGAGCAGAAGCGGACGCCGATGACGTGGTCCGCAGCCCCGGGCCGCGGATTCAGCGACGCCGAGCCGTGGATCGCGTTCTCGACCGACGACCCGGCGTTGAGCGTCGAGGCGCAACGGGCGGACCCGGATTCCCTCTGGTCGACGTACCGCACGCTGATCGCGGCGCGTCGTGGTCTCCCGGCGCTGACGCGAGGAACGACCCGCCTGCTCCGGCCGGAGGCCCCTCAGCTGCTGGTGTTCGTTCGGCAGGAGGGTGGAGAGCGGCTGCTGGTCGTCGCGAACCTGGGCGTGCGTCCGGCGGTGCTCGCGGCGTCCGAGCGCCCGGGCGCTCCGGCCGAGACCGTGCACGGCGCCCCGGTCGGCGAGGCCGACTGGGAGATCGAGGGACTGGGATTGCGGATCGTGCGACTGGCCGGCTCGGCGGACTGAGCGGCCCATCGCCGGCCGGTGCTATCCTCGGGCCTCATGGAACCCAACCCCGACGCCGCTTCTTCGGACGCCGCATCCTCGGACGTCGAACGCTCCGAAGCCGTGCTCTCGGAAGCCGAGCTGTCCGCCGCTGCGGGGGCGCGCCCACGGGTCTTCTCGGGCGTCCAGCCCTCCGGAGATCTTCACCTCGGCACCTACCTCGGTGCGCTTCGCCAGTGGGCTCTGCATCAGGACGAGCGCGACAACATCTTCTGCGTCGTCGATCTCCACGCCCTCACCGTTCCCGAGGACGTCGATCCGAGGACGCTTCGGGCGAAGAGTCGCGAGGTCGCGGCGCTGTACCTGGCGTCGGGGATCGATCCGGAGACGAACATCGTGTTCGTGCAGTCGCACGTGCGGGAGCACACCGAGCTGACCTGGCTGCTCAACTGCACCACCCCGCTCGGTTGGCTCTACCGGATGACGCAGTTCAAATCGAAGAGCGAGGGCCGCGAGTCGGTCTCCACCGGACTGCTGGACTACCCGGTCCTTCAGGCGGCCGACATCCTGCTCTACGACACCGACGTCGTCCCGGTCGGCGAGGATCAGGTTCAGCACGTCGAGCTCACGCGCGACATCGCCCAGCGGTTCAACCACCTCTTCGGCGAGGTGTTCCGGCTTCCGAAGGCGGTCGTCCCCAAGAGCGGGGCGCGCGTGATGGGGTTCGACGATCCCGAGGTCAAGATGTCGAAGTCGTACGCGCGGGTGCGCGACCGCCATGCGGTCCATCTGCTGGACGACGATGCGCGGATCAAGAAGACGGTCATGAGCGCCGTGACCGACTCCGGTCGCGAGCTCCGGTTCGAGCACGCCGGGCCGGGCGTTCGCAACCTCCTGGGCATCCTCCAGAGCCTGACGGACGAGCCGATGGACGCGGTCCAGGCGCGGTTCGAGGGCAAGGGCTACGGCGATCTCAAGAAGGCCGTCCTGGAAGCGATCCTGGAGACGCTTCGACCGATTCGGGCGCGGTATCGGGAGTACGCCGCCGATCCGGCCGAGCTCGACGCCGTGCTGGCGCGCGGCGCCGACCGGGCGCGCGAGCAGGCCGCGCGAACGGTGGCGCGCGCGAGATCCGCATTGGGCGTCGGCACCTGAGCGGTCCGTCGTCCTCCGGCGTCCTGTTCCTCTTTCTCGACGGCGTCGGTCTGGGCTCGGACGATCCGGAGCGCAACCCGTTCGCCTCCGTCCCCACGCCGACGCTGGACGAAGTCGCGGGCGGCGACTTCGTCGCGCCTCGAACCGGCCGACGTCCGGCAGGCCGGTTCGAGCGGCTGGACGCCACCCTGGGCGTCGCGGGGCTGCCCCAGTCGGCGACCGGGCAGAGTGCGCTGCTGACGGGAAGAAACGCCGCGTCGGTGATGGACCGCCACTACGGTCCGTGGCCGGGACCCACCTTGAAGCGCCTGCTGGACGAGGGCCAGCTGTTCTCGTGGGCCGCCAGGCGGTTCGGTCTGGACGCGGTCGCGTGGGGCGGCGCGTATCCGGCCGGGTTCTTCGACGCGCTCGAGCGGGGTCGACTACGGCTGAACGCCCCGGCGTACGCCGCGAGGAGCGCGGGCGTGGTTCTGCCGGGCGAGGTCGCGTACCGGTCCGGGTCGGCCGTGGCGGCGGACCTGGACGGCGCGTGGTTCGCGTCGCAAGGGATCGAGCCGCCGGGCGGCTTCGTGCCCGGTCCTCCTGGAGCGGAACGGGCAGGGGAGCGGCTCGCGGCGGCCGTGGCCGGGACGGCGTTCGCGTTTCTCGACGTGTGGCTCACCGACCGGATCGGTCACCGGGGAAGCGTCGGCGAGGGACGCGACCTCGTGCGGCGCCTCGACGCGTTCGTGGCGGGGGTGCTCCGTGCTCGGGAGCCGGCCATGACCGTCGTGATCACCAGCGACCACGGAAACGTCGAGGATCTCGCGCACCGGCGCCACACGCGTGCCGACGTGCCGTTGATCGTCGTCGGTCCGGGCGAGCGGGCGTTCGAGGGCGCGCGCTCGATCCTCGACGTGGCCCCCGCCGTTCGAGCGGTCTGGGCAGCGCCGTAGCCCGTACGACGAGACCGGTCGTTCAGCCCGCCGCGGGGCGCCCGGCTGGTCCGGAGGGACCTCAAAGCCCCAGCAGGACGACGGCCTCGTACCATGCGCCCACCAGCAGCAGCATCGCCGCCCACGGCAGGGTCGAGATCAGCTTCCGGTAGCCGGCGCCCAGTCCTGCGAACCCTCCGCGCGCCAGCGAGACGACCAGCATCCCGCCTCCAGAGACGACGAGGAAGTACGCCGTGAACTCGAGGACGAACAGCACCAGAACGAACAGCACCTCGGGGAAGCCGCCGACGCCCAGCACGCCGAACGCGGTCGACTGCGCCAGGAACGACGCGCCGGCCAGCAGGTAGGCCGGCACCCCCAGCAGCAGCGCGCTGCCGAACAGCGCGGTCAGCGTGACCACGAAGAAGTTCTGGTAGAAGATCACCAGCGCCGTCCGAGCGATGTCGCCGCTGGCCAGCGCCTGGGTCGCGCCGACCTGCTCCAGGGTGCTTCCCAGGACGACGAGTACCGCGTCCTCGCAGGCGTCGGGCAGACGGCTACCCGACCAGAGGCCCACGGCCACCACCGTCCAGCCGAGGATCATCGTCCAGGTCACCAGGCGACGGTGCTCGCGGATCGCTTCGCGCCCCGACGCCAGCCAGCTTCGCAGCGGAGAGGGCCGGAACAGCGAGACCAGCACGAGCAGCGATACCAGCGCGAAGCCGATGCCGGCGGCGCGCGACTGAAGCCACGACCGGCCGCTCGTCGTCTCGACCTGGAACCCGACGCGTTCCACGCGCCACGTCTCGCCGTCGCGGCTCAGCACGACCTCAACGACGTCCAAGCGCTCGGGCGGGACCTCGGCGGCGTAGGTGTAGCGCCGGCGGTCCTCCGAGTCGGTCTCACGACGCTGACGATCGTCGACGTCGACCTCGGTACCCGGCGGTGGAGGCGGAGCCGCGAACAGCGCGGGTAGCTCACGGCAGAGCGTCTCGGCGTCCAGTCGACTGAGCTCGGACAGGGGCCGCGGCTCGGTATCGAGCCAGGACCGCACGGCCTCGTCTGCCAGGGCTCCGGGTTCCTCGCCGGTGAGGGAGGTCGGACCGGTCGTCGCCTGGGGGGGATCTTCGGAAAGCCCCTGCGCCTGGCCGGGACCGCCAGCGACCGCCAGGATCGCGACCGTCGCCCAGACGAGCGCCGCCCGAACGAGCGGGACGCGGCGGAGGACCGAAAGCGGGTGAACGAGCGAACAGGACGTCATCATGGAATCCAGGCCAGCATAGCGCAGAGGACGCCCCGCACCACGTCCTGGACGGCCCCTGCTTGGTACGCTCCCGCCATGAGGCCGTGGAGCTGGGCGTGGAACGCGACGTTGCGCACCGTGCGCGGCGTGCACCCTTCGCTGGTCACGCCGGACGACGCCTGGGCGTCGTCCCGCCTGAGCGACGCCGAGCGCGGGCTGTACCTCGCGATGGATCCGCGCGACCGCGATCACGCCGTCCGCGTGGCGCGCGCGCTGCTGCGGACGCACCCCGCCGCACCGCCGGTGGTGGTGCGCGCGGCGCTCCTGCACGACGTCGGCAAGAGCCGGCGTCGCTACCGCGTCGACGAGCGGATCCTGGTGCACCTGGTTCGGGCCGCGCCCCCGCCGCCCGAGCCGCCACGGGGCGGCCTAGCGGGAGCGCGGCAGACGGCCGCCCACCACGCCGCCTACGGGGCCGACATGATCCGGTCGGCAGGCGGATCGGCGCGCGTGGCGGAGCTGGTCGCGCGCCACGACCGCCCCCCCGCGACGGACGTCCACGCTCGCTGGATCCACGAGGCGGACCGCGGCACGTGAGCCGCACCGTCGCCACCGAGCGGCTGTTCGCGATGCAACGCTTCGGCGTGGTGCCCGGCTTGGAGCGGACGCGCGCGCTGCTGGCGCGGCTGGGCGACCCGCAGGGCGCGTTCGAAGCCGTGCTCGTCGCCGGAACGAACGGCAAGGGCGCGACGGTCGCGCATCTGAGCGCCATGCTCCGGGCCGAGGGGCGGAGCGTGGGCCGGTTCGTCAGCCCGCACCTCGCGTCGCCCGGCGAGCGCGTCGCCGTGGACGGACGAGCGATGAGCGACGGCGCGTTCGAGGACGCCGTCGCGGAGCTCCTGCCCCACGTGGAGGCGGTCGGAGCGACGTTCTTCGAGGCGCTGACCGCGCTGGCGTGCGTGCGGTTCGCCCGCGCCGGCGTGGACGTCGCGGTGATGGAGGTCGGGCTGGGAGGGCGGCTGGACGCCACGAACGCGCTGGATCCGGTGGCCAGCGCGATCGCCTCGATCGCCCTGGACCATCAGGCCGTGCTCGGAACGACCTTGACGGCGATCGCGCGCGAGAAGGCGGGCATCCTGAGGCGCAGCGTGCCGGCGTGGAGCACCGCTCGCGGAGAGGCGGCGGAGGCGCTTCGTGCGGCCGCGCGCGAGCTCGGAGCCCCGCTGCGCTTCGTGGGGAGCGACGTCCGCACGCGCGTCCGGTCGCACGGCTGGTCCGGATCGACCGTGCGGCTAGGGCGGGAGGGGCGGACCGAGCTCGTGTTCGCGACGCCGCTCGTGGGCCGGCACCAAGCGGAGAACGCCGCGCTGGCGGCGTGCGTCGCGGGCGAGCTCGGGGTGTCCGACCGGTCGGTGGCGGCGGGAGCGGCGGCGACCCGCTGGCCGGGACGGCTCGAGGTCGTCGCGCCGCGCGGCGCAGCCGCCGAGGACGGGTCGCTCCCCGACGACGTTCGCGTCGTGCTGGACGGCGCGCACAATCCAGCCGCCGCGACCGCACTGGCGGAGACGCTTCGCGATCTCGGGGAGCGTCCCGCTCTGGTGTTCGGGGCCAGTCGCGACAAGGACGTCGCCGGGGTGCTGCGCGCGCTGGCTCCCGCGACGTCGTCGCTGGTCTTGACGAGGGCGACGCTGAGCCCGCGCGCGCTCCCGCCGGTCGAGGCGGCGGCGCTCGCGACCGCGCTGGGCCTGGACGTGGCCGCCGTGCACGCCGATCCTCGTCACGCCGTGCGGGCAGCGGCGCACGGCGTCGGCTCCGGTCCGGTGCTGGTCGCGGGGAGCCTCTACCTGATCGGCGAGGTCCGGCCTTGGCTCCTGGGAGAGCCGCTGCCCGCCTGGGAACGGTGGCAGTAGCCGACGCGGCCGTGGCCGAACAGGTGTCCGCGGCCGATCACGACGACGCGCGGCGCGCGCGCACGTGCTTGACGATCGAGACGAGCGCGATCAGAGCTGCGGCCGTGGCCGCGGCGAAGGCGTCCTCGCGAGTCCAGCCGAGGCGGATCAGCACGGCGCCCGTCAGGAAGGGATAGAGCGACAACGTCGCGATCGAGGCCGCCGTGGCGTTGCGCACGATCAGCGTCAGCGCGATCAGCAGGACCACGCCGGCGCCGCCCGCCCACGGAACCACGGGAAGCGTCGCGCCGAACGCGGTCGCGAGCGCCTTGCCCCCGCGGAAGCGCACGTACGGCGACCAGGCGTGCCCGATCACGGCGCCCACGCCGCCCGCCAAGCCCATCGCCAGTGGATCGGCGATGCCCGCGGCGACCGCCATGCGAATCCCGATCGCGGCGGCCAGCGCGCCCTTTCCCAGGTCCAGCGCCAGCACGACGACGCCGGCGAGCGGCCCGACGTTGCGTGCGGTGTTCATCGCGCCCATGTTTCCCGACCCGACGGCGAAGATGTCACGACCGATCGCACGGGCGACCAGCGCGGCGACCGGCACGCCCCCCACGAAGTAGCCCGCCGCCAGCGCGGCGGCCAGATCGAACGTCACCGTGGAGATCCGAACGTGCCGGCGGTGCGGGTGCCGCTGCGGGTGCCGGCCACGCCGCCGAGGCTCCGCAGGTCGTCGACGTGCCAGGCCACGTAGCGGGCCAGTAGCCGCCAGTGGGCGGCGCGGTCCGACAACGGTTCGGTCAGCGCGTCGCGCGCGCGCCCGGCGATCAGGATCCGGAGCCCGCGTGCGGTGTCGCCCCTGAGGGCGATGCCCTCGCCGCTCCGGACGATCCGCCCCCCGACGAGGTCGAAGCGCGGCGCGTCTCCGCCCTCCAGTCCGCCCTCCTCCAGCGCGACGCCCGCCGACGCGTCGGCCCCGTCGTCGCCCGCGTCCGGGCCCAGTCCGGCGACCCGAAGCAACATCCAGGCGTGGATCAACGCGACGCGCTCGGGATCGTCGTCCTCGTTCAGGCCGCGCAGGCCGCTGGCCAGCCACGCGTGAAGCGGCTCGCCCACGTGCACGTCCACCGTCAGGCGGTCGGCCAGCTCGGCGAGCAGGTGCGCGTACGGGTAGACGGCTGGGTCGGACAGGCGCGGCAGGGCGCCGTTCAGGCGAACCTGCGCCACGACCGCGAGGTCGTCGGCGCGGCGCTGGTAGACCTGAACCGTGACGTCGTGGAACAGCGACAGGCGGCCGGGATTGCCGCCGAGGAGGCGGCCCTTGCGCGCCACCGCGCGCCACTTGCCGTCGGGCGAGAGCAGCGTGACGACGACGTCGCCCGAGGGAAGCGGCGTCCGGCGGACGACGATGCCCTCGCGGACGCGGTAGCGCTGGGTGGCCACGACGGCATCCTACCTAGCGGCCCGGCGCCCTCACGTCTCCGCGCGCTTGCGGGCCCGGCCGTACGCCATGCGCAGCTTGAACAGTCCTCGCTTCAGGCGGGCGGCGACGTCGGCCTCGTCGGTTCCGAGCGTGGCCGCGACCTCCTCGGTCGAGGCCGGCGCGTGTCCGGCCATCCCCTCGACCCGGGCGACCGCCTCGCGGTCGGCCTCGTCGAGCTCCCCGAGGAACGGCTCCAGCTCGGCCGCCGTCGCCTTGGGCTTGGCGGGGCCGGAGGCGCGCTTCTTCGTCTTCGCGCCCGCCTTCGCGCCGCGCTTCGTCGTCGTTTTCGCCTTCGACTTCGCCTTGGCCTTCGACTTGCCGGCGCCCTTGCCGCCCGCCTTGCCCGCGCCCTTGCGCGCCTCGCGAGCGGCGAGCAGCTCCAGCGCCTGCTCCATCGTCAGGTCCTCGGGCGACTGCTCCTTGCGGAGCGAGGCGTTCGTCTTGCCGTGCTTGACGTACGGGCCGAAACGGCCGTCGTGGAGCTCGACCGGCTCGCCGGTCTCCGGGTGCTCGCCGACCGTGCGGAGCGGCTCGCGGCGCCCCTTCCGCTTCTTGGCGGCCAGCAGCTCCGCGGCACGGTCGACGCCGACGTCGAGCACGTCGTCCTGGGGCGTCAACGAGGCGTACGTGCGCTCGTGTCGGACGTACGGGCCGTACCGGCCGATGCCGGCGTCGATGCGCTTGCCGGTCTCGGGATGCGTGCCGACCTGGCGGGGGAGGTCCAGCAGCCTGCGGGCCATCGTCTCGTCCACGTCGCTCGGCGAGACGCCGGGCGGCACGGAGACGCGTTTGGGCTTGCCTTCCTGATCGTCGGGGCCCAGCTGCAGGTACGGACCGTACGGGCCGTTCTTGAGCAGCATCGTGGTTCCGTCCTCGGTCTCTCCGACGGGAACGTCGCCCTGACGCTCGCGCTCGATCAGCTCCGCGAGCATCTCGCGGGTCACGTCCGCCGGCGCCCACTCGTCGGGCAGCGAGGTCTTAAGGGTCTCGCCCTCCACCTCCGCCTCCACGTACGGGCCGTAGCGTCCGACGCGGACCAGGTAGGGATCCCACTTCGAGCTGCGGACGGTGCTGATCGCCTTCGGGTCGATCCCGTCGATCCCTTCCGCGACGCGCGCCTCGATCCCTTCGCTACCGCCGTAGAACCCCTTCAGGTACGGCAGCGCCTCGAGCGTGCCGGCGGCGATGGCGTCGAGCTTCGCCTCCATCTCGGCCGTGAACTCGGTATCGACGAGTTGCGTGAACTGGTGCTCCAGCAGGTTGTTCGTCGCGAACGCGGTGAAGGTCGGCACCAGCTGCTGGCCGTTCTTCCGGACGTAGCCGCGGTTCACGATCGTATCGATGATGCTTGCGTAGGTCGACGGTCGCCCGATGCCCTCCTGCTCGAGGATCTTCACGAGCGACGCCTCGGTGAAGCGTGCGGGCGGCTTCGTCTCGTGGCCGCTGGCGTCGAGCGCGAGCGCCTGCAGCGCGTCGCCCTCCGCGAGCGGCGGCAACGGCTGGTCGCGATCGTCGAGCGCCGCCTCGGGATCGTCGCTACCCTCGACGTAGGCGCGGAAGAAGCCGGGGAAGAGGACCTGCCGGCCGCTGGCGCGCAGGCTCAGCGTCCGCTCGTCCGCTTCTGCCTCGATCCTGGCGGTGACGAACTTGAGCCGGGCCTCGGCCATCTGGGTGGCGATCGTTCGCTTCCAGATCAGGTCGTACAGCGCGGCGTCGCGTCCGCCCAGCTTGTGCTCCTTCGCCGTCATCATCCGGTCGCCGGCGGGCCGGATCGCCTCGTGGGCCTCCTGCGCGTTGCGGGACTTGCCCTTGTACTGCCGGACCCGCTCGAACAGGTAGTCGGCGCCGTACAGGCTCTCGACCCGCTTCCGTGCGGCGCCGATCGCCTCGCCCGAAAGGTTCGTCGAGTCGGTCCGCATGTACGTGATCAGGCCCCGCTCGTACAGACCTTGCGCGACGCGCATGGTGTCCCGCGCCGAGAGGCCCAGCTTGCGGCTGGACTCCTGCTGCAGCGTCGAGGTCGTGAACGGTGGCGAGGGGTTGCGGGTCTGCTCGCGCTCCTCGATCGAGACGACGCCGAACGGCGCCCGCTGGGCCGCGTCCGCGAGACGGCGCGCCTCGGCCTCGCCCATCAGCATCAGGTCGCGGCCTTCGACCAGGCCCTCCTTCAGCCGTCCGCTGTCGGGATCGAAGTCCTTGCCGGACGCGAGCCGCACGCCGTCGACGTGGGTGGCGGTCGCGGCGAACGAGCGGGCCTCGTCGGGCGCCACGCCAGCCGCCGCCAGCGTCGCCTCGAGATCCCAGTACGACGCCGGCACGAACGCCAGTCGTTCCTTCTCGCGCTGCACCAGGATGCGGACCGCGACCGACTGCACCCGCCCGGCCGAGAGCCGCGGCGCGATCTTGCGCCACAACAGCGGACTGATCGTGTAGCCCACCAGCCGGTCCAGCAGTCGGCGCGTCTCCTGAGCCTCGACCAGGTTCCGGTCGATGTCTCGCGTCTCTTCGAGCGCCCGCTGGATCGCCTGCTCGGTGATCTCGTGGAACACCATCCGCTTGACCGGCACCTTCGGCTCGAGCACCTCGAGCAGGTGCCATCCGATCGACTCGCCCTCGCGATCCTCGTCCGTCGCGATCACCAGCTCGCCGACGTTCTTGAGCGCCTTTCGGAGCTCGCGCACGACCTGCGGCTTCGTGACCACGTAGAGCGGCTCGAAATCCTCGTCGATCTTCATGCCCAGCCGTGCCCAGCTCTGCCCCCGGTACTGATCGGGAATGTCCTCGGCGGAGGCGGGCAGGTCGCGCACGTGGCCCATGCTGGCCATCACCTCGTACCCGCTGGGGAGGTAACGGCGGATGGTGTTCGCCTTCGTGGGCGACTCGACGATCACGAGCCG
>Ga0102932_1000435_pt1 | contig 20943 bp, 12 predicted proteins | sample SalPonR1_C_D2_MG_FD_78212 | JGI IMG/M metagenome (GOLD analysis project Ga0102932, IMG submission 78212) | Salt pond soil microbial communities from South San Francisco under conditions of wetland restoration - Salt Pond MetaG R1_C_D2_MG | ecosystem: Environmental > Aquatic > Marine > Intertidal...
ATCGTCAGGCCGGCCGAACGTTCGACCGAGAGCGAACCGTGGAAGCAATTCGCATGACCGGACGCACGGCAGACTTTTTGAGCCAACCTGCGGATCGGCTCAGCGGTGGCGAACGGCAGTTGGTCGCCCTGCTCCGGTCCCTCCAACTGAAACCTCGCATCCTACTGCTCGATGAACCAACATCCGCGATGGATTCATCCACCGTCGCAATCGCGGAAAGCTGGGTTTCGCAGTGGTGGGCGGATGATTCGAAACACAGCCTATTGTGGGTCACTCATGACGACTTACAAGGACAGCGAGTTGCCAGCATGCACTGGGTGCTTGACTCGGTACAGCTGCTTGCACCGGAGGTCGATTCAGCGGCGTCGTCAACGGATCAATCACCTTTAACATGAATGCCCCACACTGGTGAAATTTCAATACCCATGAATGCCCAGTACATCCCTCTGGAATGGTGGCAGGTCGCGATCGCGGCAAGCCTGATCCTGATCAATGGAGCCATTTCCGTTGCGCTGCAACTGGGACTCGAACGTCGCCTGCTCATCGCGTCGGTCCGGATGACCATTCAGTTGGTATTGATCGGCTTTGTACTGAACGGGATCTTCGCTGTCGAATCACCGCTCGCCGTCGCTGGCATCGCATTGATCATGACGCTCGTGGCGGGCTGGTCAGCGGCCAGTCGGACCAAAGCTCGCTTTCGTGGCAAGCGAAGCGCGGCGATTGTCTCCGTGGCAGTCAGTGGCTGGCTGGTAACCGCCATCGCTCTGCACCTAATTGTCGACCCGCAACCCTGGTGGCGCCCCCAGGTGGCGATCCCGCTGCTGGGCATGATTCTCGGCAATGCACTGACCGGTATTTCACTGGGACTTGACCGGTTTGTGTCAAGCATTCAGCAACGACGCGTCGAAATCGAAGGCTGTCTGATGCTCGGCGCGACACGCTGGGAAGCGGTGGCCCCCATTGCGGTCGACGCCGTACGGACAGGGATGATTCCCATTCTCAATACGATGTCGATCGCCGGCATCGTCAGTTTACCTGGTATGATGACGGGCCAACTGCTGGCCGGCGTGGCCCCACTGGATGCGGTTCGCTACCAGATCGTAATCATGTTCTTGATTGCCGCCGCGGTCGCGATCGGCACCGTCGGGGCGGTACTGATTAGTTTTTCCAAAATCACGACGCCCAGCCACCAAGTAATGTGGCTGGACAACGAACAGAGCTGATATGGCACAAGGCGACCACCTATTCGTTTGGCGACGCCACCGAGGCATCCCGTTCCAACATCATGCGATCGACATCGGCGATGGCACCGTGGTGCATTTCACCGATGGTGCAGGCGGTGTCGCGGGACCGGGGATGGATGCGAACCGCTTTGCAATCGGCCGTACGCCGCGGGAAGAACTCACGCCAGAGGGTCGAGGCACGCTGCACACTGTGCGACACGAACAACCGTTACCGGCGGAAGAAGTTGTCACACGAGCGATTGAGAGTGTCGGCCGACAAGGTTATCACCTGGTGTTCGACAATTGCGAACACTTCGCCAACTGGTGCGTGCTCGGCAGCGCAGACAGCCGACAAGTCAGTACCGCTTGCGAAAGGCTGGCCGCGGCGGCAATCAAAACGACGACCAGTTCCGGGCTTCGCATCGCGACGAGGCTTGGGCTGCGAGCCTTAGGAGGTTCGGTGCGGGCCGCCAATCCCGCGATGCTGCTGGCCGACGCTGCCCAGTGGACGACCGAAGCCCTCGGACACCATGTCGGACTGGAAGACCCCCAACGGCGACGGCACACCGGCCGTGCGATCGGTGCCGGTACCGCCGTTTGCCTGGGCGCTGTGGGAGGCCCACCGGGCATGCTGCTGGCAGGCGGTGTATGGGCGACCGGTGAATTCGCCGGCGAAGCAAGCCGGCGGGTCTATCGACATCTCCGCCATCGTCGCGAGCGTCCCCGGATCACCGAATCAAAGTGCACGGACGGAAGCCACACGGAAGCGGAGACACCGTGACGGTCCCGCTCGCTCAGGGCTGCAAATTCGCTAACAGAAACGACCACATATCGGCGTATTGCTCGATCGATTTGCTCACCGGCGTGCCCGCTCCGTGACCGGCACGTGTTTCAATTCGGATCAATACCGGATTCTCGCATCCCTGTGCTGCCTGCATCGCCGCGGCAAACTTGAAACTATGCCCCGGCACCACGCGGTCATCACGGTCAGCCGTGGTGATCAGCGTAGGCGGATAGCACGTCCCGGTTCGGATGTTGTGCAGCGGCGAGTACTTCAACAGATTGGCAAACTGGTCCGCGTCGTCACTGCTGCCGAACTCACCCACCCAAGCCCAGCCGATGGTGAACTTATGAAAACGCAGCATGTCCATCACGCCGACCGCTGGCAAACAGGCGCCAAACAGCTCGGGCCGTTGCGTCATCACCGCCCCGACCAACAAGCCTCCGTTACTGCGTCCGTAAATGCCGAGGCATTCACTGCGTGTATACTGCTGAGCGATTAAAAATTCGGCAGCCGAAATGAAATCGTCGAAAACATGCTGCTTGTGTTCACGCATGCCCGCTTCGTGCCAATCGCTTCCATACTCGCCGCCACCTCGCAAGTTTGCCACCGCATAAACACCGCCGGCGTCCAACCAACCGGCAATCGCGGGAGAAAATTGAGGCGTGATGGAAATATTGAATCCCCCATAAGCATATAAAAGGGTCGGATTGGCACCATTTCGCGGCATCCCCTTGCGATGCGTGATCAACATCGGGACCCGCGTGCCATCCTTGCTAACGCTGAAGGCCTGCACCGTTTCGTACTGTTGAGGATCAAAGGCCACTTCCGGCTGCCGCCACAAGCCCGACGTGTCGTCAGCGAGGTCGAGTCGGTAAATGGAAGGCGGCGTGACATAGTTGGTGAATCGAAAGAATGTCTCTTCGCCGTCGCGGCGGCCGCCGAATCCTGAAACCGACCCCAGTCCGGGTAGCGTTAACTCCTTGGCTTCCTGCCCATCGAGCGAATGCACGCGAGCAACACTAATTGCTCCCTTTAAACCGACGGTAAAAAAGCGATTTCCCAACAGATGAGCTGACTCGATGACCTCTTCTTGTTCGGAAATCACCTCTCGCCACTGGGCTCGTGCAGGATTCTGAGCATCGATCGCGATCAGCCGCCTCCGTGGGGCCTCATGATCGGTCAAAAAATACAGCGTCTGTTCATCACTGGCAACAAACAGGTACTCCGCATCAAAGCCAGTGATTAAATCGCGCACCGGCGACTGCGGGTCGGATAAATCTTTGACGAAGATCTGCGACTGCGGTTCGCTGCCCTTCCAATTGTTGATGATCAACCAACGTCCATCTTCGCAGACCTCCGGCTGAAACCCCCATTCCTTGTGGTCGGGCCTCTCGTAAATCAACACATCTTCCGACTGCGACGTACCAAGTTTGTGAAAAAACAACTTCTGGTTGTAATTCGTGCCCGTCAGTTCCTCGCCATCGGCTGGGGCATCATAGCGCCCATAAAAGAAGCCGCTGCCATCGTGCTTCCACGCGGCACCACTAAATTTGACCCAGCGAATTTCGTCTTCTAAGTCCTTGCCCGTGGCCACATCTCGGACTCGATAGACACGCCAGTCACTACCGCCGTCGGCAGTGGCATAGGCAACCAGCGTGCCGTCCTCTGTGGGAGCCCAACCCGCCAAAGCGACGGTACCGTCCTGGCTGAGGCTATTGGGATCGATCAGCACCTCTCGCGGCGCCTCTAGTCCGGTGGCTTTGTAGAGAATGCTCTGATCTTGCAAGCCATCGTTGTGAGTGAAAAAGTAGGTGTCACCACGCCGCTCCGGCAGATCAAAACGCTCGTAGTTCCACAATTTCCGCAAACGTTCCCGCATCGCCTCGCGCTGCGGCAAAGACTGGAGGTAATCCTGCGTCAAGGCATTTTGAGCCTGCACCCAATCCGCGGTGGGCTTGCTCTCGGTATCTTCCAGCCATCGATAGGGATCGCTGACAACGGTCCCGTGATAGTTGTCGCTGACGTCTTCCTTGGCCGTCACGGGGTAGACAAATTTACGCATGTTGGCCGAAACGTTTCCCTGGAGAGCCACGGCAACCGGATCATCGGCCATTCCCCTAGCACTCGCTGAGGCCCATACAACGAGGGCCGCCAGAACGATGCCGGTCGAGCGGGAACCCAGGTTCCGGTAAACAAAAATCATGAGAATGCTCCATGTATTGAAGAATGAAAGGCACAAAGCAACGTCCACAGAAACCTTCCATTGGTACTGAAAAGCTCGGCCGCCTACCATCTATTATGCACCGTTTGGCCACGTCCTGAAGCTCGATTCTAAGGACGCGAAAGTTCCACCCCGCTTGATGGTTCATGCTCTGAACGGAAGGAGCGCACATCCTCTGAACGCAATGAGCAAAGATCGATACAATCATCATCGGACTTGCGACCGAATCAGCCACTTATTGAATGCCCGGCAGAGGCCTGCCGAGCATTCTTTGCTGGTATCTTCGCTCCACTTAAGACACACACCTAGCTGCCCATAACTCAGCCGGGCCATCTCCTCAAACAAAAGCGACTCTTTCCAATGAGCACAGAAAATCCCTTTTCTCCGGCATCGCCTGCGCCACCGACCGGTCCAGACATGGCACCACCAAAGAGCGGCAATGGCTGGCTGATCGGCTGCCTCATTGCCGCTGGAGTCGCCGTTCCAGCACTGCTGGTTTGTGGTGGCATCTTGGTAGCCTTGCTTCTGCCTGCCGTGCAAGCCGCTCGAGAAGCCGCTCGACGTATGCAGTGCAGCAATAACACCAAACAAATTGGACTCGCCCTACATAATTACCACTCGGCGTACCGCTCGTTGCCACCGGCCTACACCGTCGATCAAAATGGCCAACGCCTCCACAGTTGGCGCACGCTGATCCTACCGTACTTGGAGCAAAAAGCTCTGTACGATTCGATTGATCTTTCCAAGCCATGGGATGATCCGGCAAACCAACTGGCCGCGCAAGCCACCGTTCCCGCCTACCTTTGTCCGTCGACGGCGATCGACCCTAACCTTACCACCTACGTGGCGGTCGTCGATCCTGCGGGGCTGTTCGCGGGCCCAGAACCCACCACGTTCATGGATATCACCGATGGCTTATCTTCAACGGCGATGGTGGTCGAGACCGACTCCAACAACGCCGTGCCCTGGATGAGCCCCAACGACATCACGCTACCCACTTTTCTCAGCACCGGCACGGGCCGTCAAAGTGGCGGGCACGCGGGTGGCGCGCACGTTGTCATGGCCGATGGAGCGGTCAGGTTTGTGACAGACAGCCTGAGCGCCAGTGAACGCGAAGCGATCGTGACACGCAACGGCGGCGAACCGGCTAGCTTCTAAGCGACCGAACCCGCTCTGCGAAAAGTTTATGCCCGAGCGTACTGCACGGGCAGAATTCCAATGGGGTTTTCCACCCCCAACTCCTTCGCCGCTCGATAGGGCCAGCAAGGGTCCCGCAAGCTTTCCCGCCCCAGGAGTACCAAGTCGAGTGCCTCGCTGCGCAGTGCCTCCTCGGCTTGCTGGGCTTCGGTGATCATCCAACTAGTCGTCATCGGCAGGCCGGTCTCGTGCCGCATGCGGGCAGCCGTCGGAATCATGAAACCGGGCCCCCAGGGAATTTGAGACACATCGGGCGTCACCAGCCCGTGACTGACGTCCAATAAATCGAGCCCCGCGGCCTGCATCCGTTTGGTCAGCTCAATCGATTCGTCCACGTCAACTCCTTCCTCGACCCAATCGGTCACCGATAGCCGCGCGGTCAACGGCAATCGCTCAGGCCAAACCTCTCGAACGGCCGTTAGCGTTTCCATGATGAAGCGAATGCGATTATCAAAACTCCCTCCATATCGATCGCTTCTCCGGTTGGCGAGCGGGGAATAAAACTCATGCGCTAAATAGCCATGGGCGAAGTGTAATTCCAACCATTCAAATCCCGCAGCGAGCGAACGCTGGGCAGCCGAGACAAAATCGGCCTGCACGCGGGCGATATCGCTCACGCTCATTTCTTGAGGCACTTTCCCAAGGCCGCCTCCGAAGGGAATCGCCGAAGGCGCGATCGTCTCCCAGCCTCCCGCACCCGTATCCAGATGATCATCCCCTTCCCAGGGCTTATTCGCGCTCGCCTTGCGTCCCGCATGTGCCAACTGGATACCCGCCACAGCGCCGTGCTGTTTCATGAAAGCGGCCAGCTTGGCAAACGGCTCCACATGCGCGTCGGTATAGATGCCGCTATCGGCGGGACTGATGCGGCCTTCCGGCGCGACGGCTGTCGCTTCGACAATCACCAACCCTGCTCCACCAACGGCGCGCGACCCCAAGTGCACTAAATGCCACTCATTGGGAAATCCATCTTGAGAAGAGTATTGGCACATCGGGGAAATCCCGATGCGATTGCGAAGCGTGACATCTTTGAGTGCGAACGGCTGGAACAGTTTGGTCATGATTGCCTGTTGGTGTGGATAGTAATTCGCAAAGCAGCAGAAATTGGCGGTCAAACCTGAAGGTGCATCGGCCATACAGGGCGCGCACGGCAACACTACGGATCGACTTTCGACCACCATGCCGGCCTAGCCTAACGCAGAGTGCCGCATGCACAAAAGATGGCTCGCCACCATTCAAAGCCGCCCGTGATTCTCCAACGACAGGCACAGAAACCTCTCTGTCATTGCAATGATCGACCTCCGATTGCCCGACGCGGGTCTTGAGCTGCGCGCTCCAAGATGCGCGCGATGTGCAAAATGAAACAGCCTTGCGTTGACCGAAACCGGACGCTTTATCAAAAGATCCTTACTGCAAAATTTCTTTTCGGGCTTCTCCTTTTAAATGCTGAAGAACCCCAACTGAGATCATTCATTCTGCTTTACCCCTTGCCTGCGCCCGATTCGAGAACAGTGAAAGGCACAAACATTGCATTCCCATCCCCATGTGCTTGCACTTCGTTTGTTTCTTTTTCGGAATCCACCGAAGTCAACCACTGCAAATAATACTCGAGATCCAAAGCTTGATGAAAGCGACTATCGAACATCGCGAGATCACTGCCAGACTTTGCTGAAGCAACTTTTACAGACCTCAAGTAACCCCAAGATACAAGCGGGAATTCCAATGGTACGCCCTACGCTAAAACAGAACTCAAGAAACAAGCGTCGAAGAATCCAACAGCAGCGAGCAAAGCTCGAAGTCTTGGAACAACGCGTCTTGCTAGCTGCGGATGTTTCTTACCTATCACCGATCCATGTATTTTCCATCGACGACATTATCGGTGACTTTGCTGGAAACACGTTTGGGAATGACAGCGATCCCATTCCGATCATTGACACTTCGGCCACTTTTGAAGACCCCAACAATCCTGACCCGCCTGACTACGATGGCCCTGTGCGGGCAATTACGGACCGCGATGGGAATACGCTATATCCGGTCGACAGTAGCTTTGGCTTCTTTGTCGATGGCGTCGAAGGATCGGGGGATTTCATCGGTGCGGTCCCCAAGGAACGCGACGAAATTTATACAGAAGGCTGGGTCGGTAACATCCTGGATGAACAGAGCGAAGTGATCGGTTTGTCGTTGTCGGATGCAGCGACGGACACTTTCAAGGCTGGGCTACCATTGGGAACCTGGGCAGCAGGCCTGGGTGGCAATTCAGTCAAGGCATCCACCGAGCATTACGTAGTGATGCAGAATGTGCTGTCGGATCAATTGGTCCCGGATCCAGTGATCGGCCCGGACGGCCTGCCTCGCGGTCCGCTGGACAACGACCTTGTCATGATCGGGGGTGACTATGACGGATGGCTGATTGCGGACATCATCGCCGAATTGACCACGCAACTAGAGACCGATCCATCCGTCGATGTCTTTCCTTTTGACGGTGGCGACGGGGTGATCGACATTCGCGACGTATTGGTCCCGAACGAAGCGACGGTCATTGAGAATATCGCGGTAAGCGACGACTATTCGGTAACTCTGAAAGATGACGGCAAACTGCTGTATCGCTGGGGCACCCTAGTCAAACGCCCCAATGACCTACGTTTCCAAGCCCAGCTCGATCTGCCTGCTGAGTGGCTGAGCCCTGAAGCCGATACGCTGAACGAAGGTCGGGGCTTTCGCGTGACAGGTGCGGAACTGATTGTGACGCATGCTATTACGAACAATCCAAACGACCAAATTCGACCCGAAGACTGGGAAAACGAAGCGGCCACCGGGCGTCAACCTTCCTATCTGGTGATCGAAGATCCCGAGCACCCAGGAGACGACAATTTCGCGTTGTGGGTTTCACCTGTCAACGACTTCGCTGGCGATGGTACGTTTTACCCGAGTTATTTCAAACTGGACTCCGACGGAAACATCATCACGACTCCTGAACCGGGCGATGAATTGGTGCTGGATCTAGATGGGAATGCAGTAGGAGTCCGAAACACCGATTCCGATGGCAATCCTGTGGGAACCATTTTGCGCTATGTCGGCCGTCCAAGCCTTACGACTGACATTCTTATCTCCGAAGGCCTGGAGGATGGCTTCACAAATGCGTGGTATACCACGATGGACCGCGATCCATTTGAGGCGGTGCTAGATGAAAACGGCGACTATGTGGTTGGTCCCCGATGGCGGATGAAGTCGAATAAATTTGGACAAGACCTACCGGGAGTTGAAATCCCTTTAATTCCTCACAGCGAGCCACCCTTTACAGGCTCAAATATCCGCTATGAGGTAGGCGAGATGACAACTACCACGATCAATTTACTCGACTGGGAAGCAGGCGAGGATTCGCCGTTACTGTATAGCAAGGGATGGACAACAGCGGACCCCACCCGCGTCAACGAAAATGGTGTGACGGAGAATGGTTTGCAGTTGACCGAAAAATTTGATATTGCGTTTTATATCAAAGGCGATCGCAAGCCGACTCGAGTCGACGATGTTCAATTAGTGCTAAATTATGAGACGGATGCAGATTTTGATTTCGGAGATGCTCCGAGCAGCTTTCCTGTGATGCTTGCACAGGATGGCGCGAGGCACTTCTCAACCGGACCGACGCTGGGTCTCCAACGCGATACCGAAATCGACGGCTTACCCTCAGCACTCGCGGATGCCGACACGCCGGACGAAGATGGCGTGTCGTTTGGAACAATCCGGGCTGGCGAAGAGGTCACTGTAGAAGTCGAGGTGGGAAATCTCCCCAGTGGCACGGCACGACTGGATGCATGGATCGACTTTGACGGTAGTGGATCGTGGGAGCCTGTGGAGCAAATCGCCGATTCGCTAGAAGTGTTGGCCGGCAACAATTTGGTCACATTCACAGTCCCCAACGATGCGGCCATCGCTCAGTCGTTCGGTCGCTTTCGACTCAGCACCGAGGGCAACTTGGCCACAACGGGAGCTGCCGCCGACGGTGAGGTGGAAGATTGGCTGATTCCGATTGTCCCTGGGGACGCACAGCCCGACAGCCTTGCCTTCTACAACAGCGAGACAGGGGATTGGCAAGTGGGCCTGTCTGATAGCAGCCAGCTCAATCTCTCCAACTGGGCAACCATTCCACCGGCATCGCCGTGGGCAAACTTCCTCGAAGGCGATTTCAACGGTGACGGCTTTACCGATATCTTCCGCTGGAATACCACTTCGGGTGCCGTCCGCATCCTTGAGTCCAACGGCAGTGACGCATTCGACGATAACGTCTGGGCGACGATCAACCCAAACTCAGCCTGGGGAAATTTCCTGGTCGGCGATTTTAACGGCGACGGACGTGACGACGTTTTCCTGATCAACACGACTGGCGGAGGCGTCCGCGTGCTGCAGTCCGACGGATCCGCATTCGTTGAAGCGCTTTGGGGCAGCGAGAATCCGAACTCACCGTTTGTCGGCCACGATGTCGGCGACTTCAATGGCGACGGCCGTGATGATGTCGTCCGGCGCAATGCGGTCGGAGGCGGGATCCGTGTCCTAAACTCGAACGGATCGGCGTTTGTAGATGAGTTATGGGGCTCCTTTAACTTAAACTCACCGTGGGACGATTGGCTGATCGGCGACTTCAATGCCGATGGGAACGACGATATTTTTCGTTGGAACACCGCGTCGGGCGGGATTCGTGTTTTTAACTCTGACAGTACAATGTTCTTCGATGAACTTTGGGGCGTGCTGAACCCAAATTCTTTTTGGGCTGGTTTTCTAGTCGGCGACTTCGATGGCAATGGCTCGGATGATATCCTGCGGCGCAACAACTCTTCCGGAGGCATGCAGCTGTTGCGCGAATCGGTTGATGGCGATGCGTTTGACGATGAGTTTTGGGGTGCAGTGAATCCCAACATAAACTGGACCGCTTTCCGCGTCGGCGACTTCGACGGTGACGGTCGCGACGATCTAGCACGACTGCATCCCACCACGTATGCCGTGCAAGTGCAAAGGTCGACTATTTCGGGCTTCGCCGCCGATGAACTGTGGGCCGTTCTAGGCTCCAATCCTGACTTGGTACTGCTCGGCGACTACGGCATCTGAGACGCTTCCGACGCGAGCGTCAGGGCCTTCAAAGCAGAGCGATGTCACTTCGGCAGCATGCGTAATACTACTGGATGCGGTGCGAGCCATCGGTAACCAATTTGGCGAGCAACATCGGAACGCATTTTTACAACAGCCCTGAGGACCTTCCTAATGCACAGCCTAACAGCGGAGGGCTCGCCACATTTGAACTGACTGGAACAGGGAACAGTCGGGTTCTCAACCTCAGTTCGCTAAGTGTCACCGATGCATTGACCTTTCAAGCGAAAATCGTTACCAAAGACGTTTTCAATGGCATCGCCGAAGAGACTTTATTGATTACGTTCACCGGATAAACCGGTAATAAGTTTCGAGTTTTCAACATACCCGAACAAAGCCGCACGCGGAAATTCTGCGTGCGGCTTTGTGCTATTTCTGATTAGCGACTAAGTTGCCGAGCGACTCCTGGAAGAGCGAGCGACACGCTCTTGCTTACGCGCTCTTGCTCATGGGGAACAGCTTGGTGTCGCCAGCGACAACACTTTCGTCGATGGTGTAGACAGTGCCTTCGGGTTGGTCAGGCAGTTCGTACATGATCTCGAGCATCACTTCCTCCAAGATACCTCGCAGACCACGTGCCCCGACACCTTTGTCGATCGCTTTCTGAGCGATGTGATACAGAGCCGCATCGGTGAACTTCAGCTCACACTTTTCCATTTGGAACAGCGATTGATATTGCTTGGTCAGAGCGTTCTTGGGCTCTTTCATCACACGCACCAAGCCTTCCGCGTCGAGCGGCAGCAAATTGCTGACGACCGGCAAGCGTCCGACCAACTCGGGAATCAAGCCGAACTCCAAGATGTCATCGCTACGAACTTGGCTCAACAGCGTACTGACGTCTGATTCGTCGCGAAGCGAACTCCCGCCACCAAAACCGAGCTTGCGATTGCCGAGTCGCTTGCGAATGATGTCATCGATGCCGGTAAACGTTCCACCGCAGATGAACAAGATATTACTGGTATCCATCTGGATGTACTGTTGCTCGGGATGCTTACGGCCTCCTTGCGGCGGCACATTAGCGACCGTTCCTTCAAGCATCTTCAGCAGGCTTTGCTGTACGCCTTCGCCGGACACATCGCGGGTGATCGAGACATTGCTGCTCGTCTTGCCGATTTTGTCCACTTCGTCGATATACAGGATCCCGCGCTGAGCCGATTCGAGGTCGAAGTCGGCTGCGTGCAGCAGTTTCAGCAGCAGGTTTTCGACGTCTTCACCGACGTAGCCCGCTTCGGTCAGGGTGGTTGCATCGCCGATTGCAAAGGGCACGTTCAACATCCGAGCCAACGAACGAGCGAGCAGTGTTTTACCACTACCGGTCGGACCGACAAGCAGGATGTTGCTCTTTTCGATCTCTACATCGTTGCTACCTTCCCACTCGCTGTTCAACCGCTTGTAGTGGTTGTGAACGGCAACGGCGAGCACCTTCTTGGCCGCCTCTTGGCCAATCACATATTGATCGAGGTGCTCGACAATCGAACGTGGTGTAGCAATGTCACTGAACAGCGTCTTGGAGGGACCGCGTCGACGCTGTTCTTGATCCAAGATCGATTGGCAAAGTTCAATACACTCGCCGCAGATGTAGACATCACCCGGACCCTCAACGAGAGGCCCCACATCACGGTAGCTTTTGCGACAGAACGAACAGAACGCGTTTTTCTTGGTCGTTCCGCTTCCGCGGCGGGCACTGGGAGTTTCTTTGGAAGGCATGCACGGCTCCTTGCTGTGTTTGTCAAACGCGACGGCGACGCGGCCATGAGCCGAGCTCGAACATTGCGTCGTCGGTCGTGTTGGACAACGGACTGGGAAGGTCCACAGCTCGAATACTTCCCACGGCACCGATTCCCCCGGTGGGAGACCGGGATCCAATGCACAGTGGGTTCGGGGCGTCCATGTCCTCGAAATCGAGCCAATCGTGGTTCAGGTCAAAGGTCACTATTCTAAACGGCGGTGTGATCGGGCTGAGGACCTAATCACAACGAACGGTGGGTGCCGTGGTCGTCCTGACCACTATTATAGGAATGATCTCGCAAGACTGTGAAGCAAACCGGGAATAACGAATAAACGGATAACGTCCCACAGTCGGTTGAGTCGGCCCTACCTGCCCGACAACAGCAAAACGCCGCATCGAGACAGAAACCGTCCTTCACCGAGGTACTGTTTCGGAATTCCAGGCCGCCCGTCTAAGGCTCGAGAGTCCATTCCCAAAACTTTGCTAGCGATTTCCAACCGATTCCCCCGTCTTGGGCGGTGGAATCGCGAAAGGTTGCCACCACAAAACCTACAGATCTAATCATCATGCCTAGGTTCGACAGAAGGACTGTAATCGGTATGCTCGGAATGGCCGCTAGGACTCGTCTTGGCTGCTGCCGAATAATACGCAGTGTCCTTCTCGATGGTCCAGAGACTAAATCGAAAAACCAGCAGATTCAGCAAATCTATGGGTTGACGAACCGTCAAAGTTACGCTTCCTAGCCCGGATTATTGATAACCCGACGCGTAAGCGAGGGATCACCGATAAATCGCTCGCTCACGCATCGGGTTACCAAAAGCAGCCTGCTAAACAAGGCATTGAAGCAAGTCCAATCCGGGAAGACCGTTGCGGCGTCGCTGGTCATTCACCTGAATAATCCGGGCTAGGCCTCACCGAAAACCGCCGCGAAGGCTTCTTTTGCGATCGCCAGTCCTTCGGCCGCAAAGCCATCGACGCGGATGACCAGCGGCCCCGAGTAAGGCATCTCCTCCAGTCCCGCGACAATCCGCCTTAAATCGATGTCGCCGCGGCCAACGGGCAAGTCAGCCCACAGGCCGCTACGAATATCTCGCACCCCGGTCTGAATGTCTGCCGCAAAGACACAACGCAAGCGATCGAGGTGTCGCGCCAAGAAATCGATCGTGGGGACTTCGCCTTGCCGCAGCATCGCCGCAATGTCGCCCGCCAAAAACAACTTGGCCGAAGCGGGCAGCCACTGCAGGAGACGCTCGAACTGGCCAATGGTGGCGATACTCGAGCGACCGCTAGGACGAAGAGCCAACGCCAGCCCTGCAGCGTCGGCGTAGTCCGTCAAACGCTGCAAGCTCGCTGACAACCGCTCCAATCCTGTCTGCGGATCGACGCCGACCAGCTCCGGCCCGACACCGAAGGTGACCAACCGGCTACCTGTCCGCTTGGCTAAGTCCAAGCTCCGACAAATCAGTTGCTCGCGGGCCGACAGCGCCACCGCACTCGACTCTAAAGCCTCACCAAGCCCCGGCGGTTCGAATACCCACGGGTCACTCAGATAGTAACCTTCGGAATCCCAAATCAGTTCGACACGGGTCCTTCGACGAGCCTCTCCAATCGCATCAACCAAATCTGCTCCCGCCTCGGACAGCAGGTTGCGATGCGTCCGCACCACCACCGCTCGATAGCCGATCTCCGCGAGCGAATCGATGGCCGTGGGAACGTCGTGCAACAACAGCCCGGCAGAATGAAAGCCTGGGATCACCATCGATCACGCGAGCCTAAGTCACACGGAAACGAGCCGACAACAAAATGGCCGGAACCACCATGGCGAAAATCCCAATCGCCCAAACCGGTCCGGCAGCGAGTAAAGCAATCGCTGCGGAGAGCGGAATGATCGTCAACACCGAAACCCGAATCAACATCTGCAGTCCCGCCGCGGAAGGCTCGAAGATCACCCGCACACCGCGTACAAAGACCGCCAACGCGATCAAACCAATCAACATCGGAAAACCACGCTCCGGCGAAACCTGCCACGGCACATCCGCGGGAGCCATCCCAGGAGCAATCGCTAAAATCACGCCACCCACCATTGCCACCACCAGTCCAATCGGAAGTGTCGGCGAGCGGGTGCTGATGTCCGCTTCATGCCTTGCCATGTTGGTCACGCCCATCACATAGACACCCATCCCAGTGGCAAACGCCAGAACATATTGCGGTGCAAAGCTGGCCAGATCGGTCACCGGTCCAGTCAACAACACCGAAGCTCCCAGCAGAAAACTGCTGAAGCGGCACAACCCCATCACCAGCGGCGCCGCGACGCTCCGCTTCAGCGGTCCGTCGTAGGCGACAATCAGAACCGCCAAAACCAACCCGACGGCAGCCGGACGCCAAGTGGTCTCCCAACCTTCGGCTGGTACGTATCCACTCGCGGCAGCCAACACGACTCCGAACAACAACAGTCCCCAACCGGCACGCCTCGCGGCATTGAGCGAGATATGTCCGGCAGGCAGCGGTCGCTGCGGGCGTTCGAGCCGATCTTTTTCAATATCAAACAGGTCGTTCAAAATCATGCCGGCCCAATACAAGCAGATACCCGCCAACACGACCACAATCAAACGCCCGACCGGCTGTCCGCCATGGGCCAACAACAAAAAAGCGGCCGAAACATCGGCAATGACTGTAAACGTATTGGGCAAACGCACCAGTTGCGCCCAGCGAAACAGTGGGGAAGGCGATGACAAACGAAACTCCTCGAGCAGATTCAGGTTGGGAATGCGTGTAGGCTGCGTCGATTGTAGCCAAAACCAACGCGGTTGCGTTTCCCGCGAACTTTGCCTGCTAAACTTTGGTCCTCCTTGGACCGCGCCGGCTCGACGCCGAACGACACGACTCGGTTGGGCCCGATTAATCGCTTGGCGATGACTCATCACTTTATAACGCTCGAGTTTCATGCCTGATATTCGACTGCATGTTCCCCTGCTGCTGATTCGCGGCCGGCACCCGCTGGTGATCGCCCAACCGCTGATGTTCCCAGAGCTTGGACTCGCTGCTGAAAACGCACGGACCGCGACAACGCGCGTCGGCAAGAGCGTGCGGCGGTTGACCGAAAAGCAGCTTTCGCCTTTAGAACTTGCCACTCGAAGAGGCCATCCCGCCGAAACGCTGCGGCACATTGTCGAACTGACTCCCCCACCGGGCGACTTGGCATGGAAGCAACCGCTCGCCTGTCTCTTCGAAAGCATTCGCTGGCAACCGGGAGGCGACCTAGTTGCTTATTACATACATGCACTCGACTTGACAATTCTCGTGGGCCGTCGTGATGACGCCGCCGCGATCATCGACGCTCAGATTCGCGCCGAATTGTTGCGACAAGGAATTCGGTCGTTGGCACAGTTGGCGCAACTGGACTATGCAACCCGCCACTCTTGTAGGATTTGGAACCGGCACCTGAGGGCACGGTTGTTGACACCACGTGAGCAACAACGTCAACAGGATTCACAAACAGCCAAGACCACTGTCACCCTGCGCCGAGTGGCGACACGACTGCACCGCAAAGATCTCCAGCCCGCTTACCACTGCCGACGTTCGCTGTCGCGTCTGGCGGAATGTTTGGCGGAGCCCGCGCGACGGTCGGCATTGCTGGTCGGACCATCGGGTGTCGGAAAAACGGCCATCGTGCACCAACTAGTTCGGACAGCTAAGTCACATGCCTTGAAGCATCCCTTCTGGGCGACCGAGGGAACGCGATTGGTTTCGGGCCAATGTGGTTTTGGAATGTGGCAAGAACAGGCGTTGCAGATGGCAAAAGAAGCCCAAGCCAGCGATGCGATCATGCATCTGGGAAACCTCTTCGAACTATCCGAAGCGGGCCGGATCGATAGTGGAGGCGGCATCGGATCTTTTCTCGCCGGCCGCATCGCTGAAGCCTCTTTACTCGCGATCGCCGAATGCACCGCGGAGCAATTGCAGTTGCTTCAGAGACGCGATCCTAAACTGGCCGCCGCATTCGAAATCATTCACGTATCGCCTCCCTTCGCGGAAGAGACGCGAGCGATCCTTACCGCGGCGGCACAGCATCCCGAACCGGTGCCGCTCGAACCAGACGCGATCGAATGGTTGGACCATCTGCATCGACGCTTTCCAACCGACGCGGCGGCACCTGGCCGGCAACTGAGGTTTCTGCAGCAAGTCCGCAGCGAACTAGCGGTGGACGAAGGCCTGACGCGCGCTGCGGTGACGCGGGCCTTCATCAGCCAGACCGGCTTGCCCGCCTTCCTGATCGATCCTCAGCAGCGGCCCGACCTGTCGGCGATTTCGCGGCAACTTTCCCAGCAGGTGATCGGCCAAAGCCACGCTACCGAGTGCCTGCTGGACCTTGTGTCGACGCTGGTGATGGGATTTTCGCGCGGTGATCGTCCGCTCGCTTCGCTGCTGCTAACCGGTCCCACGGGAGTCGGCAAAACGGAATCGGCAAAAGCTCTCGCTCGGCTGATCTACAGCGATGAAAGCCGACTGGTGCGGATCGACATGTCTGAACTTTCCTCGCCCACTGCAGTCGCTCGTTTGATTGGGGATTACGCCAAACCGGAAGGCTTGCTGACCGGTACGATTCGCGCTCAACCTTTTTCTTTATTGCTGCTGGACGAATTTGAAAAAGCCCATCCGGCAGTGTTTGACCTGCTGCTTCAAGTTCTAGGTGAAGGGCGGTTGACCGACTCGCAAGGACGCGTCGCCGACTTTCGCAATTGCATCCTGATGATGACCAGCAACCTCGGCGCGGATTCCTTCCAAGCGGTCTCGATGGGTCTCGCCGCGACCGACGATGCGCTACGGTATCGACGGCATTTTGAAAATGAAGTCCGTCGCTTCCTGCGTCCCGAAATGTTCAATCGGCTCGACCGCGTCATTCCTTACGATCCGCTATCCCCGACGACGATCCGGCAAATCGCGCAGTCACACCTGGAAACGATCAGCCGTCGCGATGGGCTGAAGTCGCGTGATGGGAAACTGCAATGGGACGAAGCAACGCTCGATTGGTTAGCCGACAGAGGCTATCAGCCCGAACTCGGCGCACGGCCGTTGGCACGACTGATTGAATATCATCTAGTGACACCGCTTGCCGAAGCACTTTGCAGTCTACCGCCCGACTGCGGCGTGCTCGCGCGCGTCGAACCACGCGGCAATCGCTTGCATGTCGATGTCGAACGTCGCGATCATTGGCCACGTCGTGGAGACCCCAACGACGCTCCCCAGGCACGGCTAAAGGTGGTCGAACAATGGGTTGCGCTTCGTCGCAACGGCCAAGCAATGCTGCGGTCTCCCGCTTTCCTACAACTCACCAATCGCCGCACTCAACTGCGGCGGATGCTGCGTCGCAAACTCCAAGCGGCGACGAAACGGACAACACGACAACGCATCCGAGCCAGCGCGTCGATGGCGATGCTGCGCACCTATGAGGAGCGGATTCAAAAGATCGATTCGATCGTCAACGATTTAATCGAGGCCGAAACGCAAGCAGTTTGGTCATATCACCAATCGGCGTGGCTGGACGTGGCAGCCGAGACCGTCAAGGTGAAGGAGTTTCGGGAGCGGATGTGGGATGGGCTGGCAACCCTGCTCGCCGACGAAGCCCTGGAGGACCAACGTTTAGCGATACGAGTCACCGGGCCTAACCTAAAACCGTTTGCGCCGCTGCTGGAAACCTATCGCCAAATCGCCCAACACCATGACTGGTCGTTCGAAGCTTACGCAATGTTGCCCAAGGAATTGATACCGCCGATCACCTCGGAGGAAATGTATGGCTGGCAAGAGCTTTCGACCTGCTCTCTGTCCGCCACCTCCTCCCCCTCGGGCGATGCGTCGGCTTCTCAAAACCGCTCCGCATCCCAACCACTGGTCGACCTCCATCGCCTGGCATTGCCAGCCGCGCTGACCGAACCACCTCGCGGTACGGTCGGCTATGCCATCAATATCCGAGGCCGCGCGGCAAAATTAATGCTCGAAGCGGAGGCGGGCTTGCACAGTTTTTGCCGTGATGGTCGCCGCTCCCAAGCGCATGACGATGTGATTCTAATGGAAACCCAAGGCGGACAAGTTACCGACTTGCAGGTACCGGGCGAAATTCATCGTCGGCAGTTCCCCATCGATGGCTATCCGCGACGCCGCTACCAATTCGAACAGCAGCGAATCCATGACATGGCCCTCAATCAAATCGAGTTATGGGACGACGACAATTCCTTTGATCAATTGCTAACGCACCTGGTCGCGAAAGAAGCTCAGCGGCGCGTTTGGAGCCAGATCAGCTAGTCTTATGATCCTCCAAATTCCCATCTACATTACCACTCGCAATAACGATGCGGGCGAATTGATCTATCGCATCCGGCCCCTCTTCCACACCCAGCCGAGTGCGGAGGGTGTGGTGCTGCAACGCGTGCTGAGCAAGTTGACACAGCGACTGCGCCGCGATCTGACGGAGTTCACGCGGCGCGACCGGCACCATGGCTTGCTGATGTGGCACGATCCCGAGACGTATGCATCAAAGATCGTAAAAATGCGGCTCGACCTCGGAGATCGCTCGGCACGACTGAAACTTCTACTTGTCGCGGTGACGCGCCATAATCGACCGCTGGTGTTTTCACCTTCGCTGCCCGAATGTTGGTTTGACCTGCGGAAAGGAGAGGACTTGGCGGAACAGGCTCAGTCGGTTTTCCAATCGCACTTCCGCGCGACTTTAAAAGAAACGCCCGAACTAGAAGTCGAACGTTACTCGGTCGCTCAAAGTGCGTGGCTCGATTCGATCTCCATCACCATCCAACCGGGACGGGCTCAGCCTAAGAAAAAGCAGTCGGCCCTGCTGGCAGCGCTGTCCGGCAATGCAATCACCGATGGTGCGGAGGAACTCCAGAAAGTAGGTCGCTGCCTCAGTTGGCTGGACATCGATGATCTTACCGAGCCGATCGAAATGGAGACGCTGGTAGACACCCTGCACGAGCGACTGCAGGTCGAGGAGCGACAACCGGTGGTGCTGGTTGGTCCAGCCGGTTCGGGGAAGTCGGCTGTTATCGAAGGAGCCGTCCGCAAACGTCGTCAGTTGCATACGGGCACGCAATCGCTGCGCAAATTGGTCTGGCAATTGTCGCCGGCTCGGTTGATCAGCGGTATGTCCTACATGGGCCAATGGGAAGGGCGCGTGCTGGCGATTCTTAAGCACAGTTCACGCCAGGACCATGTGTTGTATATCGACGACTTCCTCGGCCTGTTCCAAGCCGGCCAGACGCGCGATAGCCGGATGTCGGTCGCCGATTTGCTGCGCGCGCATCTCGACCGCTTGCCCGTCCGCATCGTGACCGAGATGACCGCCGAAGCCTGGGCGGTGCTGCGAGAAAAAGATCGCGCGCTAGCCGATCGCTTTTTTGTGATCCGCACCGAAGCGACGGACAAGCACCAATCGATCCGCGTCCTGATGGGTGTGCAACGCCAACTGGAATCAAAGCACGGCTGCGAATTTGAACTCGATGTCTTGCCCGAAACGCTCGGCCTCTATGATCGCTTCGTGCGCGACGCGGTCTTGCCCGGTAAAGCCGCTGCGTCCCTCCATCGTTTGGCAGCGCGACACACCAAGGGGCAACCGATTACGCGCGCAGCGGCGGTGGCGGAATTCCTCGCCCGAAGCGGGATCAGCCAATCGATCATCGATACCCGAAACTCGCTCACACGGTCGGCAATCACCGCTGCGGTCCGAGACCACATCATCGGCCAAGACGACGCGGTGCAAGCGCTGGTCGATCGGATCCTGCTGTGTGCCGCGCGCATGAACGACACCTCGCGGCCGATCGGGACGTTTCTGCTGCTAGGCCCGACCGGGGTCGGCAAAACCGAAACCGCAAAGTGGCTGGCTAAGTACCTGTTCGGCGAAGAGGGCCTGATTCGGCTGGACATGAACGAACTGAATTCTCGCACCGCGGTGGCACGCTTGGTCGGAACGTTTGACCATCCCGACGGCTTGCTGACCGCGGCGGTTCGCCAAAAGCCACACGCGGTCTTACTGCTGGACGAGATCGAGAAAGCGCATCCGGCAGTCCTCGACCTGCTGTTACAGGTCATGGGAGAGGCGCGCCTGAGCGATGCGCGAGGACGCGTTGCGGACTTTAGCGGTACGTTCATTCTCATGACCAGCAACCTCGGGGCTCGCGAATCACTGCAGCGCACGGGCTTTGCGGGTGACACCGAAACGCGATCCAATACGCACCTTCGCGCGGCACGGCAGTTCTTTCGTCCGGAATTTTTTAATCGGATCGATGGACTGCTCGATTTCAGCCCGCTCGATCGTGCCTCCATTCGAGAAATCCTCGACAAGCAACTTCAAGAGGTCCTGCAACGCGACGGTTTGGCACGCCGACGCCTAGTGCTCAATGTCGAAGAAGAATCCGTCGATCGTGTCGCTGCGAAAGGCTTTGATGCACGCCTCGGCGCACGCGCTGTGCGACGACGACTCGAAACCGATTTGGTCAACCCCACGGCCCGGGCACTGACCAATCTGCAGTTCGATCAGGCGGTCTTGGTGCGTGTCCAAGAAACCGAGGATGGCATTCGTACACGTCTCGATCCGCTTGAAGATATGGCCAAGCAACTCGCTCCCGATGCTCGCTGGACGCTG
>Ga0102932_1000439_pt1 | contig 20844 bp, 21 predicted proteins | sample SalPonR1_C_D2_MG_FD_78212 | JGI IMG/M metagenome (GOLD analysis project Ga0102932, IMG submission 78212) | Salt pond soil microbial communities from South San Francisco under conditions of wetland restoration - Salt Pond MetaG R1_C_D2_MG | ecosystem: Environmental > Aquatic > Marine > Intertidal...
CACAGTGCTGTTCGGCTGGACCGCTCTGGTGGGCGTTGTCCGGGCGGAATTCCTGCGGGCGCGGAACCTGGAATACGTGCGCGCGGCTAAAGCCCTTGGCGTGTCCAACGCCACGATCATGTTCCGGCACATGCTGCCCAATGCGATGGTCGCGACTTTGACCATGCTGCCTTTTATCGTGACGGGCACGATTTCGACCCTGGCCGGTCTCGATTTCCTTGGCTTCGGCCTGCCATCCTCTGCCCCGTCGCTGGGCGAGTTGACGCTTCAGGCCAAGCAGAACCTGCAAGCGCCATGGCTGGGCTTTACGGCCTTCTTCGTCTTCGCGTTGATGCTGTCGCTGCTGGTGTTCATCTTTGAAGGCGTGCGCGACGCGTTTGACCCCAGAAAGACCTTCACATGAGCAAGATCCTCAAGGTCAGCAACCTGAGCGTAGGCTTCCGGCAGGACGGTCAGACCGTGCCCGCCGTGCGCGGCGTGTCGTTTTCGATCGAGCGTGGCGAGACCGTGGCGCTGGTGGGCGAATCCGGTTCGGGCAAGTCGGTCACGGCGTTGTCCACGGTGTCTCTGCTGGGCGACTCGGCGCGCGTTGAGGGGTCTGTACTGTACAACGGCGAAGAGATGGTTCGCGCGGATGACGCGCAGTTGCGGCGCATCCGGGGCAATGACATCAGCTTCATCTTCCAGGAGCCGATGACATCGCTCAATCCGCTGCACACTCTGGAAAAGCAACTGGCGGAATCCATCGCGCTGCACCAGGGATTGGCAGGCGATGCGGCGCGCACGCGGATCATCGAATTGCTCAACAAGGTGGGTATCCGAGACCCCGAAAGCCGTCTGGGCGCCTATCCGCACCAACTTTCAGGCGGGCAGCGGCAACGCGTGATGATCGCGATGGCCTTGGCGAACGGGCCTGAGTTGCTCATTGCGGACGAGCCGACCACGGCGCTCGACGTGACCATTCAGGCGCAGATCCTGCAATTGCTGGCCGACCTGAAAAAGGCCGAAGACATGAGCCTGCTGTTCATCACCCATGATCTTGCCATCGTGCGCAAGATCGCCGACCGGGTCTGCGTGATGAAGGATGGCGAGATCGTCGAGTCAGGGCCGACCCGCGAGATTTTCGGCAATCCTCAGCATCCCTATACGCAGATGCTCCTGAGCGCGGAGTCCACCGGGTCCCCCGATCCGGTCAAGGAGGGCGCCGAAGAGATCGCGCGGACCGACAATCTCAAGATCTGGTTCCCGATCCAGAAAGGGTTCCTGAAACGCACCGTGGGCTATGTGAAGGCCGTGAATGACGCGACAATCGCGGTGCGGGCCGGCGAAACCGTGGGCATCGTGGGTGAATCCGGGTCGGGCAAGACGACGCTGGCGCTGGCGATCATGCGACTGATCCAGTCCGAAGGCGGCATCACCTATCGCGGGCAGAATGTGCGGAATTGGCCGACGCGCGAGTTGCGGCGGTTGCGAAGCGAAATGCAGATCGTGTTTCAGGATCCCTTCGGTTCTCTGAGCCCCCGCATGACCTGCGAGCAGATCATCGCCGAGGGACTGGGCGTACACGGATCGCCCGATGGCCGGTCCAGCCGCGAACTGGTGACCGAGGTGATGACCGAGGTTGGCCTAGATCCGGCAACGATGCACCGCTACCCACACGAGTTTTCCGGTGGTCAGAGACAGCGTATCGCGATTGCGCGGGCGATGGTGCTGCGCCCGAAACTTGTGGTGCTGGACGAACCGACATCGGCGCTGGACATGACGGTGCAGGTTCAAATCGTGAACCTGCTGCGTGACCTGCAACAGAAATACGATCTGGCGTACCTGTTCATCAGCCATGACCTGAAGGTCGTGCGCGCGATGTCACACAAGGTGATCGTGATGAAAGCGGGTGACGTGGTGGAATATGGCACCGCCGAAGAGGTGTTCGCAACTCCGCAGACCGAGTATACCAAGACATTGATGGCCGCGGCCTTCGATCTGGCCAGCTAGGCTGCCGCGTCAGATCGCCGAGCTGTGCCCGGCAGAGGACAGTTCATAGGCGTCGAAGCTGCGCGCGACCATGCGGGTCAGCGGACGTGCTTCAGGCGGCACGAAAAGCCCGGTTGCATCCACCTCGAGCAGATTTTCAAACTGCGCGCTGGCCCGGTTGAGCATCGCCCGCACATCCGGTTCAGAAGCCCCGTAGTCACGCACAAGTTCGGCGATCTCGATCCGGAAATCGCACATCAGCATTTCGATCATGCGCGCGCGCAGCCTGTCCTGCCGGGAAAAGCCGTGGCCACGCACCGTCGCGAACCCATGCGCGCGGATCGCCTTGGTATAGGCCGACGTGGCCGGAGCGTTCTGGGCGTAGCCTTGCGGAAATTTCGAGATCGACGACGCGCCCAGTCCGACAAGGACTTCCGAGGTGTCATCGGTATACCCCTGAAAGTTCCGGCGCAGCGACCCGTTGCGTGCCGCAAAAGAGAGGCGATCGTCCTTGGTCGCAAAATGGTCGATGCCGATCTCGTCGTAATTGTCCCACACGAAGAGCTTGCGCGCGGTTTCGAACAGGTCGAGCCGTTCGTCGGGGCGCGGCAACGCGTCGGAAGGAATCATCTGCTGGCGCTTGGCCATCCAGGGCACATGGGCATAGCCATAGAGCGCCACCCGGTCCGGAGACAGCGACAGCAGCTTCTGAACCGAATCGACGATCTTTGACCGCGTCTGGCCTGGCAGGCCATACAGGATGTCGGCGTTGAGGCTCTGGATGCCGCGCTCGCGAATCATGTCGACGGCACGCTTGGTGATCTCGAAGCTTTGTTCGCGGCCAATGGTCTTCTGAATTTCCGGATCGAAATCTTGAACCCCGATGGATGCACGGTTCATGCCGCTCTTGAACAGCGCGTCTAGGCGATCCGCGTCGATCTCGTTCGGATCGATCTCGACCGAAAACTCGTAATTTTCTGCGAAATCAGCGACTTCCCGCACTGTCTCGGACAGGTCGCGGATGTGATCGGGGGACAGAAGCGTCGGTGTCCCGCCGCCCCAATGCAGCCGCGACAGGCGCACGCCGCGCGGCAGGTGCCGTTTGAGCAGCGACAGCTCATCCTTGAGCGTTTCCACATAGGCCGTGACCGGTTCGCCACTTGCCGTGCCCTGGGTTCGACAGGCACAGAACCAGCACAAACGGCGACAAAACGGCACATGCAGATAAAGAGATATGTCCGAGTTTTCCGGGATCGCTTCGATCCAATTGGTAAAATCTCCCGGTTTCACGTCGTTTTTGAAATGCGGCGACGTCGGGTAGCTCGTATACCGAGGTACCTTCGCGTCGAATAGTCCCAACCGGGAAAGTTGTGTTCTCGTTACCATGCGCCTAGCATTACAAATACTCTGACCCAGCAACATTGATGCAGATCAAGACGGATACCATGTTGAAAGAATCCAGCCTCAACGTCGCCCAGGACTGCAACGATTGTCCTATTCGCCATCGGGCCGTGTGCGCACGGTGCGAGTCGGACGAGCTCGAGCGTCTGGAAGACATCAAGTACTATCGCCGGTTCGAGGCGGGACAGACCGTCATCTGGTCCGGCGATCGCATGGAATTCGTGGGATCGGTGGTGTCGGGAATCGCGACGCTGACGCAGACGATGGAAGACGGGCGCACGCAGATGGTGGGCTTGCTGCTGCCCAGCGATTTCGTCGGTCGCCCCGGTCGAAACGTGGCAGCCTATGACGTGGTGGCGACCACCGACATGGTCATGTGCTGTTTCCGCAAGGCCCCGTTCGAGGACCTGATGGAGCGCACACCGCATATCGCGCAGCGGCTGTTGCAGATGACCCTGGACGAACTTGACGCGGCCCGGGAATGGATGCTGGTGCTGGGGCGCAAGACAGCGCGTGAAAAGATCGCGTCGCTGCTGTCGATCATCGCCCGGCGCGATGCGACGCTGAACATGGGCGGGCTTGTCGGCCCGGTCACCTTCGACCTGCCGCTCACGCGCGAGGCCATGGCCGACTATCTTGGCCTGACGCTCGAGACCGTGTCCCGACAGGTTTCCGCATTGCGCAAGGACGGCGTGATCACGCTCGAAGGCAAACGCCACGTGACGGTCCCCGACATGAGCCGGCTTCTCGAAGAGGCGGGTGACGACAGCGATGGCGGGATGCTGGTCTGACCTCTACTGGTTCATCGCGGCGACAAACCCGACCCCCGCCGCGACGATCAACCCCAACACCACCGCAAACGCGATCTTCCAGGCCGACCAGGGACGTTCCCCCTGAACGGAACCCGTGCGTCCGTTGACCACGAAACGATAGGTGGTGCCGCGATACTTGTAGGCGGCCAGCCAGACCGGCAATAGGATATGCTTGAACGTCACGTCCGCCACGCGCGTGTCGATATCGTGAATCCGCTGGCGATCGCCGCCGATATCGAACTTGACGTCGCGGGTGATCACCCGGTCCATGTAATGCCGCGCTTCGGCAAACCCGTCCTGCAATTCGACGCTATAGGCCTCGGCGCGGAACCCGGCGAGGAATTCCGGCTGGTAAGGCTCCAGCGCCGACAGGTCCCACGGTTCGAGCGCATCGGTATACCGTTTCGGCAGGGACTGCGAGGCCAGCACCAGCACGTCGTCAAAGAACCGCGCCACGCGGCCCGATGCGGAACGCCAGCGCACCTTGGCGACCTGCACCGTTTCGGTCTTGCCGTTCCGCCGGACACGCCGGGTCTCGTAATAGACCGTGCCCCGCTCGCCGCGGTAGGCCGATTGCGTATCGGCATCAAAGGTCCAGTAGGGGACGTAGATGCCGGTCATCTTCCGGCCCTTGCGGGCATAGTCCTGCAATCCGTTCGGCGCGAACCACAGGCTGCCCAGCCAATCCGTCATGGCCTGGCGCGCGTCCTTTTCATCAAGCGCGAAAGGCAACAGGCCCTTCGGCTTGATATGGCGGTGACGGCCGGTATCGGTGACCACCGGGGTCGCGCAGAACGGGCATTCCGCCGCGTGGACGCCGGGGTCGAATTCCACCTGCGCCGCGCAATTGGGACATTTGGAGACGCGGGTCTCTTCCATCTCCTGCGAGGACAGGCGATTTGCGATCCCGGCGTCCAGGTCGATCTCGCGGATGCTGCCGCTGGCCCAGGGCCCCGCGCCCGAGATCTCGGCCGTGTTGCCGCAATGGTCACACAGAAGCAGCCCGCGTTCCGGATCGAACCTGAGATCGGCACCGCATTGATCACAGGGGAACCGGTGTTCCTGCACGGGTGCGGTGAGCGTGTCCTCGGACAAGGCGACTGTCCCCTGCTTCTTCTCTTTTCAAATATGCAATTCCACGGGCCGCGGGTTCAAGACCCCGGCGGGGGTGGCGGCAGTACCGTGAAAAGCTGCGCCAGTTCGGTCACATCCTCGGCGCGCAGCCAGCCATCCTGCCCCGGCGTCCAGACATAGCTGTCGCGGGACAGCGCGCCCTCGGTCGCCATCCGCCCAAGCGCGGCCTTGGAGAACGGCCCCCTGGTCTCGCCGTTTTCGGCGACGTGCCAGACATGCTCGACCGGCGGAGGTGGCGGAAGCTGGCGGGCGGTCTGCGCGGCCCCTTGCACCTGCGGGGAAGCCCCCCAGGGGCCGGCCTGCGCCGCGGCATGACCGATCTGCATGCCCAGACCGGCACCGAGACCGGCCTGAATCGCCGCCGCTCCGCCGCCATCCTTGCCCAGCGCCTCGGCGGCCTGGAACTGCATGTATTCATTCAGGTTTCCGATCACGCCCATGGATGAGCGCTTGTCCAGCACGGCTTCGACCGCCGGCGGCAGCGAAATGTTCTCGATGTAAAGCTCGGGCAATTGGAGGCCGTATTCCGCCAGCGGCGACGCGATTTCCTTGGCCAGCAGCATGCCCAGTTCGCGCGTGTTCGCCGCCATGTCGAGCACCGGGATACCGGCCCGCGCGATGGTGCGGGAAAACTCCTGCACGATGATGTTGCGGATCTGGTAGCTAATCTCGTCCATCGTGAATTCGCCATCGGTGCCGACGATCTCGACCAGGAATTTCGCCGGATCGGTGACGCGGACCGAGTAGGTGCCGAAGGCGCGCAGCCGCACCGGGCCGAATTCCGGATCGCGGCAGATGATAGGATTCTTGGTTCCCCATTTGAGGTCCTGGAACCGGGTCGTGTTGACGAAATAGACTTCGGACTTGAACGGCGACCGGAACCCGTGATCCCAGTGCTGAAGACTGGTCATGATCGGCATGTTGTTGGTCTCGAGCATGTAGAGACCCGGCGTGAACACGTCCGCAAGCTGGCCTTCGTGCACAAAGACCGCCGCCTGGCCCTCGCGCACGGTCAGCTTGGCACCGTACTTGATCTCGTGGCCTTCGCGCTCGAAGCGCCAGACCATCGTGTCGCGCGTGTTGTCCGTCCAGTGGATGACATCGATGAACTGGCCGCTCAGGAAATCGAAAATGGGCATGGAGGGTCTCCGTTCTTCAGCTTGGGCCGCTGCCTGTCAGCTCTTCGGCAATGCGTTTCACGATCGGGCGGGCTTCATCGGCGGACATGCCGGGGGTGAGTCGCGGATCGTATAGAATTTTCAGCAGCATCTCGTCATGACGGGTCAGAAGCGCGAACTCCTCGTCGTCGTTGAAGATCGACGGGCGCGCATTCGGGTCGTCATTGGCAAGGCCCAGGCCCTGCGCGAGTTCCTCGTGATAACAGGCCCGGCGGGTCAGGTCGGGGTGTTCGGTCCGAACCAGCGCCACGGCTTCGCGATAGGCATTGCTCGCGTTGTTTTCTGCAAAGGCGACGACCAGGCAATGGATGGATCGGGGCAAATTGAGGAAAATCGCCCGGCTCGACGCCTCCATGCCGGGCGCGATCCGGTCCAGCGTCGCCCGCAGTTGATCCTTGTCGTCCTCGCCCATGACCAGAATGTGGAAATTGGCCCGGGACGGCACCAACGAGATCGGGTGCCCAGTCACCCTGGCCAGGCGACGGGTATAGGACGCCAGTTCGGCGCGATCCTGCGCCTTGTCCTCGGTCGACATGCTGTCGCCGAAAATCACCCCGACGCGCACCGGCCCGGTCCATTTCTTGATTTCGCCCAATGCACCGCTCGAGGGCTGCAACCCGGCACCGCGGGTGTATTCCTCGACGAGCGCGATCCGTTCGAAATTCCGCGCCAACATGCTTTCCGTGAAGGGCGTGTCGGCCCCGCCTCCGTCGACCCGCAGGAGGTCTTGTGCCAAGAGGTCTTCCTGGACCCGCGCATAGTATCTGCGCAGCGCGATGGCCGCGTCGGACGGGCCTGCGGACTCGGGCTCGGGCAAGGCCACGGGGCGGTCCGGGCGCGCCTGGGGCTTGGTGTCGGCAGGAACGTTGTCGGACAAGAGCGGATCGCATGCCGACAGGAGCGCAAACGCGGCGCAGGACCACAGGATATTAGACCAGCGCCGCGACATGGAGGTTACTGATCCGGCATGGATGCGGCGGTGGTGTCGCCCAGCCCGGTCTTGCGTGCCTTGGCTGACGCCAGGGTGTCGCGCAGGTCGGCTTCCATCTTCTTCAGCTCGGTCTCGGCCGCCGCGCGCTTGGCCTTGCCTTCGTCGGCGATCTGAAGGCTTTCCTGGATGGTGCCGATCAGGTCGGCATTGGCCTGCTTGACCGCTTCGATATCGAACACACCGCGTTCCATTTCCTCGCGGATCACCTTGTTGCTCTCGCGCAGGTTCCTGGCGTTCGAGGTCAGAAGCTCGTTCGTCAGGTCATTGGCGTCGCGTACAGCAGCAGCGGCCTCGGCCGAGCGCTGAATGGTCACCGCCTGCGCCAACTGGGTTTCCCAGAGCGGCACCGTGTTCACGAGGGTCGAATTGATCTTCGTGACCAGCGACTTGTCGTTTTCCTGCACAAGGCGGATCGACGGCAGCGATTGCATCGTCACCTGGCGGGTCAGCTTGAGGTCATGCACCCGGCGCTCCAGATCGTCGCGTGCCGCGCGCAGGTCGCGCAATTCCTGCGCCTTCATCACCTGGTTGTCTTCGGCGGCGGCCTGAACCTCGGCTTCCTTGGCAGGAATGTCGCCATTGTCCAAGACGTTCAGCTTTTCTTCGCCCGCCGCGATATATAGCGCAAGCTCGTCATAGAATTGCAGCGTCTTGTCATACAGAAGGTCGAGCGACTTGATGTCCTTGAGCAGCGTGTGCTCGTGCTTGAGCAGGTCGTCGGTGATGCGGTCGATCTGGCCTTGCACCTGTTCGAATTTCGCGGTGAACTTCGCGAAGGGCGCGGCCCGTCCAAGCAGCTTTTCCCACCAGCTGCGGTCGCGGCGCACATCAAGTTCGGAGACCGAGAACCCGCGGATGGTGCTGACGATCCCGCGCAGGCTGTCCCCGGCCGGGCCCACATCCTTGTTGCGGACATCCGCCAGCATCGCCTGCGAGATTTCCTGCAATTCGGCCTGCGCGTTCGACCCGAAGGACACGATGGACTGGGTGTCCTCAATGTCGATTTCGGCCATGCGCGACCGGATTTCCTCGCTGATCACCGGATCAGCCTGCGACAAGGGCACCACGGCATCGACCGCCTTTGGTTCCGGCAGGATCACTGCGTTGACTTCTTCCACCAGGGCAAGCGAATCCTGGGCTTTGGCGCGGACGGTCTCAGACATAAAGGTTCCCTCTAGAACGTAATGGTACTCTACTTCAAGTCGCGATCAATTCGAACACCCTCGCGCTGCAAACGGTCACGCAGAACGTCAATCTCGACGGTCAGGTCGCTTCTGTCATCCAGCAGCATCTTGCGTGTGCGGTCGGAAAAGCTTTTTTCAAGGTCGTCCAGCAACGCCTCGTAATCGTCTCGCGCCTTTGAATCCTGCGTCCGGGCATACATGTCGGCGAACTTGATCGTCGCGTCGCGCGCGCCCATAAGATAAACCGTCAGGTACTTTTTCGCCCCGGTCAGGTCACGCGGGTCTTCTTCAACGGTGCGAAACAGCTCTTTCGCGGTGGTGTCGAACCGTTCGACCCGCGCGATCATGCTCCTGTCGCCAGACCGCCGGATCGCGTCCCGCATCGCAGACAGATAGGCCTCGGCTTCGTCCACGGCGCGCGCGACACGATCCTGCTGGAACGTGTCGATCCCTTCCATGCCCTTGTCCCGCATCGGGTCGATGCCAAAGGCCCCGATATGCAAGGCCGTGGCCGCCGCCCCGTAGATGATCGGTGCGATAAAGCCGGGCTCGTTTGCGAAGGCGGCAATACCCACCCCCACCCCTGCAAGACCGGCTGCCGCCATCTTGCGGGGAAACCCCGGACGGCGGGCGACCTTGCGGGCATTATAGGCGGCTTCGGCGGTCAGGCCGCCGCGCAACAGCCACGCCCCGAGCAACAGCGCCCCTGCCCCGACAAGCCCGAGGCCGAGGCCAATCGCACCCTCGTTGAGCGAGGTGAACGCCAGGATGATCGGCGGAATGAAAAGGATGTTCGAGCGCGCACCGACCGGGTCGACCGTCGCGCCCTTGAACCCCTTGCGAGGCGTTTCGGAAGGCGATTTGGTCGGTCCGTCCGGGCTGTATTTGCCGCCATAGCGCTGTGCCACGGTCACAATCCTCCAAGCCAGCCGCTGGCGACGCCGAACAGCAGGACGAGGAGCAACGCATAACTGACTCGTTGCAGGCCGGCACCGGACATGAAAACCTCTTTCCAAAGTGTCGTTGGAAACTTAGGTGATGTGATCCGGGCTTACTAGGGGGAACTCGGTCGTGTCGCTGTCATGCAGCACGATTGCGATTCATCCGATCAAAAAGCAGGTCCGTCTGAAGCTCGAAATTGTCTCGTCCGTGGCCGATTCCGCTTTTTCGAGCGCGAGTCTCGAAGGCATCGACAAGCATCTGCATCTTGATGTGGAACTTGCGGCGCTGAAATGCGGTCACCCGGCCGTCCGGTGTGTCCATCAGGGCCGCCACCTCGGCCTCCATCTTGGTCAGGAGCTTTGATATGGAAGGCGCCGTTTTCGGAAGCGTTTCCGTTTCGAAATCGATCGTCCCCAGCAATCCCATCACCGTGTTGGCAGAGATGCGTGTCCGTTCCGAAAGGTCATCGTCCTGCAAGAGATCAAGGCTTTCGAGAAGACGTTCGAACCGGTTGTCAAAGCCGCGATACAAGTCCTGGCTGACGACCCGCAGGCGGATCGCGGGGTTGTCCATGCCCTTGTCCCGCATGGGATCGAGCCCAAAGGACACAAGACACAGGATAAAGGAGGACATCGCGATGACCAGCGGAATGGCCGGGGCCGCAATCTTTGTCGTCGCCAGAAGGCCGACCACCATGGCCACGATGGTTGACCCGATGAGCTTGAGCGGGATCTTCGGGCGCTCCGCCACTTCGGACGCGTCGTAGGCAAGATGTTGCTTTTGCCCGACGGACAGGCACAGCAAGCCAACCGCGAAAAGCAGGATGATCAGCAAGGCCGACGCAAGCCCCGCCACCGTCCCGTCCAGCAGCCAGAGAATCAGCGGGCAGGTCGCCAGAACCATGAACCCCACCGGGACATCATCGACCGGCGCCGAATTGCCCAGAGCAGCGCTCTGGTTGTACGAGACAAGCGAATTTACCTGAACCTCCATCACAGCAACCCCAGCCCGAAAATCGTCACCCACAGCACGACGAAGGCGACCCAGGACGCAAGCGCCCCGCCGTGACGGATGCGGTCCATCGCCCCGCGAAGGGCCTTCGACGTGTCCTCGGCCACCGTGCCCAGGTTCGACAGAACCAGCAGCACCGAGCCAACAAGAACAGCGGATGTCAGAAACGTGATCAGCATGAGGCCCAAGATCACCGCGAATCCGGGCGGAAAATGGGCGCTCAGGGGGAAAGATCAGGGAGACTTCTTCGCCCTGTCGGGACGTGGCGGACGCCGCACCTGTTTTCCCTTTGTTTTCAATGCGGTTCCGGTCTTGGATTCTTCGCTCTGTTCAAGGCCCAGCTGATCGCGCACAACCTTGCGCCGAAGCTCTTCGACCTCGCCCGGTTTCAGCTGGCCAAGCTGGAACGGTCCATAGGACACCCGGATCAGCCGGTTCACCGTCAAACCGATATCCGCAAGGGCGCGCCGGATCTCGCGATTCTTTCCTTCACGCAGACCCACCGTCAGCCAGGCATTGGCCCCTTGCTGCCGATCCAGGGTCACGATAATCGGCAGAAACCGGTCTCCATCGACAACCAGTCCCTTGCGCAGGGGCTCGAGATGCTCATCCTTGGGCTGTCCCTTGACCCGCACACGGTATCTGCGCAGCCAGCCGGTCGACGGCAATTCGAGCTTGCGTTTCACGCCGCCATCATTGGTCAGCAGCAACAGGCCTTCGGAATTCAGGTCGAGCCGCCCCACGCTCATCACGCGCGGCAGGTCTTCGGGCAACTTGTCGAAGATCGTCGGGCGGTCATGTTCGTCCTTCGTGGTCGTCACGAGACCGACCGGCTTGTGATACAGCCAGACTCGGGGTTCGTCCGGGGCGCCGACGGGCTTGCCATCAACCACCACCTTGTCCTGCGCGGTGACGTTCAGCGCGGGGCTGTCGATCTTTTTGCCGTTCACCGACACGCGCCCTTGCGCAATCAGCTTTTCGGCGTCGCGGCGGCTGGCGAGGCCGGCACGGGCGATGACTTTGGCGATCCGGTCGCCGGGAGGGGTGTTCTGGCTCATGCCAAGCGGCTTAGTCCAATTCGGCCCCTTGGGAAAGCCGGTTGCGCGGTCTATGACGGGCGCATGATGTTCCGGTCGAACATGTCTTTGGCGATGGAGGAAGCCCGCAGCGCCGCGGCGCGCGGCGAGGTCCCCGTGGGCGCGGTGATCGTGGCACCCGGAGGCGAGGTCGTCGCCGCTGCCGGCAACCGCACACGCGAACTGAATGACCCTACGGCACATGCCGAGATGCTGGCGATCCGCGAAGCCTGCGCGCTTCTGGGGGTCGAGCGCCTGAGCGATCATGATCTTTACGTGACGCTGGAGCCTTGCCCGATGTGTGCCGGCGCGATTTCCGGCGCACGGATCCGGCGGCTCTATTACGCGGCAGCCGATGCCAAGTCCGGCGGCGTCGCGCATGGCGCGCGAGTGTTTGCGCATCCCCAGTGCCACCACGTCCCCGACGTCTATGACGGAATGAGCGCAGCCGAGGCAGAGCGGCTTCTGAGCGAGTTCTTCGCGGCCAGGCGGGGGCTTGCATGACGCGGATCCTGCTGTTCAACAAGCCCTTCGACGTGCTGTCGCAGTTCACGGACAAGGGCTCGGAAGGATCGGTGCGGCGCACCTTGTCCGAATTCATCTCGGTGCCGGGCGTGTATCCCGCCGGGCGGCTGGACCGCGACAGCGAAGGGCTGCTGGTGCTGACCGACAACGGCAAGTTGCAGGCCAAGATCAGCGATCCGCGGTTCCGGTCTCCCAAGACCTATCTCGCGCAGGTCGAAGGTCTCCCGACCGACGCGCAGCTTGATCAGTTGCGCAGAGGTGTCACGCTCAAGGACGGGGTCACCCGCCCCGCCGAGGTCGCCCGGATCAACCCGCCGGACCTGTGGCCGCGCGATCCACCCGTGCGGTTCCGCAAGACAGTGCCGGACGGCTGGCTGAGGATCACCATCACCGAAGGCCGCAATCGACAGGTGCGACGCATGACCGCGCATGTCGGTCTGCCCTGTTTGCGGCTGGTGCGGTGGTCGGTTGGCACGTGGTCGCTGGATGGTATCGCGCCGGGCACGTGGCGGGACGCCTGAATTCCCAAAGGCCGATCACCCGCCGGAAGCTCAATTAAATCATGGGCTTGCAGCTTCGCTCCCGCAGCCCTCCAAGCAAGATCGCCCAGGCTTCAGGGCAGGATCAGATCCACTTTGCCAGCGGTGGCAGGCTCATCAGAACGGCGTTGGCGTCGTGGCCGGTCTCAAGACCGAATTTCGTGCCCCGATCGTAGACGAGGTTGTATTCGGCATAAAGGCCGCGATGCACAAGCTGCGCCTCCTTGTCGGCTTCGGACCAGTCCTGCGCACGGCGCTTTTCGACAAGCGGCACGAAGGCAGGCAGGAAGGCGCGACCGATGTCCTGCGTCAGGGCGAAATCGGTTTCCCAATCGCCCGTGTTGTGGTCATCCATGAAGATGCCGCCCACCCCCCGTGCGCGATTGCGGTGGGGAATGTAGAAATACTCGTCCGCCCAGTCCTTGAGCCGTGGATAATGCGCTGTACCGTGCGGATCGAGGTGCTGTTTCTGGGTATCGTGAAAATGCTGCGTGTCCTCGGCATATTCGATGCAGGGGTTGAGGTCCGACCCGCCGCCGAACCACCAGGCGTGGGGCGTCCAGAACATGCGGGTGTTCATGTGCACCGCCGGGCAATGCGGGTTCTGCATATGTGCAACAAGGCTGATGCCCGAGGCCCAGAAGCGCGGGTCGGCCTTCATGCCGGGAATTCCCTTGCGCGCGGCCATCGCGTTCTGGGCGCGTTCGCCCAGCGTGCCATACACGGTCGAGACATTGACGCCGATCTTTTCAAAGACCCGGCCGCCGCGCATCACGCTCATCAGACCGCCACCGGCATCCGAGCCGTCCTCGGACGTGCGCCGGGTCTCCGTGACATCGAACCGGCCCGGCGCGGCATCGCTTAGGGGCCCGGCATCATGGCTGTCTTCAAGGCCTTCGAACGCGTCGACGATCTGGTCACGCAATTCGCGGAACCATGTCGAGGCGCGTTGTTTCTGGGTGTCAAAGTCGTCCGTCATGTCACTGTCCTGTTTTCGTTGCAGGACAGTACAATGCGGGGCGGAAATCACAAGGCACGACAATGGTTTGTCTTTGCGACATCCTAGCCTCAGTGGGCCGGCGCGTTCACCGGGTCGACAAGGGTGCGCCCGCCGTCGATCGTCATGATCTGTCCGGTGATGAAACCGGCGCTTTCACAGGACAGAAACTGCACCGCCTGGGCCAGTTCCGCCGGGCTGGCGATCCGGGACAAAGGCGTGTTTTCCTCGATCTCCTCGCGGTAGCCGTCATTGTCCTTGAGGGACTGCTTGAGGCTTGCCGACATCACCGATCCCAGCGCGACCGAATTCACGCGTATGCGGTGTTGCGCCATGGAGACCGCAAGGCTGCGGGTCAATTGGTCCAGAGCCGCCATCGACACGGAAAAGCCCAGCAGCTCCGGCTGGGTGCGGCGCGCGGCGATCGAGGACAGGTTCACGATGGCGCCCGCCTGACCGTCTTCCTTGTCGGCCGACTGCTTGATCATGCGTTTGGCCACGACCTGGGACAGGCGGAACGTGTTGGTCACGTTCTGCATCATCAAGGTCTCGAGCGTCGTGTCGTCCAGGTCGAGAGGATCGGACGGCAGGACCTGACGGCTGCCGTTGATCAGGATATCCACCCGGTCGAACGCGTCGATGGTGGCAGAGAGCAGATTCGCAAGGGTCAGGCGTTCGCGCAGATCACCGGCGAAATAACGGATGTTTCCATCGTCCTCGGGAATCTCGCCACATTCATGGGACAGGCGGGCCTCGTCCATGTCGGCGAACATGACATTCGCGCCCTGATCGACGAAATGGCGCGCAATCGCGAGGCCGACGCCATTGGCGGCTCCGGTCACGATGGCGGTCTTGCCTTCGATTGAAAAAGACATCGGGCTTGGCTCTCCTTCAGCGTCGTTTCGCGCGCCCTGCCTTGTCCGGCGTTCTGGGCTGATCTGCTTGCAGGATCTTGAAACGCGAGTCGCCGTCCAGTTCTTGCACATGAACAAAGCTGCCCGCCAGAGTGGTTTCGTAGGGCAGATGGCGATTGGCCACCATGATGAGGCTGCCCTTGGGCTTGAGCAAACGCGCCGCAGAGCGGATGAACGCCTGCCCGAGACTGGCGTCGGGGGTCCGGCTGGTATGGAACGGCGGGTTCATCACGACCCAGTCAAGGCTGCCCGCCGTGCCCCATGTCGTCGCATCCGCCCAATGCAGGGTGACCCGATCGCCTGACAGGTTGCGCTCGGCACAGGCCAGCGCGCGCCGGTCGGCCTCGACCACGTCCACATGGGTCACCTTCGGCAGGTCCAGAAGATGCCGTGACAGGTATCCCCAGCCGCCACCCAGGTCAGCGCCCCGTCCCTTGAGCGATTTGGGCAACACAGGAACAAGCGCCATCGACCCCGCGTCCGGGCCATCCGAGGAAAATACGCCCGGTTGCGTGATCCAGCCATCGGCGACCGGCGCGGGTTCCGGAAGTTGACAGTCGTCAAACGCCTTGGCCGCCGCGAACCAGAAGATCTTGCCATGCGCCTTCGACATCTGCCCGTCGATGTCGACGCGGGTTCTGACGAATTTGAGCATCGCGTCGATGCCATCGGTCTTGGCCCCGTCGACGATGACGATGCCGCCCGGTGCGATCTGCTCGGCCTGCGCGATCAGGCCCCGGCCCAATTCGCGACTGCGCGGCAGGGTAACGTGCACCACATCGGCAGGGCCTTCGGCCGCGGTTGTGACAGGCACACCGGAGGCATCGAAGACATCGTGATCGGGTTTGAAATTCTGCTGAACCAATACGTTCCCTGACGGCAAGACAGACAGGTCGACATCGGGGTTCGGTTCAAGAAGCACGATGCGCGCGGCGTCGGGCAGGTCGAGCGCGCCGGTCTCGAGCGCATGGGCAAGTCTGGCCAAAGTCATGGGATGTCCGGGATTGCCCCGGTTATTCCTTTTCCATGGTGCATTGCAGCGGATGCTGATGCCGGCGGGCGAAGTCCATCACCTGGCCCACCTTGGTTTCCGCGATCTCATGGCTGAAGACACCGACAACTGCAACGCCCTTCTTGTGCACGGTCAGCATGATTTCAAAGGCTTGCGCGTGGGTCATGCCGAAAAACCGTTCCAGCACGTGCACCACGAATTCCATCGGGGTGTAGTCGTCGTTGAGAAGCAGCACCTTGTAAAGCGGCGGGCGTTTCGTCTTGGCACGGGTTTCAACAACGACACCCGTGTCGTTGCCCTCTTTCGACGGAGGACCCGCCATGGTGCGGGGTAGTTCGATCGTGGCCGACAAATGGGTCATGCGTGGGCAGCTGCCTTGGGTTTCATATCCTTGACCCGTCTATATAACCTGTCCTGCACATGAGAAAAGAGGCGCATGGCAACGATATGGCCCGAAAGCTGCAAACAATCGGTTTCGACGCGGACGATACACTCTGGCACAACGAACGTTTCTTCAAGCTGACGCAGGATCGGTTCGAAGCGCTGTTGTCCGATCACGCGGAAACCGACCTCTTGCATGACCGCCTGATCGCGGCCGAGCGGCGCAATATCGGGCATTACGGATTCGGGGTGAAAGGCTTTGTCCTGTCGATGATCGAAACCGCCATCGAGGTGACCGACGGCGCGGTGCCGGGGCACGTGATCCAGCAGATCCTGAACGCGGGTCAGGACATGCTGGCGCACCCGATCGAGCTCTTGCCGCATGCGCAAAGCACGGTCGAGGCGCTGGCCGACAGTCATCGGCTGTTGCTCATCACCAAGGGCGACCTGCTGCATCAGGAACGGAAACTGGCGCAATCGGGGTTGGGCGATCTATTCGACGACGTGGCCATCGTTTCCGACAAGACGGTCGAGACCTACCGACGCGTGTTCACCGCGCAGTCCGGCGGTGCAGAGGCGGCGATGATGGTGGGCAACTCTATGCGGTCGGACGTGGTGCCGGCGGTCGAGGCCGGAAGCTGGGGTGTGCATGTGCCGCACGACCTGGAATGGGATCTGGAAAAGGCCGACGCGCCGGTCAGTCCGCGCTTCCGGGCGATTGACGACCTTGGCGATTTGCCGCCGCTGGTGTCGGAGATCGGCTGACCAGGGACGCCTCATTTTCGCCATATTGGCTTCAGTAGTAAGCGATCAAAGCGACCACCCAATATATTGCGCCGCCACGGTACAAAATTGCACAAAAAAGGCATAAAAATAAGGGCTTTATCGCTCACCCCTCATGTGCTAGCCTTTTATCAATAATAATGCTGACCGGAACAATCCGGCAGCTCGAGGCAGAGAAGGCGGAAAACGTGGTGGGACGGCGCAAAAGGCCGGGCCGGGTAGGTCTGTACGTAATCACTGCAATCTGGTTGGCGGTTCTGCTGCCGATGAGCGCGATGGCGGCTCCCTATGCGGCCATGGTGATGGATGCGCGCAATGGCGAGGTGATTCACGCCGATAACGCGGACACCCGCCTGCACCCCGCCTCGCTTACCAAGATGATGACGCTCTACGTCGTGTTCGAAGCGGTGCAGAACGGCGAGATCAGCATGGACACGAAGGTGCGCATCTCGCGGAAAGCGGCCTCTGAACCCCCTTCCAAGCTGGGCCTGCGCTCCGGATCGACGATCCAGTTGCGCTATCTTGTCCGTGCGGCGGCCGTGAAATCGGCCAATGATGCAGCCACCGCGATCGCGGAAGCCATTTCAGGGTCGGAAGCGGCCTTTGCGCGGCGCATGAATCGCACCGCCAAGGCGCTCGGCATGAACCGCACCACCTTCAAGAACGCGCATGGCTTGACCGAAAGCGGGCATCAGTCGACAGCCCGGGACATGACGATCCTCGGACGACATGTGCTTTATGACTATCCGCAATATTACAACTTGTTCTCGCGCCGCAGCACGGATGCCGGGATCAAGACCGTGGCCCATACGAACCGCCGGTTCCTCGACAGCTACCGTGGCGCGGATGGTATCAAGACCGGGTATACCCGCGCAGCGGGTTTCAACCTGACCGCCTCGGCGGAACGCGGCGGAGAGCGGATCATCGTGACGGTGTTCGGCGGAAATTCAACCGCGTCGCGCAACGCCCAGGTGGCAAAGCTGATGGATTTGGGCTTCAACAAGGCACCGGCGCGCATGGCGCTGCGCACACCGCGCAAACCGCCCTATCTGGGCCCGACCGTGTCCTCGACCACGGAAACCGTCATCGCCAGAAGCCAGACTCCGGCCACCCATACCCGCGCAAAGTCGATCCGCGTGGTCGCCGCCGCCGTCAAGACCAGCCTCCGGCCGATTGCACGGCCTGTTGCCGAACCGGTGCTGCCCGACGCGCTCGTCGCCACGCTTCAGGACGACATTCAATCGGTTCTCGCCGAAGTCCAGACCGAAGATGTTCAGGAAGTCGCCGCGACGGCAGCCAAGGTGGCCTTGGCCACGGCGGCCCCGGCAACAGCCCCGCCAAGCGCCGCCTCGGGGACAGACAAGATCGCCCCGAGCGCCTCCATCAAACCGGTCGTCCGCCCAAGGACGATCGTCCTGGCCTCGGCATCGACAGGCACATCAGACGCGACGCAGCCGGTCGAGACACGTGAAGCCGAAGTGGTGACCCGCATCTCGACCTCGGGTGGGCGTCACTGGGGCATCAATGTCGGACGCTATCCCAGCCGCCATGCCGCAGAAAAGGCATTGCTCACCACGGCGCTGTCGGAAATGGCCACGTTGGACGGGTCCCTGCGCAAGGTGGTCAATGGCGCGCGGGGCTTTGATGCGAACTTCATGGGACTGACCCGCGAAGCGGCGGACCTTGCCTGCCGCAGGCTTCAGGCCCGGCAGGTCACCTGTTTCATGATCGGGCCGGGCTGAGCGCAGGTCTCAGGACTTGGGGTGATCGTCGTAATCGTCTGACAGGATCCGTTCAGCCGCGCCATCGGGATCATCGTATTGCCGGGACTTCACCGTGAAGACAAAGGCGATCAGGCCGATCCCGCCAAGGATCAGCGACACGGGGATGAGATAGGCCAGCACGTTCATCGAATGCTCCGGGTCATTTCAGGCGCAATGCGTTCAGGGACACCGTAATCGATGAGGTCGACATCGCCAATGCGGCGATCAGAGGCGAACACAATCCCGCGACGGCCAGGGGAACCGCGATGACGTTGTACCATGTCGCGATGCTGAAGTTCTGACGGATACGCCTGATCGCCTTGCGCGATGTGACAAGCGCATCGGCAATCGGCTCGAGCGAATTGCCCAGCAACACCACGTCGGACGCAACCCGCGCCGCGTCGAGAGCCGAGGCAGGCGAGATCGATGCATGCGCACCGGCCAGCGCCGCCGTGTCGTTCAGGCCATCGCCGACCATGAGAACCCGTTTTCCCGACTCTGTCAGATCGGCAATCCTTGCTGCCTTGTCTTCGGGCAGCGCCTCGGCAATCCACGTGGTGATACCAATGCGTGTCGCAAAGGCCTCGACGGCAGGGGTGGTGTCGCCGGACATCAGCATCACGTCGTAGCCGTCCTGTTGAAGACGGCTTACAAGCGCTCCTGCGCCGTCGCGGATCTGATCGGCAAAGCGGAACGGATCGGCCACCGTGTCGCCCACGCGCAACCATGCGCAGGTCTCCGTGCCTTCGCCCCCGCCAACCCAGCTGCTCCGCCCAAGGCGCACGGTCTGGCCCTTCCAGCGCCCCTCGGTGCCGTGGCCCGGCACCTCGACAATATCGGTCACCTTGGCCGCCGGAACGCCCAGCGCCGCAATTGCCTTGGCGAGCGACTGCGACAGCGGGTGCGATGACCCTTCAGCAAGGGCAAACGTGATCCCAAGATCCTGGCGCGAATGGTCGTTCAGATTGGTGACCTCGGGCGTTCCCGCAGTCAGCGTCCCGGTCTTGTCGAAGACAACCGTGTCCACCTGGGCCATCCGTTCGAGCGCGGTGGCGTCCTTGATCAGAAGGCCCTTGCGGAACAACCGACCTGAGGCAGCCGTCGTGACCGCGGGCACGGCCAGACCCAGCGCACAGGGGCAGGTGATGATGAGGACCGCCGCCGCGATATTCAGCGCAGTGCGAAGATCGAAGGTATAGAAATACCAGCCCAGGAAGGCCAGGGCCGACAGGATATGCACCCCCGGCGCATAGAGCTTGGCCGCCTTGTCGGCGAGCGACGTGTACCGCGACCGACCGGATTCGGCGATGGCGACAAGATCTGCCATGCGGTGCAAAGACGTGTCTCGGCCAACAGCGCTGGCACGGATGGTCAGCGGGCCAGTCAGGTTCACTTCGCCTGCGCTGACATCGAAACCGGGTCCGGCATAGATCGGGCGGGTTTCGCCGGTCAGAAGCGACCGATCCAGTTCGGACTGCCCTTCGACAATCTCACCGTCCACCGGCATCCGTCCTCCGGGCCGCACGCGGATCAGGTCGCCGACGGCGAGCGCGGACATGGCGACCTGTTCCTCTCCATCGGCGGTAACACGCGAGACGCGCGGAACTTCCAGCGCGGCAAGCTCCTCGGCGGCAGAGCGCGCGGCAGAGCGGGTGCGGTGATCGAGGTAACGCCCCGCAAGCAGGAAGAAGGTCAGCGTGATCGCCGCGTCGAAATAGGCGTGTTCCCCCGAAAGCGACGTTTCCCAGAGCGATGTCGCAACCGCCAGCGCGATGGCAAGCGAGATCGGCACATCCATGTTGAGCCGCCCTGCCCTGAGCGCAGTCCAGGCATGCTTGAAGAAGGGCTGCGCCGAGAACGCGATCGTCGGAAGCGCGATGGCGGCTGAAATCCAGTGGAACATGTCCCGCGTCGGTCCATCCGCGCCGGACCAGACCGCGACGGACAGCAACATGATGTTCATCGCCGCGAATCCCGACACGGCGAGGCGCATCAACAGATCGCGGCCCGCCTTGTCGGTCTCGGTGGCGCGCAGGGCCGTCGAATCGAGCTCATGCGCCTCGTAGCCCGCCCTTTCAAGCACCCTGACAAGATCATCCGCCGTCACATCCCGCGCTGCATCGACCTGTGCCCGCTTGAGCGTGAGGTTGACGCGCGCGCCCTTGACGCCATGCGTGGCGGCAAGGATGCGTTCGACCCCCGAGATGCAGGCGGCGCAATGGATCGCGGG
>Ga0102932_1000441_pt1 | contig 20807 bp, 18 predicted proteins | sample SalPonR1_C_D2_MG_FD_78212 | JGI IMG/M metagenome (GOLD analysis project Ga0102932, IMG submission 78212) | Salt pond soil microbial communities from South San Francisco under conditions of wetland restoration - Salt Pond MetaG R1_C_D2_MG | ecosystem: Environmental > Aquatic > Marine > Intertidal...
CGAGGACACTCCGGCGAGGCTGAAGTCGATCGCATAAATGGCGTTGTCAGGACGCCGTGTCCGCGGTGTACAAGTGATGCGTGAAACCTGATCGGCTACCAATAACGATTCGCTGCGACTATTCATTCGCAACTGGTTGCCACGAATTTCCAAGCGCCAGCGAGTCGCTGACCGCTCAAATTCAATCCAGTTGGTCCCCACATCGACGATGCGATCGGCCGACCGCAGCGCATTCTGCGTCCAACTGGCGGCTGCTCTTAACTCCGCCGCTGGATCCCCAGCCGATTCCGCATCCTCCCACGCATGGGCGGAGGCTCGCATCATCGACGCCAGAGGAATCATCATGATGCCTACCAATACCATCGACGCAATGACTTCCAGCAGGCTAAAGCCAGAACGTTCGGTGCTTGATGATCGATGGCCGAGTGCGGCTACCGAGCGTTCGAATCTGTGCGACATAAAACGATCCGATGACATCGGGTTTAACGGGGGCGTGAAAGTTTCGTAACCAACGTCGCGGAGGGCTCGTCAGGGTCTAATGTGCGATCACGATCGAGGTCTTGCCACGTGCTGACTCGAATCTTCAAGATCTCCGCGCCGGTACCTCGGTAATTTCCGTCGGCGATGGTTTCGACTTGGTAGCGTCCATCGCTTATACCGGAACCAGCCAAGGCCGCTTCGCTAAGCCTGCCGGTTGGCCGGCGGTAGTCGCTTTGAAACGTGCCCGGGTTGATCAGCTCCGCCTTGCGAGCATCGATCAGACGCTGTGCTTCGTAAACGAGTTGTTCACGCGTTTGATGACGCTGACTCAGTCGACGCGATTGGTCCAGCAGCGATAACGAGGGGATCAGTAGCAGACTGGTAATAACTGTCGCCGCGGCCACTTCCATCAAGGTCGCACCGCCACGCGAGGATCGCACGAAGATTGCCGACCGAAGCGAATTTCGGCGGTCGCGGACCCTCGCCTCACGGTTCGCCGGAAGCGGTGTCCGAGCTATTTTTGGCTGATCCGGCCGCCAGCCGCTTGGACTTGGACCGTCCGCTGCGAGTTGCCCGAGATGCATTCCCAACGCAAGCTCCGGTCGGCATCCCCTGTCGCTAAAAAGCGGATGCGATTCGGCGATCCGGTGATCTGCACGAGTGGGTCGACGGGCCATGGAGTGATGGAACCTGGATCAAAAGAGTTTGCTTGAACGGTCAATAGGAGCCGCTGCCTGCCGGGCCGACCGAGCAATTCCACGTCGACTGGAGTCTTTTTTAAGATCGCTTCCTGGCGAGCCAACCGCAGCAGCCCCGCCTCATCGGAAACGACGTTTCGGGTGGCTGTCGACGAAAGGAAACTAGGTCCGATGGTCATCGAAGTGGCCACCATTGCGGTGGATAACACGACGACCGCTAGGATCGCCTCCAGCAGCGTCACACCGTGACGTGTGACACAAGCAATCCCTTCGGCTGAAGCGTGTCCAGCGCGAAGAGCGTTGCTCGGTTGAAAAATAGCTTTCACCAGTTTGCCTAGTTCTTGGTAAACGTGCCGGTGGTCCGGTCATAGCTGTACTTGCGACTCAGCGTTGCGTACCGAGTCCTGTCCTCAGGAGTCGTGTATGCGATGTAGCCGCTCGTCCGCAGTTGACCAATGTTCGTTGGAAATTGACCGTATTCGATGAAATAGGTGTTAGCCAAGCTATTGAGAGTGGCCAACTCTTGGACCGACATTTTGTCGTCGGCCTTTTGACGCATGGGGGCGACGGTAGCGACTGTGGCCGCCGCCACAACCGCCAAAATGATGACGGCAGCGATGATTTCGAGCAGTGAAAAACCGTTGCGATGTTGAGGACGTTGCATTTCTAGGACTCCTGGAAGAAGGAAGTTCATTGGGCTGCCCTTTCCAAGTGGGGCATTCGATGCAACCCTAGGTTAGGTTTCCAGGTCAGGAGCAAAAAAACATCGAGCCACCATTTTTTTTCAAACGTTCTCGTTTGCTGCCTGTCCCGCCGTGGTTTGACAACCAGAATCCGACGGAGCGGCAAGTCGCTAGCCCGGATTATTCACGTGAATGACTTGGGACGCCGCAACGGTCTTCCCGGATTGGACTTGCTTCAATCCCTTGTTTAGCAGGCTGCGTTTGGTAACCCGCTGCGTGAGCGAGGGATTTATCGGTGATCTCTCGCTTACCGGCCTGTTGATTTAATCGTTTGACCCGCAGCCGAAGGCGCAGGTTCCGCCTTTGGCCTTCGCCTACGGCTGCGGGTCAAACAATACGAACGTCAAAATGCAATAAATCAACGAGCCGTTACGCGTCGGGTTATCAATAATCCGGGCTAGCCGTCCCTCTTTACGGTCGAGGAACCGACAGCCTTCTGCTCGTCGCTCAAAATCTCGGGCTGCCTGTGACTTGGGCACGACTGCCTGCTGTTTGAGCGTTTTGGGAAGTGTTTCAAAAAAAAATGGAAATTTATGTGTTTCTTTCGTGCGAGATTCATGTTTCCTTAACAGCCTGCTGTACGGCTCGATTTGCGTCAGCTGGTCCGGATTCTTCCTTTAAGGGTTTGCTTGTGGTTTGATGCTTCGAGTTGCTTAAGTTCATTGCTTTTTTTTCGGTGGGGACCAAGTTGTCGCTGTGGATGCTCAGGCCTTGCAGAGAGGGCCAGCAGCAGGGATGTAGCCCGCAGGGTGGAACGGACTTTGCGTTCCCCGCACTCAACGTGAAAGGTCTCGCCGAGAGATATTGTTTTTTTGAATGGAATCGTAACAGTCGCTTCCGCTTGATTCATTCAAAGGATTTTAGCGGCTTCCCACTAAGCCGCTCCTCCCAACTTTTACGGTCGATATCCTTCCTTTCCCTTCCTCTGGTTCATCATTCATGCTTTGGATCACTTCTAAACACGCTTGCCTTGTCGCTACTTTGCTGGCGGTCTCTGTTGTTTGCGGTTGTGGCGGCAGTTCGACGACAACCCTTCCCGCCCCCGACCAAGAAGCCGCCGCAGAGGCGGAGAGCATCATGTCGGCGCAAGAGGAGCAGCGTAAGTCGCGCGGCGCTCCTCCCAAAAGTAATTTCTAAGACTGCTTAATCCCTCAGGGTTTTCTCCTCCTCGCTCTTGTTTCGTGGAGGTTCATCATTTTGTGTCGTTCGTTTTCGACCTCAGGAGTTTTGTAATGTCATTCTCAAATCTCGGTTGCGATCCGCAATCGGATCCCCACAGTTCCCCTTCGCGATCGAGCCGAACGGGTTTCACGCTGGTGGAACTGCTCGTAGTGATTGCGATCATCGGCGTTTTAGTCGGTCTGTTGTTGCCGGCGGTTCAGGCGGCTCGCGAGGCGGCTCGCCGGATGAGTTGCTCCAACAATGTTAAGCAGTACGGTCTCGGTCTGCATAACTACCATTCGGCTTATCAAGCCTTTCCTCGCAGCCGTAACTACACTCGCGTCAACTGGCGTGGGTTGGGTACCAACGTCGGGATTCTGCCGTTCATTGAGCAACAGCCCCTGTGGGAAATGATTTCGAATCCTCATGTCAACGATGCGGGTACTGTTTACACCGCGTTTGGAGGTTTTCCTTGGGACTCGAATTACACTCCCAACCGCATTCAGGTTTCGACCTTCCGTTGCCCTTCGGATCCGTCGTCGAGCGACTTGATCGCGAAATGTAATTATGGTTACAACTTTGGGGATGCGGCTCGTTACATTTCCCACGCTTGGGAGACTCCCGGCGGTGGAAATCCATCCTACGAATGGGGTGGCGATTACGCGGTCGACCGCGGCATGTTTGTCTACAACGATGCCAAGCGCTTTCGTGATTGTTTGGACGGAACCAGCCAGACGATCATGATGGGTGAAATGGCAACCGACAATAAAGACCGCAAACTGGTTGGTACCGCAGCGGTATTCAACGACCGCGCCTTCCAAACGAACCTACAACTGTGTCGCGATGTGATCGATCCGGCTCGGCCACAATTCTACGCGCCGGGCTTGGACTTAATCGGATTCGGTAGCTTTGGAGGTCAGTCCAATCGCGGCAAGTGGTGGACCGATTGTGTCGGAGCCAACTCGATGATCAACACGATCTTTTCACCTAACAGCCAGAGTTGTATCTACAGCGGTGGCCCCGGAGATGACTGGTTCGGCGGTGTCTTTACCGTGACCAGTAATCACCAAGGGGGAGCTCATGTTTTGATGACCGACGGTTCGGTGAAATTCATCACCGAGTCGATCAACTCCTCGACCGCAGGCATGGACACCAACATGACGGTCACTCGTTATGCCCCGGGTCCGGTCCATCAAGTCGGCATCGAAAGCCCCTTCGGCATCTGGGGTGCCATGGGCACGCGGGCGTCGGGTGAAACGCGATCGAATGAATTCGAGTAGGCCTGCCTTTCGCGGTCATTCATGATTGAAAATCGACGCGTGAGTTTATCCAATTCGGGTAAACTCACGTTTTTTATGGCTGGGGTTCTGCGTCGCTTTCAAAACTTTCTTCGACAAAATCCTCTTTTTGCTTGTTATCGCCATTTGGGTCTGCTCTATTGTTCGCCAGGGGGTGTTCGTGCCCGCCTCTCCCACGCGCTTGATGGAGCTCGGTCATGCATCACCCGATCACCCGATCACCCGATCACCCGATCTGCTGGTTAGCTGGGCGGCATGCGTGCTAGCCTTGTGTTTTACCACCGGCTGTGGCGCTGCGGCATCTTCGGGCGGAGAGCGATCTGACGACAGTGCCGGTCCGTTGGCCAGTTCCGAAGTGGGCGTCAGTGCTGGAGCGATCGACGTCAGGGTAATCGAGGCAGGCGTGGTGTTTGCCGATCAGCCCGGCTACCTCTGTTTTCCGCTCGAGGAAATCGGATTCGATCGGGACACGGCGCCCCTGTCGGTACATTCGTCTTGCCACTGTGTGACGCCAAGCTTGGTTCGATACCAAGCTGCGGACGGTTCCGCGCCTGTCGCGATCCTGTTGCAGTACGTTCCAGAAACCGAGTTGCAAGCCGACGCGCCACAGGCCTCGCCCTTGGCGGTGACTATCGACCTGCGATGGGCCGACGGCAGTTTGCAAACCGTCACGATCAATTTATTGCATACGGTTCTCGCGACGGTTTCGAAGAGTGAGGTGATGCAATGACGCGGCAAACATCCGACCTTTCGCATTCCCGGCTGGCGAACGATTCCGCGGAAATATTGGTATCGGTGGTGATGCCCTGCTTAAATGAAGCTCGCACATTAGCAGAGTGTGTGGAGCAAGCACATGCGGGTTGCAAAGCGGCGGTTGCGTCGCATCGCTCGGGAGTCGAGTTCAGTGACGAGTTAGGGTACGAGATCATCATCGCTGACAACGGCAGTTGTGACGGCTCGCCTGAGCTCGCAAAGGCGCTTGGAGCGCGGGTCGTTTCGGTTGCACAGCGCGGTTACGGTTCCGCTTTGCGCGGCGCGATCGCGGCCGCTGAAGGCCGATATGTAGTCATGGGAGATTCCGATTGCAGCTATGATTTTGGCGAGGTGCCTCGGTTTCTGGAAAGGCTGGCCGCGGGCAATGAGCTCGTTTTAGGCAATCGGTTTGCCGGTGGCATCTTGGCCGGGGCGATGCCCTGGCATCATCGTTACATCGGCAATCCTCTTCTGAGTGGGTTGGGGCGTTTGCTGTACCGTACCCCCTGCCGCGATTGGCACTGCGGACTGCGAGCCTTTGAGCGGGAGCCGTTCAAGGGTTTAGAATTACAGTGCGTCGGCATGGAGTTCGCTAGCGAGATGGTGATCCATGCAGCCAAGGCGGGACTGCGGATTGCGGAGATTCCCGTGAAATTGCACCCTGATGGCCGCGCTGGCCCGTCGCACCTGCATAGTGTGCGCGATGGCTGGCGACACCTTTCGCTCATCATGAGAGACTCGCGCAGAAAACTCGTGGCACTGATCGCCGCCTGTTTCGTTGTCGTAGTGCTGTTTGCCGCTTGCGTCCCGCAAACGTTTTCCAGTCGGGATGAAAATAGTGCCGGTCAGCCGGTGTTGGTCCACGATTTCGGGATCATCCGCAAGGGGGAAACCCATGCCCATGTGTTTGTCGTTAAGAACGATCGCGACCGCTTGTTAAAGGTCAAACGCTTAGAGATTTCTTGTGGATGCGTGAAGGCGAAGATCTCCGCAAATGAATGTTTGCCGGGCGAATCTCTAACAGTCACGGCGATCTATCGCGTTGATTCGGCTCCGATCGACGAGCAACAACGAATACGTGTCGTCCTCGCGGAGGAAGAGTCGAGCGAATGGCCGATACTGGTGGTGCGGGCTCAGGTGCGGGCTCCACTGCATCTGTCAAGACCATCGCTACGTTGGGATTTGTTGGCGGGAGACCGGAAGAGTGCTGTTACGAAGAAAGTGGAGGTTATCAATTATTCCGCGGAAGATTGGGCGGGAATTGAGTTCGACGCTCCCGATTGGATGAAGATTGACTATCAGGAATTGTCTGGTAGTTCAGCACCTCAGGGAATCGCTCGGCAGCAATGGATGGTAGCAATCCAGGTGCAAGACCCCGCGTCAAATATGTCGCGTCAGGAAGCGACGATCAAGTTTCGTGCGAAGGGTACAGGCTCTCTGTACATCACAGCTCTGCCTGTAGATGTGTGGCGGAGGGCGTCGGTTCGTGCATTTCCTGAATCGGTTTATCTGTCCCCGCAGATTTCCCAACTGCGTCAGCGCGAAGTGAACATCACGCTGGATTCTATGGTGGCAAAACGATCGCTAAATGCAGAGTCGTTTCAGATTGATAACCCGTTTCCCGCGTTTGTTGGATTGGCGATAAATCAAGAATCTGCGTCGCGTTGGATACTTCGTGCCACCTGTCAAGGGACACCGCCATCAGATCAAGAGGGTGTTATTCAATTGCGCCTTCCCGAGATTTATACACACGCAACGGAAATTAAGATTCGGGTAGCGGGATCTGGAGCGGCTGAAGTGGAGGAACCACAGTGAACGGGTTGGTTCTGTCTTTCATGGTAACAACCACCGCGTTTGTCCTGGTGGATTCAGCGATAGCGCGGGACTGCGGTCCGCGTGCAGTGCATTCTGTTATGACTGATTTTGGAATTGAAGTTTCACTACAGGAAATCAAGGAACAACTGCTCAAAGACGCCGTTTGGGGTTGTAGTATGGCCGACATCAAGGATTGCTTGGAGGACTATGGTTTAAATGCTTACGGAGTGTCCGTCGGTGAAGGCGTTGCGTTGCGTAGGTCAGATCCCGTTATTCTTTGCATGCGAAATTACCGGGGCTCTCCGCATTTTGTCGTCGCACGGCCCAGTTCAATGTCTCTGGCGACATTGGAAGTTCAACTGGCACCGAATCACGTTGTCACGCGACCATTGGATAGCGTGCTCCCTGCCTGTTTCTCGGAAGTTTTAATCATTAGCGACAAGCCAAACCTACCTATTGAAGCATATATCCACACCGAGCACTTCCCGAACAAATCCCCGTTCTGGACACTTAGTTTTGTAGTTGTGTTAGTGGTTCTCACCACTCTGGTTTCCCGTCTTCCTTCAAAAGGAAAGAAAAGCAATGAAGATCGTACTGATTATCCACTTGGTTGCGATTGTGGTTCTGGCAAGCATCGGATTGCACGAAGCCCAGCAACAGCAGCGAGCCAGGTCCGTGGGTGACCGTATTTTATCGATGATTTTTGGAGCATCGGACGAAAGTATTTGTTTTATTGAAGACAATGGTTTTTGTCAGGATAACGTGCCGACGCGGCTGTGCTCCGCGACGTGTGTCCCTCGCGAACTTGTCCCCGGATACGAGTGCGTGCCGGCAGATCCGCCAATGGAGTACCCACCTTTAGCCGATCCACCGGCGGTCATCAAGCTTGATGTGCAGCGCGAGATCGATTCCAGAGACATAAAGCAGTGCGCAAAGGTAACTCCTTGGCACATTGAAGGCCAAAGAGAGGAGGGTATTGGCGATGCCGTCGCGTGTCAGGTTATCTATGAGTGTACCTGCGAAGAGTTGGTGCTAGGTTCCGGAATCCATGACTGTGTCCGATTAGTGGATAACGGAGCACAAGGGATTGTATTTGCCGAGTCACTTGATCATCGAATTGAATGTGAGCCGGAAGGGGATTTCTGTGCTTTTGACCAGCTTTGAAACGGTTTTGCACACTTCGTCTGGCGATCTTTTTCAGACGCACATACGCTTCCCGTTGGGCTCTGCACGCGAAGTCAATCGCGTTGCTGGCTTCATTTTCTCTTCCACGGTTCGTCGCATGAATAGTTCTCTTCTGGTGAATGTTTGCAATTGCAGAAGTCATCGAATCGCTGTGTTTGCGATCGTGCTAAATCTGCTCTCACTCGTCAATGTTCACGCGGAGTGGACCCACGAGACCATTCTGGAAGCGTTGGTCGCCGAGCGGATCAAGTTGCGTAGCGGGGTCGCGACGATGACTGGATACGAATCGTCTCGAGGAACCACAATCGTGTTTGAATATGACAAAAGCGACTGGAGTGGTTCCGAAATCGAAAGGACCTCTTCCGATCCATACTCGGGACCCGTGCCAGCCAAATTGAAATTTGCGTTCGATTTTTCGAAGGGTCTCTATCTGGTTGATCATACGGGAATTTTCCGACCGAGTGTCTCGCCGATCAGTCCACGTCCAGCGGCTAAATCGTCACCCGACCGAAAGGCGGCGGTTGGGTGGCGTACTCTTTTTTTTCGTTCGAATGAAGCCACGTATCTGTATTCCGGTGGAGGGTCGATAAAGCGAGGACACCTGTACTACAGCGAACGGGAAGAAGATCGGGACCGTTGGCGAAGTGCGGTTCCCGACATTCGCATAATAAGCATGCGCAGTCCCGGGTATTGGTTCAATAGGACCGCCTTTGACGTCAATGCGATTCCCGTCCCGTTTTCAACTAGACTGGACGCCAAAATCAGAATGGATGAGGAAAGCCAAGAACTGCATCTTTGGCAGTCGAATAACTCAGACTACCTTAATAGGTACATTATCGACGTGGAAAATGGGTTTTCGGTTACTAAGATCGTAATGGAGCGTAAAGATCTGTTTGAGCGTGACCAGGAGTTGGCGCCCATTCAAGAAATCACTTGCAAGTGGGATGTCGTCAATGGAGTCCATGTCCCGGTCCACTACAAGTGTACTGGAAAGGCACTGTCGTCGGGTCGGCATTCGGAAGACGAGAAGTTTCTGCGTACGCGAGTTGGGTGGCAGTTTCGTGAAGCGGAGTTCGATATTGTCTGGGATTCGGTGAACGAAGAGATTGATCCGGAGTATTTCGATCGGGAGCAGTGGGAGCTGGAATACGGTACACCCGTGATGGCCAGTCATGGTAATGGCTATCGACAAGTCGCAAGCATCGGTAGGACGCAGCAAGGTGCCGATGCGTTTCCTCAGCCGGAGGCAAAAAAAAGTTTACGACGAGTGTTACTGCTTGGGTTGATAACCTCGTTCTTGGTTTTCCTGGTAGTTTCTTTATGGATAAAAAAGAAGGGTCGCATCATGGGTTCATCGAATGATTGATGATGAACTCGAGACACTTTGTTGGAGGGCATTTGTATGGGGTTTTTAAGTGGAGGAGCCGCGTGGCATGCGTCATTGATGCGAAAGGTAATGTTTCCGATGGTTCTACCATTGCTGTTGTCGGTGGGATGTGGCAGCGAGGTTGAAGTGCATATCTATGATGCACGCGTGTTGGAGGCATTGGCCCATTTGGATGCCGAGGTGGAGTTAAGCGATTCGGGACGGGTTTCCGATTTGAATTTGGAAGGACAGGCGATTGCAGCGGACGATTGGCAGGCGATTTGTGAATTAGCGGAGCTGCATCGGCTGAGCCTTTATGGAGCCACATTTGAGCTATCGCATTTGAAGGATTTGGCAAATCTTGGGCGACTGGAGGCATTGGGGGTCGGAAAGACGGCCTTGACCGACGAAGGTCTGCAATGCTTAGTCGATATTCCCAACCTGCGTTGGCTGTGGTTGTTTGGTTGTGACCAATTGACGGAAGCGGGCATCAATGACTTTCGCGCCGCTCGGCCAGATGTCGAGGTCTATCAATAAGGTGGTTTCGATGTGGAGACGTGCGACCATTCGGGCGGGAGTGACCTTAATTGAGTTACTGGTGGTGTTGGCGATTATTGGGATGCTTGTAGGGGTGTTGTTGCCTGCGGTGCAGCGCGTCCGCGAGTCATCGCGCCGGATGTCGTGTACGAATCACTTGAAGCAACTGGGGTTGGCGGTGCATGCCTACCACGATCAATTCGGCTTCTTTCCAATAAACGTGGCGGCACAAGCGGAAGGGCCACGTCCGTGGCGGCAGCGAAACGGAAAGGGATGGCTGGTGAGTATCCTGCCGAACCTGGAGCAAGGGCCGTTGTATGAATCGTTACGGCCCGGGTTTGCGGGAGACTTCTTTTCCGGGAGCGGTATGGCTGATCCGGCTGTCCTGCCGGTGATGCAAACCCGAGTGGCGACGCTACAGTGCCCCTCGGATGGCTTTGTGCAATCGTTGTCCATCGCACAGTTCGAATGGGAAGGAACTCCGGTGGCTTTGACCAGCTACAAAGGCGTTTTGGGGGATCATCGCGTGGGCGGGGCATTGAGCACTCATCCGGGGACGATGCCTGACTGCCATGAGGGAGTGGGCTGCAATGGATTGTTTTTTCGGGGCAGTTATCAGGATCCGCAGCGGATGGCCGGAGTTACCGATGGTTTGAGCAATACGCTGATGATCGGGGAGGATTTGCCTCGGCACAACGATCATTCGGCGGCGTTCTATGCCAATGGTGATTGGTGCAGTTGTCATGGTCAGTTGAACTACCAGCCCGATCCGCGAACTCCGCGGGACTGGTGGAACGTGATGACCTTTCGCAGTCAGCACAGTGGCGGCGCAAACTTTTGTTTAGCCGATGGAGCGGTGCATTTCGTTTCCGACTCGGTGGATTATTTTTTGTACCGGGGATCGTGTACGAAGGACGGTGGCGAAGTGGTGGCAGTGCCGTGACCTTGGTTCCGCCTGCTGTTTTCGATGGCTTGGTCGCCGCCGTGTGGTTGGCGGTAAATTTTGTGGTCGTGCTTGGTGCGTGGCGGATGGCGAGGCACTGGTTTTCGCACAGCCCGCCATCGGTGCGTTGGTTGGCCACCGGCTTGCTGTGCTTAGCAACGATCTGGCTGGCGGTTCTGATGTTGGGAAGCTGCGGGATACTGAATCGCCTGAGTTTGCTGGTTCTCGCAGGGGCGATTGGAGGAGGGTTGGCTTGGCGTTATCGGGCGGAGGAGTCGGCATGTCCCGACCGGCCCCCCAAGCGATCCTCCGCAAGCCATTTGCCGACGATCGGATGGCTGTTGTTTGCTGGGTTTGGCGTCGCACATGTGACTTGGCGAGGGTTGCTGACGTTTCCCACTGACTTTGACACCTTGATGTATCATCTGCCGATCGTGGTCGAATGGCTGCAGACGGACAGCCTGTACGTACCGCGTTCGTCATATTGGTGGACCCCAGGCAACGGTGAAATATTGGTGCTGTGGATGGTGGCTCCATTTTCTGGGGATTTTTTATACACCCTGGGCAATGTGCCGTTTGTGTTGCTGTGGGCCGTTGGCAGCTATCGGTTGGCCAGGGAGTTTCGCCTGCCGAGCGCTTGGGCTCATCTTTCCGCGATGGCCGCGGTCACGGTCTTTACCACACTGGACGAGTTGGACGATTGCCAGAACGACATTGCGATTGCGGCGTTGTTTGTCAGCGGTGCGGCCTTTGGCGGACAGTTTCTGCGGCGGTCGACCGGCGGTGCGCTGCTGCTGCTGGGGCTGAGCGTGGGAGGATTGGCCGGAGTAAAGTACAACGCACTAGGGTACAGCTTGTTGGTGGTTGCGAGTGTGGCGGGGCTGTGTTTGGTGCAGCGGCGTTATCGGGATGCCGTTCACTGCGGGTTGGCAAGCCTAGCCGGGTTCGTGCTGTTGGGCAGTTTCTGGTACGTACGCAACATGGTGATCTCCGGCAGTCCGTTGTACCCCATGGGATTATCGGCGGACATCGAAACGGGTTATCCCGACGTCGGTGCGACGACGTTATGGGGAAACGAAGATCCCGAAGTGCCGCAGCTAGCGATGCGGGCGTTATGGCGGATGACCGGCCCATTGCACTACTATGCGGTCTGGATGTTACCGGGCGGGATAGCCTTGCTGATCTTGCAGGCGCTGTTTCGGATGTGGCATCGGCGGTCTCCGGGGAACGCGGCACAAACCCTCGCCTATGCCGCCACATTGCTGGCGGGCACTTTGGGATTGTTGTTGATCTCGCCTTTTTGCGTGGAAGATGTTGCCGGCAGCTTGAATCACCTGAAATGGGGCTACACCCCGGCGCGCTACGGCCTTAGTTTTCTGACGATGGTCGTCTTGGTGGGAGGGATGGTCAGTTTTCGTTGCTGCCAGATGTTGGTTTGTGGCACCTTGTGGGTCGGGCGTGTTTGCGTGTCTTTGAGTGAGGGGAGGACCACGCGGGTCTTGGGGTCACGGTTCGGCTCGTTTTGTCGGCGGCGACTCTCGCAAGTTCGGGCCGTTTTTTTACGTTGGGAATGGGGACTGCTTTTCGGATTGTCGCTCCTGTTGATCTTGCAGGCCGAGTCGGTGTTTGCAGAACACAGCCGCCGACGCTGGGGATCCTCGCCTTGGGAATTTTGGATCATTGCGGTCGATGCGATGATGGCGATTTGGTTGGCGCGCGCTTTCTCACGTCGGTTAGTGGTGTGGCAACGTCGGGTTGCGGTCGCGACCGTGGGATTGCTGATCATGGTCGCGATATCGTATCGATCGGCCGAGTGGCATCAGGGATTTAACTCGCACTATCGCTACTATTTTCAGTCCAGTTTGTTTTCTCCTCACGAACAAGCTGTGCCACCGTGGGGGCGGCGTCTGCTGGTGTTGGACATGCGCTGTTATCCGTTTTTGGGTTCCCGCCGCGACACGGAAGTTTATCGTCCCCGCTTGATTGCATCGGTGGACCGAGTCGAGCGGATGATGCGCGAACACGATCTCACATGGGTGGCGACGCACAGGCGGCGTCAGCGAAACTATTATCTCTACAGCGAGACATACAAGTGGTTGAGCGACCACCCGGGTCGTTTTCAGCAGCTTCCGTCGCAGGGTTATTACAGTCTGTTTTCGTTGTTGGACCAGGAGAATCGCCCGTGAGAGCCGAGGCCGAATTTGATGCCTTTGCGGAGACTTACCAGCAGACGTTGGACCGGGCGATTGCGGCGTCAGGTGAAGATGGTTGTTATTTTGCGGGTGCCCGAGTGGATTGGCTGCGATCGCTACTCGAAGCTGAATCCTGTGATTGTCGATCGATCTTGGATTTCGGCTGTGGGACCGGCATGGGGGTCACTTCTTTGGCGGAGCGGTTTCAGTCCGCGCGGATCACCGGGATCGATGTTTCATCAGCCAGCTTGGCGATCGCCGCTCGTCGGCATCCCGACTCGACGATCCGTTTCGAGCATGCTGCGGACTTCCAGCCTCACGCGGACCAAGACCTTGTGTATTCCAGCGGCGTACTGCATCACATTGATCCCTGTGAGCGAGCGCATTGGTTGGCAGTGATCGCCCAGGCGTTGCGTCCGGGAGGTGTTTGTGCGATCTGGGAAAACAATCCCTGGAGCTTGCCAGCCCGCTACTGCATGCGCGTCAACCCGTTCGACCAGCAGGCCTCGATGGTTTCGGCGCGCAACGTACGGAAGCTGTGTCGCGAGGCGGGATTGCAGGTGTTCTTGACTCGCTACGCTTTCATCTTTCCACGCTGGCTGGCGGCACTGCGGCCTTTCGAGCAGTCGATGGCGCGGTTTCCGTTGGGGGCGCAGTATGTTGTGCTCAGTCGCGCTGTCGCGATGTAATCGACCGTTGCTTACGTTTTCTGGTGGCTGGGGTTGTGGTTCAGGTCGGCTCGGCGACCGAGCACGCGGTAGACTTCGGCCTTGTCGGTCAGCCCCTGAGCGACCAATTGCCAAGCCCGGTGCGCAAGCGTTTGCAAGCCCGCCTGTGCCGCTTGTCTGGCAATCACGTTGGCCGGCACGCCGGTTTCAATCAAGCTGCCGACTTGATTGCCGATCGGATCGTCACCGTCGAGTCGTAGTAGTTCCGCGATCGCGATCCGTCCGCGGTAGCCGGTTCCGCCGCAGGCTTCGCAAGCCGACGTGTCGGTGGATGTCGGGCGGCACATTTGGCAACATTGACGCAGCAGTCGTTGGCTGCAGATCGCGCGTACGCCGGTGCGAATCAGGTAGGGTGGCAGTCCCATTTGAATCAATCGCTGCAACGCGGTAGCGGTGTCCGAAGCGTGTAGGGACGAGTAGATTAAATGGCCGGTTAAAGAAGCTTGCAGAGCCGCTTCGGCCGTTTCGGGGTCGCGGATTTCGCTGACCAGCAGCACCTCGGGGTCTTGGCGAACGACGCTGCGGAGGGCCGCGGCGAGCGTCATGCCGGAGGCGGGATCGATTTGGCTTTGGCTGACCCCGGTCAGGATCGATTCGGGAGGATCCTCGATCGTGACGACCGACCTCCGAATGGGCCGAGCGGCAATGCGCCGCAGGCAGGCGTAGAGGGTGGTGGTTTTTCCGCTGCCCGCCGGACCGGTCAACAAGATGGCCCCATCGGTTTCTTCGGAGAGTTGTTCCAGCGAAGCGGTGACGTCGTCGCTCAGTCCGAGCGTGGTGAGGTCTTGCAGCGCGTCGTCGTTTTGAAAGATACGGATCACGGCGCGCTGGCCGTGAATGGTGGGAAAGATACCGACGCGCAGGTCACGGGCATCCCGATCGCGCACGATGCGACCTTCTTGGGGCTGGCCTGCCTTGTAGGTCGGCAGGCCGGCGAGCACCATCAGCCGGGCGGCTGGATCGGTCGATTGGCCCTTGCCGACGGTGGCAATGGCTTGCAGGGCCCCGTCGATCCGTAGCAAGATTTCCCAGCCATCGGCACGAGGGTGAAGATGGATATCGCTCGCTCGGCGCTGCAGACCGAGGTCGATCATCGTGTCGACCAATTCAACCGCATAGTTGGGGCTGGACGGCGACAGTTCGAGCAACCTCGCGGCGAGGGCTGTGGCTTGGTCGGATTCGGTAGGCATTCCAAGCAGAGCCTCGCGGACGATCGGCTTAAAAGAGCCGATTGTAACCATTCAGGGCGGCCACGCGGTATGCTTCTGCCATGGTGGGGTAGTTAAAGGTCGTTTCGACGAAGTATTCGATCGTGTTGTTGGGGGCCGGCTGATTCATGATCGCTTGGCCGATGTGTACGATCTCCGACGCGTTGGCACCGAAGCAATGCACGCCCAGGATTTCCATTGTTTCACGATGGAACAGCAGCTTCAGCATGCCGACGGTGGCCCCGATAATTTGGGCCCGAGCGAGGCTTTTGAAGTTACTTTGTCCGACCTCGTAGGGCACGCAGGCGGCGGTCAGTTCGCGTTCGGTGCGGCCGACGGAGCTGATTTCGGGGCTGGTGTAGATGCCCGTGGGAATGTCATCGAGTCGCAGGTTGCCTTCGACTTGCCCCAGCATGTGCATGGCCGCGGCGCGGCCCTGCGTGTAGGCGGCGCTGGCGAGCGACGGAAAGCCAATCACGTCGCCGACGGCATAGATATGTTCGCGAGCGGTTTGGAATTGGTCATCGACGATCAGTTGGCCACGTGAATTGGGTTCGACGCCGACATTTTCCAAGCCCAGATGATCGGTGTTGCCTTGCCGGCCATTGGCCCACAGGATGACATCGGTCTTCAGGCGTTTGCCACTCTTGAGCGTCATTACGGCGCTTTCGTTGGAGTCGCAGCCAACGATCGACTCGAAGGCTTCGTTGTGGCGAATCACAACGCCTTGGTCGCGTAAATGGTACGAGAGCGCATCGATGATTTCGTCGTCTAGGAACTCCAGCAGTTTGTCACGCGTGTTGACCAGATTGATCTTGATGCCGAGGTTGCGGAACATCGATGCGTATTCCGCTCCGACCACTCCGGCGCCGTAGACGGTGATCGACTGCGGCTTGGTGTCCATGTCCAAGATCGTGTCGCTATCAAAGATGCACGGGTGGTCGAAATTGACATCGGCGGGCCGAAACGGTCGCGAGCCGGTGGCGATGACAAAATGTTTGGCCCTAACCGTGACGCCGTCGATTTCCACGGTATGTTCGTCGATAAAGCGGGCGTGTCCCTTCAGCACGGGGACATTGTTGCGGTCGTAGAACGATTGCCGCATGTTGACTTGCTTGCCGATGATCGCCTGTGTCCCCTGCTTCAGTTGCTTCATCGTAGGGCTGAGATGAATGCCCCATTCGCGAAACATGGGGTTGTTGAGCGCCGTCATGGTCGACGTAATGGAGTAGCGGAGGGCTTTGCTGGGGATCGTCCCCCAGTGCGTGCAGCCTCCGCCGATGACTTGGTGTTTTTCGCAAACAGCAACTCGCCAGCCACCTTTGGCAGCCTGCATTGCAGCCCCCTCGCCGCCGGGGCCCGAACCAATCACCAACAGGTCGTAGTCATATTTTAAATCGTTCATACTAAGATTATCGTGAATTTGCTGGGAATCGGGTAGGGCAACTTGTTACTGACTAGTGTTTGTTCCAAATTATTGCGTTCGAATTCCTGAACGGCGTGCGGAGCGCCGGCTTCTCTTGTTAATGATAGGCTATCTTCAATGCGTCTCGCCGCCCTTCAGATGGATGTGTGTCTGGGAGAAGTGGAGAAGAATTTCCAGCGGGTGATCGATCGCATTAGAGAGGCGTCGAGCCACGGTGCCGAGCTGATTGTGGCACCCGAATGCGTGTTGTCGGGCTATTGCTTTGAGAGTCGCAGCGAGGCGCTTGCCAGCGCGGTCGACGTGACCGATCCGATGTGGCATTGGTTGCTTGATACGGTGGCCGAGACTGGCACCCACGCGGTGTTAGGTTTTTTGGAGCGGACGCCAGAGGGTCGCTTGTTTAATGCCAGTGCATTGGTCGGCCCGGACGGGCTGGTCAGCGTTTATCGCAAGATTCACTTGCCGCAGTTGGGTGTTGATCGTTTTGTGGATCGCGGAGATCGGCCCTACGTGGCGTCGGCCGCCGGCGAGGCCAAAGTCGGTTTGGCCATCTGCTACGACAGTTCTTTCCCCGAGCCAATGCGGGTTTTGGGTTTGGCGGGTGTCGACGTGATTGCACTATCGACGAATTGGCCGGTCGCCGCCAAGCGGACGGCGGAGATCGTGCCGCCGGCGCGGAGCATGGAAAACCACTTATATTTTGTGGCTGCCAATCGCGTGGGGCATGAGCGCGGATTCCACTTCTGCGGTTGCAGCAGCATTTGCGGACCCGACGGCGTGGAGTTGGCACGGGCGGCGGATGATCAAGAGCAGATCCTGCACGCCGAAGCCGATCTGGCGGTGGCGCGCAGCAAGCGGATCGAGCGCACCGCGGGGGCTCATGTGATCGATCGCTTTGCCGATCGACGACCCGAATTTTACGGGTCGGTGATCGATCCCGTCTCTGGGCAAGTTGTCGATCGGTTGATCGATTGAATGATCCGTTGATCGCCAGCCCGCTCCGGTGCAAGGGCTTGGCCTCGACTTTCGTGCTGAGGCTTGCTGCGGGCTCGCCTATTTGGCCGTCAGCACAAAGGTGCCGCTTTTGCCTGCCACGGCAATGTCGGTTTTACCATCGGCGTTGAAGTCATCGGTAACGATCTGCAAGCCCGTTCCGACGCGGCCTTCGTCGATCGTAAAACGTTGAAACGAGAGGTCGGCGGCGTTCCATTTGTAGTAGTACAGGCATGGCGGTTCCTGGCCGCCCGGATCGTTCCCATTGTGTGCGTAGTAGCGTTTTCCGGTGATCAGTTCGGGCTGTTGGTCACCATCCAGGTCGACCCACGTCAGTGAATGCGGTTGGCTGAAACTGCGGTCGATGAGGTGTTCTTGCCACTGCAGTTTGCCCGCTTCGTCGCGACCTTGGTTCTGCCACCAGTACAAGCCATAGTCGTGGCCCTTGCCGAAAATCAGATCGTTCCGTCCGTCGCCATCGAGGTCGACCACCAGCATCGGCAAGCTGGCGTGGATGTCCCAGTCGGCGTGAAATTTCCACGGGCTGTCCCAGGGCGCGTCCGCGGGTTGTTCGTACCAGCCTTGGCCGACCAGCACATCCGGACGGCCGTCGCCACTGATGTCTCCGACGCCGATGCCATGGCCATTCGCCGATTCGCCCAGCACGTGTCGTTGCAGTTCAAACGCCTGCGGTTTGGCTTTTGTCGGTGGCTTGGCCGCGTCGATCGGCGCGATGCGCCACACCACCATCGGCACGTTTTTTTTCCAGCTATTGACGATCCATTCCGGCAAGCCGTCACCGTCGAGGTCTTCCAGCAGTTGGCCTTCGTTGGCGCTGTTGCCGGTGTCGACCCATTCGTGTGCCGGCCACTGTTTGCCTAGGCGAAGTGATTCGCTGCCGGGGTTCTCGTACCAGAAGACTTTGGTGGGAAGAAACGAGCCGGCCACCACATCGAGTCGCCCATCGCCATTGACATCGAACAGATAATCGCCGTTGCTTTGCACATACCCATTCCAGTCGTCGATCGAACGGACGGGTCGCGCCACCCAATCGGATGAAGAAAACCAGTAGCGGCCCGCGACCACGTCGGCTTGGCCGTCGCCATCGATATCGCCAGCGGCGACACCTTCGTTGCCGTCGACGGCCAATTGCCGAATTTCGAATTCGATTCCCGTCGACGAGGGGGCTTCCGCGGTGGACGACTGCGCGAAGCTGGTAATAGCGCCGAGCCAGCCGATCGCCAGGGTTGCCGCTCGCAGGGCGAATGGCAGACGTCTGGCGAGCCGTTGAGCTGTGGTCATGAAGACGGGCATGGAGTGATCTCCAGAGAAGGTTAAAAGGAATCGCAAGCCCGAAAGATGGCTTGATCGGTGGGGGGGTGTGGCAGGAGGTCGCTAAGCGGCAGGTCGCTCGCCAGCGGAGCGTCTATCGATTGTAGCTACCCGCAGGCCCGTGCGGCTCCCAGCTGTTTTTTTTCCAAAACCCAGCGAAATTTCCGCTCCAGGCGTCGTGATCCGACATTTTTGGGGAATTGTTCAAGTAAACTAGGGCAGATTGGGGATGGCGACTGGCCTGCTGTGTAAAGGCCATCAACAATTCATCGGCAGCATGATCGGCACCACGGTTTGGATTCACTCGCTCGTCTCTTAAAACGCAGTAATTCAATGGCACTCTTTTTTGAAGACTTGAACGTCGGCGATCGCTGGCTCAGCCTGACGCGGCAGCTTGATCGAGAGGATGTGATCGATTTTGCCGATTTGACAGGCGATCACGACCCACTGCATGGCGATGAAGACGACCAGCAAGGTTCGCCTTTTGGCCGTCCGATTGTGCATGGCCTGCTGGGGTTGTCGGTGATGGCTGGCTTGTCGACGCAAAGTCCCGCCGTGAACACGCTGGCATTGGTGCGGATTGGAGAATGGCAATTTGATCGTCCCGTCTATTTCGGCGATACGGTTCACGCGGTCACCGAAGTCACCGATTTGCAGCCCTATGGCCGTCGGGCAGGGCGGGTGATCTGGCATCGTCAGTTGGTCAATCAGCATGGCCAGGCGGTGCAGAGCGGCACGTTGGAAACGCTCGTCGCGATGCGTCAGCGGATCTCCAAGCGTTCTCGCGCGAAGTCCACCAGCGATGGCCCGGTGTCGGTCGCGAGTTCGACGTAGCATCGGATGGCTGAGGCTCCTTGTGGAGCGTGCTGGCTACTTCGGCTTGGTGACGGTTGGAGGTTGCTCCTTGGCGGTTCTCTCCTCGCTCTTGCGAGCCGGCGGTGAGTTCGGAATCCAACGTTGCAGCCAGTCGTTCAGCGAGAAGCGAAGCGTGTCTTGGCGTTTTGCCAGTTGGGCGTTCATGCGGTCTGCCAGTTGCTCGTTCTGCCGGGGCACCCACTTTTTCTGCAGCCATTGTTCGATCGCTTCGCCCAGCCACTCCGCCGGGTCACCACGCAGTTGGCTCAGTCGGTCGAGGTGGAAATCGGCGACTTCCAGGCTGGCTTGGTCGATGTGAGGCATGATCACCACGGCCGGGGGTAGCTGTTGGTAATCGAGTTGCGAAGTGACCGTCACTGCGGTCGAAAAGCGGATTCGGGCGGTCGCCTGGGCATGCAGGCTGAGCAATTTCAGGCCATGGTTGTAGCGGATTTGTCTCGCGAACAGGCTCGTTGTCGCGTCGATTGTCAGCCGAGCTTGTAGTTGTCCGGTGTCGGGGTCCCAGGAGACCACTTCAGCGCCGACCGTTAGGTGTTCCAGGGTGTCGGGGTCGACCAGTCGGATCGTGATTTGCCGCCAGCGTCCATGCTCGACCTCCTTCCATTTGCGTTTGGTCGACAGACGCCAGTCATCGCGAGTCACCTTAAAGCCGGCGTAGACCCGTTTGGTTTTTCCCCAATCGTCATTGTCGACGTGGGTTCGCGGCAGGTTTTCCCGCACCAGGTAGATGATCAGTTGCCGCAGTGCCTGGGCCTGCTCGGGCGGCAGTTGATTGACCGGATCGATCGCTTTGGTCGGACCGGTCGAGCTCGTCGCTTCGGAGGGATGCGATGACTGGGGCGTTGCCGATGTTTCCAGCGTTTGGGCGGCTAGTCGGTTTCCCAGGGTGGCGGTCATCAGCAGGCAAGCCAGCAGACCGCAGCGATTCGGTGTTAGCGAAGTCATCATGGTTTGGCTTGTAGCGAAAAGCCGAGGCTGCCCGCTAGCCCCGGTTATTGATAACCCGACGCGTGACGGCTCGTTGATTTAGGCGAGTTGATTCGTATTGGAGGATAGGTTTCCCCCTTTCCCCC